>Ga0115563_1001358_pt1 | contig 18797 bp, 19 predicted proteins | sample COGITO_mtgs_1105_2_FD_87198 | JGI IMG/M metagenome (GOLD analysis project Ga0115563, IMG submission 87198) | Pelagic marine microbial communities from North Sea - COGITO_mtgs_110519 | ecosystem: Environmental > Aquatic > Marine > Epipelagic | place: Germany:Helgoland, sampling site Kabeltonne...
GACACTAAGATATAGTTAAAAAATAACTATTTTCTTAACATATGTTAAGAACACAGATGAAATAATATATTTAAAAAACTAAATTTAAGAATTGCTAATAAATAACAAAACAATTGATAAATTTAAAAACATAAGTTTTTATGTATTTTATTATAAATAATTTAAAATGACATTAAATTATATTTGGGTTGGTTTTTTTATTGTAGCCTTTATTGTCGCAATCTTTAAAACCCTTTCTGGAAATCCTGAAATATTTTCACTTATCGTAAATTCTATTTTTGAAAGAGCTGAACTAGGTTTCAAACTTTCCTTAGGGTTAACTGGGATAATGGCTCTATGGCTTGGAATAATGAGAATCGGAGAAAAAGGAGGAGCTATTAATATATTATCTAAACTATTTGCTCCACTATTTTCAAAACTATTTCCTGAAATCCCCACCAACTCAAAAGCACATGGAGCCATAATTATGAATATTTCAGCAAATATGTTAGGATTGGATAATGCAGCTACCCCCCTTGGTTTAAAAGCAATGAAAGAACTTCAAGAGGAAAATTCGGATAAAAACAAAGCTTCTAATGCTCAAATTTTATTTCTTGTTTTAAATACGTCAGGATTGACGTTAATTCCAACTAGCATAATAGCACTAAGAGCAACTGCGATGGCAGAAAATAATATTACTGGAAATCCAGCAGATGTTTTTCTTCCAATATTAATTGCAACTTATTGTTCTACAATTGCTGGATTAATATTTGTATCCATTTTACAAAAAATCAATCTATTTCAAAAAACAATTTTAGCGTATTTAGGTTCTGCTACAATGGCAATTGGACTGTTAATTTGGTATTTATTTAATCATAAAAATCAAATTGAAATTATTTCATCCGTTGCTTCTGGATCTATTATATTTTCCTTCATAATCAGCTTTATTTTACTAGGTTTAAGAAAAAAGATAAATATTTATGAGGAATTTATTCAAGGAGCTAAAGAAGGATTTAATGTTTCTATAAGAATTATACCCTACCTAATTGCAATGCTTTGTGCCATTGGTGCTTTTACCACTTCTGGAGCAATGGAATTTATTATAAAAGCAATGGGAAGTTTTTTTGGATTATTTTTAGAAAACACTCAATTTGTTGATGCTTTACCAACAGCAATCATGAAGCCACTTTCAGGTGGAGGAGCAAGAGGAATGATGGTAGAATCTTGGGGACAAAATGCGTCTCAAATAAATTCTTTTGTGGGTAAATTAACTTCTACTCTTCAAGGATCAACAGAAACCACTTTTTATGTATTGGCAGTTTATTTTGGGTCTGTAGGAATTAGAAATACTAGATACGCTGTAGTAGCTGGATTATTTGCAGATTTTATTGGCATCATTTCAGCAATTGCTATTGCTTATGTATTTTGGGGGTAAAATAGCTTAGTCTTTAATTAACTTCCCTAATTTTATTAACAACTTTTAATACCTCCAATTTTAAATGTTCCAAGGAAGAATTGTTCTCTATTATATAGTCTGCATATTTAATTTTTTCATTGTCTGTCAATTGATGGTTTATTCTTTTTTCTATAGAATCTAAATCGGAATTATCTCTTTTAGAAACTCTATTGATTCGAATTGACTTTTCAGAAACTACAAGAATGATTTTATCCATATTTAGATAAGCTCCACTTTCAATCAAAATTGCTGCTTCCTTAACTAAAATTGGTTTATTATTATTTTTCCCAACCCATTGGTTAAAGTCTTGTGCTACTTTTGGATGGACTAAATTATTTAATTGTTCAATTTTTGTAGAATCATTAAAGACTATGCTAGAGAGTAAATTTGTATTTAAAATACCATTGTCATATACTCTTTCTCCAAAGATGGAAACGATGTTATTTTTTAACTCTAAGTTGGTATTCATTAAAGTTTTTCCTTTACTATCAGAATTATAGACTGGAATTCCATAATCTAAAAGAAAATTTGAAACAGTTGTTTTGCCTGATCCAATTCCACCAGTTAAACCAACTTTAACCATTGAATTACTGTTTGTTTTCTTCAGTTAATTTAGTTGCCTCGTCCATGGAAACAGAAGATTTATCCACTTTAATTTTGGTGTTGGCATCTACTGAAAGGACAATTGTAGTTTCTTTAACTTCTACCACCTTCCCATGAATACCACCAATGGTAACAACACTATCTCCTTTCTTAAGAGATTCTCTCATGTTTTGTAATTCTTTTCTTTTTTTATTCTGAGGTCTAATCATGAAGAAATAAAAAATAACAAAAATTGCTACCAAAAATGCAATGTTTAGCATTCCACTGTTGTCTTCTACATTTGAAGCTTGAAGGAAAAATATATTATTCATTTAATTGTTTTAAAAGTTAAATACCGGCTACGAATCCTTGTAAATAAAGTCGATTTGTTGCAGGTCTAGTATTTGCTAAAATAGAGATATATTTTTTAATGAATCCTGTTCTTGAAGTACTTAAAACAACCGGGATTTCACCAGTTTCCCCAGGTAGAATAGGTGTTTTTGGCCAACCTTTAAGAACTGTACAACCACAACCAGCTTTCACTGAATTAATTAATAATGGTGTTTTTCCATTATTTTTAAAAGTGAAAGTATGCTCTACTTTAGAACCAAGTGCAACTGTGTCAAAATCAAAAATTTCATCTTGAAATTTAATAATTGGGGGATTTTCTGGATTTATTAAATCTGCAGTAATTTGTTGGGAATTATTAATCTTATCGGTAACACAACCAACAACAGTAATAAGAACTAAAAATATTAAATAATAATTTCTCATTTTAACCAATTAAACCTCTACCTACTTTTTTTAACTTACCATCCTTTTTGAAATCTTCAAAAATTTTGTCTAAAATACCATTAATAAAACCATTGCTTTTTGGGGTACTATAGTATTTAGATATCTCAATGTATTCATTTAAAGTTACTTTCAACGGAATTGAAGAAAATTCTTTTGCCTCAGTAATGGCTAAATTCATTAAAAGTGAATCCATTTTTGCCAATCTCTCGCTTTCCCAATTTTTTGAATACTTCTGTAAAAGACTGTCGTTGGAAGATTTATTTAAAATGGCTTGTCTAAAAAGATTTAAAGCAAATTCTTTTTCATCTTCTTTCCATAGTGGCATGACTTTAAAACTTAAATCAGCATCTATAGATTTTAGGGTTTTTATAACCATGGAAGATACATGGTCTAAATCGTCCTGCCAATAAATACTTTTTTCGTCAAAAAAGTGATGCATTAATTCAAAATTACAAATCTCTTCTTTGAAAAGATTTATTAAATGAAATTTTTGGTCGTCAAAATTGGAAGATTCTGAATTTAAAATATCCTGAAATGATGGAGAAGTATAAATGGATTTGTAAAGTTTTTTAATCAACTCATTCTCTTCTACTCCTTCCCAATTAATTTTTAAATCTGCTGCAGTTTTCTTAAGTTGACTTGAAGATTCTAAAGACTTAATAATATTGTTAGAAACAAATGCTTTACTAAAAACTTGTTTGTCCTTTTCTAAAAAAGATCTCTTAGCTTCTTCAATTTTAATATTGGCAAGTCTTTTAAGTGGAATATATATTTGAATAAGATAGATATATAGATCGTAGATTTTTTTCATGCTGTGCATGAATTCTTTTTCTCCACTTACTAAATCGTCATTATTGGACTGTGAAAAAGCATAAAATGCTTGGAGAACTTTTATTCTAATATGTCTTCTATTCAGCATTTATTTAAGCTTTTCAGATTCCTCACTAATTCTCTTTTCTGCAAGTCTATTGGCAGCAAGAGAAGTTGGAATATTTTCATTTCTTGAACTTGTTAAAATGTCTGTTGTAGTTTGATAAATATTTCCAGCCATTTCCATCACCTTAGCATCGCTAATATCGTGAATTTCGGCGTAACAATTCATTACACCACCAGCATTAATTAAGTAATCTGGAGCATAGACAATCCCCTTTTGAAATAATATTTCACCATGTAATTTTTCGTCCATTAACTGGTTGTTAGCTGCTCCAGCAATAACTGAACATTTCAATTGATTAATGGTAGTATTGTTTATGGTGGCACCTAGAGCACATGGAGAATAAATATCCATATCTACATCGTAAACCTTATCAGGATGTACATGATTACAACCATATTTTGCAACAGTCTTTTGGACTAAATCAGAATTAATATCAGATACTGTAATTTCAGCACCTTCCTTGTGTAGATAATCTACTATATAGAGACCTACATGTCCTATTCCTTGAACAAGAATTTTTTTACCAACTAAATTATCTGAACCAGTTTGAAATTTTAAAGCTGCTTTCATGCCCATATAAACACCATAGGCAGTAATTGGAGAAGGATCTCCTTTTTTTCCTGGCAGTCCGGTAACATGATTGGTTTTTTCATAGACATGAACCATATCATGAGGATTTATACCAACATCTTCTGCAGTGATATAAGAACCACCAAGAGAATCTACAAACTCACCAAACTTGTTAAATAATTCTGGAGATTTTTGTGTTTTTGAATCTCCTATAATAACTGCTTTTCCTCCCCCCAAATTCAGACCAGAAATAGCGTTTTTATAAGTCATTCCTCTAGAAAGTCTCATTACGTCGGTTAATGCAGCTTGATCATTGACATAATTCCACATTCTAGTTCCACCTAGTGCTGGACCACAAACGGTGTTGTGAACAGCAATAATTGCCTTAAGACCAGACTTTTTGTCCTGACAAAACAAAATCTTTTCATGGTTCATTCCAAAAAAATCAATTGATGTTGTATTAATAAATTTATTTTCCATTTTTTTAATTGATGAAATATTCCACAAAAATAATATTTTGAGGATATAAAATTGAAAAAAAAAAATTGCTCGTTTTAAGTGATTATATTTGTAGTCCATTGAAATCACTTTTTCACCTTAATAAATATTTTTTAAAATATAAATGGCACCTAATTTTGGGTTTCATATTTATAGTATTTTCAAATTATTTTGGTGTTTACATGCCAAAAATAATAGATCAAGCTGCAGACGAACTGCTAAAACATGTGGCGAAAAAAAACGAGAACTCCAATAATCAAATTTTATGGAATTTAGGTATTAGGCTTGTTCTAATGTATATGCTATTTGCTATTTTAAAAGGAGTCTTCCTATTTTTTACAAGACAAACCATTATTGTAATGTCGAGAAATATTGAATTTGATTTAAAAAATGAAATTTTTTCTAAGTACCAACAACTGACAATTTCGTTTTATAAAAACAATAAGACAGGAGATTTGATGAATAGAATTAGTGAAGATGTTACCAAAGTAAGAATGTACTTGGGACCTGCAATCATGTACTCGATAAATGTTGTGGTTTTATTTGTGATGGTAATCACTTTTATGATTTATAAAAATGCAACTCTAACTATGTATGTTTTATTTCCATTGCCAATTCTATCTATAATTATCTATTTCGTAAGTAGTATAATTAATAAAAAGAGTGAAATAACCCAAAAAAAACAATCAAAAATTACCTCTTTTGTGCAAGAAGCATTTTCTGGAATTAGAGTTCTAAAGGCATACAACAGAAACAAACATTTTTCTAATCTTTACGAAAAAGAAACCGAAGATTATAAAAGAGCTTCACTCAGTCTTGCAGTAGTAAATTCCTTATTTCTTCCTTCCATCATATTTCTAATTGGTTTAAGCACTGTAATAACAATCTATCTAGGTGGAATGAAAACCATAAATAATGAATTAGACTATGGAGATATTCTTCAATTTATTTTTTATATAAATATGCTTACATGGCCATTTGCTTCAGTAGGATGGGTAAGTTCATTAATTCAAAGGGCAGCAGCTTCTCAAAAAAGAATTAATGAGTTTATTAATATTCAAGAAAAAGTAATCAACGATGGAGAACAAAAGTTAAAAAAAGTTATTGATTTAGAATTTAAAAACGTCTCCTTTAAATATCCTAATAATGAAGATTATGCTTTGAAAAATATAAATTTCAAATTAGAGCATGGAATGAGTCTTGGAATATTTGGTAAAACTGGTTCTGGCAAATCCTCACTTGCTCAAATTTTATGTCGACTTTATGAGCCTAGCGAAGGTGAAATATTAATTAACAACTCTTCAATTAAAGAAATTGAACTAAATAATTTTCGTAAAAAAATTGGCTATGTTCCTCAAGACGTTTTTTTATTTTCAGACACTATTGAAAACAATATCGCATTTGGACTTAGCAACGAAGATTTCACTAATGAAGAAATAGTAATTGCTTCAAAAAGAGCTGGTTTATTTAATGAAATAGAAAAATTTAGTAACTCATTTCAAACTAAAATTGGCGAAAGAGGTGTAACATTATCTGGAGGGCAGAAACAAAGAATTGCTATAGCAAGAGCACTTATTAGAAATCCCGAATTACTGGTTTTTGATGATTGTTTATCAGCTGTAGATGCTAAAACGTCTCAAAAAATTCAAAATTCTCTTTACAATCAAAAAAATAAAAAATTATCCATTCACATTAGCCATAAAATAAGCAACCTAAGCCAATGTTCACACATAATAGTTTTAGAAGAGGGAGAAATTCTAGAACAAGGCGACCATGATTTTCTTTTAAAAAATAAAGGATTTTACTTCGATATTTTCAAAAAACAACAACTTGATAGTAATTAATATCCTTTAAATCTTTAGAAAAAAATAAAATCTTATTTATATTGCATATATAAATAACAATTATTAATAATGGAAAACAGCAATGATCAAGAAAAGTACAGAAACGAAATCTACTCTAAATCTGTAAGAGCTGGTAAAAGAACGTATTTTTTTGATGTTAAATCAACCAGATCAGGCGATCACTATCTAACCATTACTGAGAGCAAAAAGAAGTTTGACCAAGAAGGAAATTTTCACTTTGAGAAACACAAAATATTTCTTTACAAAGAAGATTTTGACAAATTTAAAGATGGACTAATTGAAGTGGTTGATAAAGTAGTTTCTCTTAACGAAGCCAATCCAGTTGACAAAGGAGATTCTCTAGAAAGTAAGTCGTTTAAAAACGTTGATTAAAAATATTTTTCATTATTAATTTCTTTTTTTTTCAACATCCATAATTATAGTTTTAATTTTATAACAGTCTGATTTTTAAGTGATTGTTGTTTTTGTAAAATTTTATTTTATTCCATATTGTTGACAATAAAGCATGTAATTATTGTTTAAACACGTTTTTGTTTAAAAATGAATTTGCTTTTGAGATTTGGAAAAGGTTATAATCCTAACTTTAAGAAATAATAGGTAAGGAATATAAAATTAACAGATGGGGAAAATTATCACAATAGCAAATCAAAAAGGTGGAGTTGGAAAAACTACTACCGCAATAAATCTAGCAGCATGTCTTGGAGTTCTTGACAAGAAAACCCTATTAATAGATGCAGATCCTCAAGCAAATGCCACTTCTGGTGTTGGACTTGAACCCAGGAAAATTAATAATGGTATTTATGACTGTATTATTAATGGTGCAAATCCAAAAGATTTAATTCTCAGAACAAAAAGTCCAAATTTAGATATTCTACCATCGCATATTGATCTAGTTGGAGCAGAAATAGAAATGATCAATTTAGAAGATAGAGAATTTGTTTTTCAAAAAATGTTTAAGCACTTATCAGATCAATACGATTATATTTTGATAGACTGCTCCCCTTCCTTGGGTCTTCTCACATTGAATTCACTAACACTTTCCGATAGTGTTATTATTCCAGTACAATGTGAATATTTTGCTCTAGAGGGCTTGGGAAAACTTTTAAATACTATCAAAATAGTTCAAAGTAGGTTGAATAAATCTTTAGATATTGAAGGTATTCTACTAACTATGTACGATACTAGATTAAGATTATCTAACCAAGTTGTAGAAGAAGTTAAAATTCACTTTCAACAATTGGTTTTCGATACTATCATTCATAGAAACACCAGACTTGGAGAAGCACCTAGTCATGGAGAAACTATAATAATGCACGATGCAAGTAGCAAGGGAGCTGTAAATTATTTAAATCTTGCTAAAGAGCTAATCAAAAAGAACCAAACTCAGAGTTCTACAAATGAAGTTGAAAATAATATAGAAGTTAATGGTTTCTAAGAAAAATGCTCTTGGTAAAGGTTTAGGTGCATTATTAGAAAACGCAAAGACAGATATTACTTCCAAACCAAGTAATGAGACCAACGCACAAGCTGGTTTAATTTCAAGAATTAATATTGATAGTATTACCCCTAACCCATTCCAACCAAGAATAGATTTTGAGAAGGAATCTTTATTAGAATTAACAGATTCGATAAAAGAGCATGGTGTAATTCAACCAATAACAGTAAGAAAAATAGGAAGAGATAATTTTCAAATTATTTCTGGAGAAAGAAGATATCAGGCATGTAAAATTGCTAAAATAATTGAAATACCTTGTTACATCCGTATAGCAAACGATCAGGAAATGCTAGAGATGGCAATTGTTGAAAATATTCAAAGAAAAAATTTAAATGCAATTGAAATAGGTTTGAGTTACCAAAGGCTAATTGATGAATGCAATTTGACTCACGAGCAACTTAGTATAAAATTAAGTAAGAATAGATCTACAATTTCAAACTTCTTGAGACTCTTAAAACTTCCTGTAGAGGTTCAAAAAGCACTTAGAGATTCTAAAATAACCATGGGACATGCTAGAGCATTGTTGTCATTTAATAGTGAAGCTGAAATATTATCTGCTTTTAAAAAAATTATTTCTGAAAGTCTCTCAGTAAGAGATGCAGAGAAAATGAATCACAAAAAGAAGTTACCTAATGAAGAGAAAGTAATTTTAAGTAGGTACGAACTAAGAATGCAAAATAATATTTCTTTTCAATTGAAATCTGATGTAAAGATTAAGAAAAATACCAATGGCAAAGGTCAATTAGTTATCACCTTTAAAAATCAAGACCAGCTAAATGAAATACTTGACAACTTTGACCAATGATTAGAATTTTTCTATATCTACTAATTATTTCAAACGCTAATTGTTTTGCACAAACCAACGACACCCTAGACAAAGATAAGTTCACCTATCGTTCTACCATCCTATCTAGTATACTTCCTGGTAGTGGCCAAATACACAACAACAAAATTAAACCAGTAAATCTACATAACAGATTATGGTGGAAATTGCCAATAATCTACGGTGGTTTGGGTACTGCTACTTACTTAATCCAATTTAATCATCAGGAATTTAGAACTATTAAAGATGAAAGACTAAGTAGACAGAATGGTAATTCTGCTGTAAATTATATTTCATATTCTAGTGAACAACTAAAATTAATTCAAAATGAATATAGGAGATTAAGAGATTTTTCAATAATATCATTTCTAGGTGTATACTTACTTCAAATTATTGATGCAAATGTAGAGGCACATCTCTTTTTGTTTGATATTAGTGACAACTTAAGCATTAATTTCAAACCTATAAATCAAAATAATGTAGTTTCAAGCTATTTGGTTCCACAATTTTCTTTAAATTTTAAATTATAAATTATTTGACTTTATTTAAATACGTTTTATTTTAATTATTAAGTAGTTATATGGAAAAATATGATTTATGTATAATAGGCGCTGGTCCATCTGGATATGCTGCAGCAATGAGATCGGTAGACTTCGGCAAAAAAACTCTTTTAATTGAAAAAGATAAAGTTGGTGGTGCAGGACTTTATAACGGAGCTCTTTCTTCTAAAACTTTGTGGGAATTATCTGAAAAACTAAGAACGGTTAATGAAGGTATTAAATCTGTTGGTGGGAAAACCATTGATATGAGTTGGGAAGAGACTCAAAAGACATTAATGGAGGCAACCTTTGATAGAAAATTTCAATACTCTTCTCATTTAAAACTTCTGCAATCAAAAGCGCTTAAAAATATTTTTAAATATGAGCGTGGTCTTGGAACTTTCATAGATAATCACCACGTTAAAATCCAAAAATCAAACGATGAAACTAAAACCATTTATGCAGAAAATATAATAATTGCTACTGGGAGCAAACCAAGAACTATTCCAAATATAGATGTCGATGATAAAATCATTATGACTAGCGATGGTGTAGATCATATGAAAAGCTTTCCAAAATCGATGGTAATTGTTGGAGCTGGAGTAATTGGTTGTGAATATGCTACCATATTTTCAAATTTTGGCAAGACCAAAGTATATTTAATAGATAGATCGGATCGAATACTTCCGTTTGAAGATACTGACATCTCAGATATGATTAGTAAAAACCTTAAAGAAAAAGGGGTTACTATTCACAATAAGGCACAGTTGGAAAGACTAGAAGTAAAAGATGGAGAAGTAGAATATGAACTTTCCTATAAAGATGGAAAAAAAGAAATTATAAGAGTAGAAAAAGCTCTATTATCCGTTGGAAGAAAATTGTGTATTGATGGCTTAAAGATGGAAAATGCTGGAGTAACTCTCAGTAAAAGAGGCGTTCATATAGGAGATATAAATACACAAACTAATATTCCTAACATATATGTTGTTGGAGATGCAAGTGGACATATTTCATTAGTAAATGTTGGTGAATTGGAAGGTAGATATGCCGTGGAGAGAATGTTTTCTAAAAAGTATTACCCATTAAACTATAAAAATATCTGTACTATCATGTTTCTTCAGCCTGAAGTTGCTTCTGTTGGAATAAATGAGAAAACATGTATAGAAGAAAATATTCCAGTTAAGGTAGTAAAGCTAGATTATTCTTGTATTGCAAGAGCAATTGCAATGAGGAAGACAGAAGGGTTTTTTAAAATAATTGTAACAGATGATAAAAAAATGAAAATTTTGGGAATGAGAGCAGTTGGAGAACATGCTTCTAGTGCAATTCAAGGGGTTGGACTTCTAATGAAAATGGATAGGAATATTCACGAACTTGCAGAGATGGTACATCCTCACCCATCCATAATTGAAGGCATTCAAGAATGTGTAAGAATGCTGTTAAACAAGTCTATTTTTAAAGCTTCTATTTTTAAAGACAAACTTTCTTGTTACAGAAGAATTGGAGAATATGTAGAGGATCTTCAAAGACTATAATTTTTAATTAATCATTTACTTTTAATTTTCATATTTTGAAGAATATTTCATTCCTTCTTATTGTTATTATTTCTTGGTGTTTCTTCTCTTGTAAGAGTGAGAAAAAAAGTATTTATCAAGAGGAAATAAAGTCTGAAATTATTGACTCATTTAAAATAAATTTCAAAGTTTTAGAAAATGACAATAGGATAAAAAAAATAAATTCTTTTTTCCAAAGAAAATTTACAAGGAATCAATTCAATGGAAATATTTTATTTGCAGAAAATGGAAATATAATTACTCAGAAAAGTTATGGATATTCCAATTTTAGAAAAAAAGAACTTCTTACTAAAGAACATTCTTTTCAATTGGCCTCTGTTTCTAAACCGTTTACTTCTATAGCTATTTTACAACTTATAGAAGAAAATAAAATCAATTTAAAAGACACTATTCAAAAATTCTTTCCAGAGTTTCCATACCATGGAATAACAATTCATCAGCTTCTGAGTCATAGGTCTGGAATGAGTCAATACACACATTTTTGTGATGCTCCAGATAGTATTTGGCCAGATAAAAGTGTTACTATAAACAACCAAGATGTTATAGAAATTATTTCAAGAATAGTTCCACTCATAAATTACAAACCAAATCATAAATATTATTACTGTAATACCAATTATTTATTACTTGCTTCCATAGTAGAACAAGTATCTGGACTAAGTTTTAAGCAATATGTAAAGAAATATATTTTCAATCCCTCGGGAATGTTTAGCAGCACTATTTACGATCGTACAAATTTTGAGGATCTAATTTTACCTGCTCAGGGTTATGAAAATAAAACACCATGGGAGGATGTCTATTTAAATGGTGTGGTTGGCGATAAGGGAGTCTACTCTACTACAGAAGATTTACTAAAATTTGATAGAGCCTTAAAGGAAAATATATTTATTTCCGATTCGTTAAAGAAATTAGCTTTTAGCAAAATGAATTTAGATAAAAATGGCAATAAAAATTACGGATATGGATTTAGGTTAAAAGAGCATGAAAAATATGGAAAGATTGTGTACCATACCGGATGGTGGAAAGGATTTAGATCTTATTTTATAAAAGTAATAGATAAAAATCAAACAATTGTAGTTCTTAACAATGTCAAAAGAGGAAGATTTTTAAATATTGATAGACTAATTGAACTAATTAATTAGTCTAAAGAGTTAAGTGCTTTTAGAGAGGGACTGTAATTATTGTCAATTTCAATTGCTTTGAGATAACAACTTTTAGCTTTGACTAGATCATTTTTAATCTCATAACAGATTCCAATATTATGAATTGCTTGAACATAAAACGAATTTAAAGAAGTAGCTTTTTGATAATACATAAGGGCTGAATCTAAAATTGAATTACTTTTTGAAATATTGTATTCTCCCAAAAAGGTGTTTCCTATATTAAAGTAGGTTTCTTCAAAATTAGAATCTATTTGAACAATGAATTTAAATGCTTTTCTTGCTTCAGAATAGTTCTCATTGAAGTGGTAATAAAGACCTTTATTTCTGTGTGCCTCTATACTGGATGAATTTATTTCAATTGCAGAGTTGTAATAATCAATTGCAATGTCATTTCCCGCACTTTCGGATAACATTCCCATATGAATGTAAGCATCGAAATAATTAGGATCTACTTCAATAGCAGTTTGATAAGATGAAGAAGCTAAATTGGAATTGCCTAAAAAATGGTAAATCATGCCTTTAATGAAATAGGCTTCTGGAATTCTTTTATCAATTTTTAAAACCTGATTCGCCAGTTTCATAGCTTCTTCTGTTTTTTTCTCAAAAAGAAAAATTTTGGCTCTTAATAATCTAGCTGGTATAATATCAGGATCTTCTTTTATACAATTATCTAAATATATTTTTGATTCATCAATCAAGCTAATATCTTGATTAAAAACTGCCAATTCGTAAAGAATAGATGCTTTATGGTATTTCAAAAATGAAAGATCTGGAGTTATACTTAAAGCTCTATTTATATCCTCTAAGGCAGAGTTAAAATTTCTTTTATTTTGATGATAAAGAGCTCTTTTTAGATAAACATTAGGACTCTTAGGATTGTTAATTATTTCTTTATCAATTTCATAAAGCTCATTATTCAAATTGGAATTGTCTATGACCGGTTCATTTTCAACTAAAGGAATCTTTTGGTTGCTGTTAGAGTTACAACCAATAATAAAAAATGAAATGAAAAGTAATTTTTTCATGTTAAAAAAAAGGGCCTAAAGGCCCTTAAATATAAATTGAATCAGCTATTTAATTGATCTATAATCTTATTTTCTAGCTCTTCTGAAAGTTCTGGATTATCTAATAATATTTCTTTAACTGCATCTCTTCCTTGTCCTAGTTTCGTGTCTCCATAAGAATACCAAGAACCAGATTTGTTGATGATATTCATTTCTACACCAAGGTCAATAATCTCTCCTGTTTTGGAAATTCCATCTCCATACATTATATCAAATTCTGCTTGCTGAAAAGGAGGAGCAACCTTGTTTTTAACCACTTTTACTCTTGTTCTGTTTCCAATAATTTTATCTGCATTTTTAATAGCGCTTGATCTTCTAATATCAATTCTTACAGAAGAATAAAACTTCAAGGCATTTCCACCAGTAGTAGTTTCTGGATTGCCAAACATAACTCCAATTTTTTCTCTTAGCTGGTTAATAAAAATACAACAGGTATTGGCTTTACTTATAGAACCAGTTAATTTTCTTAGAGCCTTGGACATTAATCTTGCTTGAAGTCCCATTTGATTGTCTCCCATTTCACCTTCAATCTCCGCTTTAGGGGTTAATGCGGCAACAGAGTCAATTACTAAAATATCAATAGCTCCCGATCTAATTAAATTATCGGCTATTTCTAAAGCTTGTTCTCCGTTATCAGGCTGGGAAATAAGAAGATTGTCAATATCTACTCCCAAATTTTTAGCATAGAACTGGTCAAAAGCGTGTTCAGCATCGATAATAGCTGCAATACCACCATTTTTTTGGGCTTCTGCAACAGCGTGTATTGCTAAAGTAGTTTTACCGGAAGATTCTGGTCCGTAAATCTCTACCACTCTCCCTTTGGGAAAACCACCTACACCTAATGCTCTATCTAAGGTAACAGATCCTGTTTTTATAACTTCTAATTTTTCTACAGGTTCATCCCCCATTCTCATTACAGATCCCTTTCCATAAGACTTATCTAAACGGTCAAGTGTAACTTGTAATGCTTTTAGTTTTTCTTTATTTATTTCTTCCATTTTGTATTAATTTTCTACTAATTTCACAATTAACTACATAAACATTTTACGTACTAATCTAGAGCCTCCATAATTTGTTGAAAATGATCGGCAGTTTTAACCTTTTCAAATAATTTAACTATTGTATTGTTCTCTATGACAAAGGTTTTTCTTAAGATACCATCGTATTCTCTTCCCATAAACTTTTTGAGTCCCCAACATTGATAAGCATTTATAACAGTTTTGTCGGTATCTGCAATTAATGAAAAAGGAAGTTCATATTTAGCTATAAATTTTAAATGTTTGGCTGAATTATCTGCACTTACACCAATAACTTCAAAATCATTGTTTTTTAATTCCTGGTAATTGTCTCTTAAATTACAAGCTTCTTTTGTACAACCTGGAGTATCGTCTTTTGGATAAAAATAAAGAATGAGCTTTTTACCTGAAAAATCACTTAATTTTATTTGGTTTCCGTTCTGATCTGTTCCTGAAAAATCTGGAGCTGAATCGCCTTCTTTTAATGAATTCATATTAAATTATAATTTTTCAACAAATTAGCAAATAAGGATAGATAATAGCAATAATTGTATAACTTAATTTTTCAACAAATAAATTCTTATTCAAACAATTATGGATTTTAAAAAAATAACTGAAGAAGATTCATTGCATGACCATCTAGAAGAAAATTCAGTAATTGAAATTTTAAATAAAATTAATTTAGAAGATCAAAAAGTTGCTGATGCAGTAAAACAAGTAATTGAACCAATTAAAAATTTGGTTGAGGCAATTGTTCCTAAAATGAAATTGGGCGGAAGATTGTTCTATATAGGTGCAGGAACAAGCGGAAGATTAGGAGTTGTAGATGCAAGTGAGTGTCCTCCTACATTTGGTGTTTCTTTTGACCTTGTAGTAGGAATTATAGCTGGAGGAGACTCCGCAATAAGAAAGGCAGTAGAGTTTGCAGAAGATGATGAAAACCAAGGATGGAAAGACTTAGAGAAATTAAATATTAATAATAAGGACAGTGTAATTGGAATTGCCGCTTCTGGAACTACTCCCTATGTTATAGGAACTCTTAAAAAATGCAACGAGAAGGGAATTATTACAGGCGGAATAACTTGTAATCCAGGAAGTCCGCTGGATGAAATTGCAAAATATTCTATAGTACCAATAGTTGGACCTGAATTTATTACTGGAAGTACTAGAATGAAATCTGGAACTGCTCAAAAACTAATTCTAAATATGATTTCTACCTCTATTATGGTTAAGCTAGGGAAAGTAAAAGGAAATAAAATGGTTGATATGCAACTATCCAATAACAAACTAGTTTCTAGAGCAGAGAAAATGGTGATGAATGAATTGAATATTGGACATGAAAAAGCCAAAAATTTAATAGAAAAATATGGAAGTGTTAGAAAAGCTATTGATTCTTATAAATAATTTTCTAAAGTTTTATTTTCCATAATAGCTTCTAAAAATAATTGAAGTGCATTTTTATCTTTTTGCTTTAAGCCAAACTCTATATGAAATCCTTCTTTAGAAGAAGTTAAGATTATATTAGAGAAAATCTGACTTAAATTTTGGTTCTCACCTATATTTTCTAAAATATTTTTTGGAAAAAAGACCATAAGTATCGCTTCCAAATCTAGTTCCATATAAACTGGATTTACGAAATGGGATTCTTTAATTTTTGAATAAGGTTTAGTTTCATTTTTAAGAATAGACTCTACTAATTGTAAGTTATTAGATATGTGTAAAACATCGTTTTTATAGAGTAAAAATATATTATTAATATCCAATAATTCATCTTCTTTAAACGCCATATTGTTTTTAAGAAAGACATCTAGTAAAATTTGTTTTTCTTTAATACCCAGACTAATATTATAGGGCATTGAAATATTCCGATTCTCGGTAACTTCTTCTTCTTGAAAAAAATCATCGTCGTCCCAATTGTACTCGCTATCCTCTACCCTTTCATTTGAAGAAGGATTTTGAGTGGAATAATTGTTTTTATCCATCTTCGACCTGCTTGAATCTATAGAAATTAAGGGGTTTAAGGCTTTGTTTATAGAAAAAGACATATTGCCGTCCAACGCAGGAAAAACCTCACTTAAATCCAAGCTACTTTGTTGGTTTTCTAAATCCCAGGAAGACCTAATTATCAGATTAAAATAGTTTTCAAGCTTATTTAATGGAATATTTGCAAATCCGAAGGACAACAAAGAATCGTTATTGGTTAAAAAGTTTTTATACTTCTTATCTACTGGACTAAGATTATTTGTTTTGGAGGAACTTGAGGAATATAGAGTATTGGCTACAATTTTTCCGTTTAAAAAATTTAGATCTAAAATAAAATCTTCTGTTAATAGATTTATATTGAAATAGTCGGTGATTTTAGATTTTATAAATGGAATTTTTATAGAGTTAATAAATTCCACCACACTGGAACTGGATATATAAAATGAATAGTCGTCGGTTTTATTTAAAAACTCAGACAAAAGTTGGTTATTGCTATTTGGGGGGTTGGATTGGAAGTAAGAATTTATTTTATCTATTGTAAAATTCTTATCCAATGAAAAACCTACCAAAAAATGGTTACTATTAAATCCAATGGTTACATTGTACTTTTTAGAAAAGCAAATGGTTGGGTTTTCACCAGAAAAACCATCTACTGCTAAATAGCTTTTAATGGTTTCTTTAAAAATATTTTTATCGGTAATATCTCCTACTAAAAAAGCAGCTGCATTAAATTTTTTTTCTTGAGAAACAATAAATAATTTTTGTGGAGAATCCATATCAAAACCTAAATTTTGACTATTAAAAGATGATTTAAAAGCATCAAAAATTAATTGTTGCTCGTAAGGTATATTTTCAATATTCTCTAAGTCAGATTTAGCTAGTATGCTCTTTATATTGATAGAGCTTGCTGCCAATATATTTTTCTCAGATAAAATAGTATTGTTTACCCATTTGTCTTTAGAATCTTCACAGGAGGTAAAAAATAAAAGTAGATATATAATAAATAAAATTCTCAAAATTAATTGTTAATTGCTTCTATTCCAGGAAGTTGTTTTCCTTCAAGATATTCTAGCATTGCACCTCCTCCAGTAGAAACATAACTTACTTTACTACCTAATTTAAAAAGATTAATTGCAGCAACACTATCTCCACCGCCTATTAAAGAAAACGCATTGTTTTCAGTGGCCTTAACTATAGAATGGGCTATGGAACCTGTTCCATTTTGGAAATTAGACATTTCAAATACTCCCATTGGACCATTCCAAAGGATTAAAGAAGAATTTACTATCACCTCATTAAATGCCTTTATAGATTCTGGACCAATATCTAATCCCATTTCATCTTCTGGAATTTGATTGATTGGTCTAACCTTTGTAGGCAACTCATTGCTAAACTCTTTACAGCATAAAGAGTCTGAAGGAAGATGAATTTGAACTCCTTTGTCTTTTGCTTCTTGTAATATTTCCAAAGCAAGATCTAAATACTGGTCTTCAACCAGAGATTTTCCAATAGAACCATTTTGAGCTTTTATAAATGTATAGGCCATTCCTCCACCAATTATAAGATGGTCTACTTTGTCTAGTAACTTAGAAATAATTGTGATTTTGGAGGATACTTTAGCACCACCAACAATAGCCGTAAGAGGGTGAGAATTACTATTTAAAACTTTATCTAGAGAGAGAATTTCATTTTCTATAAGAATGCCAAACATCTTATCGTTTGGAAAATAATCTGCAATTATAGAAGTTGAAGCATGTGCTCTGTGTGCGGTACCAAAAGCATCGTTGACATATACATCTGCGTGATTGGCCAATTTTGATGCAAAATCTTTGTCCCCAAGTTTCTCCTCTTTATAAAATCTTAAATTTTCTAGTAAAACAACCGATCCATTTTCAAGGTTTTTGGTAGTTTCCAAAGAACTGTCACTAATACAATCAGAAATAAAAATAATTTTTCTTTCTAAAAGAGATTCTAAAGAGCCTACTATTTGCTTTAAGGAAAACTCTGGACTTGGTGCATCTTTTGGTCTGCCTAAATGCGACATTAATACAACACTTCCTCCATCGTTAATGATTTTTTTAATAGTTGGAATAGCCATTCTTATTCTAGTATCATCTGTAACTACTCCCTGACTATCGATAGGAACATTAAAATCTACTCTTACTAGAGCTCTCTTATTATTAAAATTGTATTCTTTAAAATTCATATATAAAAATTAATAAGCGGCTAAAATACCTGATTAAAAAAGAATTTATACTTTCATGATATATTTTTTTTAAAAAAAAATTAAAATGAAATTAGTTTCTTGGAATTTAAACGGAATTAGAGCAGTAGAAAAAAAAGGTCTTTCTGATATTTTAGAGTATATAAACGCAGATATTATCGGTTTTCAAGAAACAAAAGCTCAGGACGACCAAGTAAGAGAAGCTTTAAAAAATGTCACAGGTTACCATATTTA
>Ga0115563_1001374_pt1 | contig 18651 bp, 12 predicted proteins | sample COGITO_mtgs_1105_2_FD_87198 | JGI IMG/M metagenome (GOLD analysis project Ga0115563, IMG submission 87198) | Pelagic marine microbial communities from North Sea - COGITO_mtgs_110519 | ecosystem: Environmental > Aquatic > Marine > Epipelagic | place: Germany:Helgoland, sampling site Kabeltonne...
ATTGCCACATTTTTAATTTATGCTTTGATCATCGGTATTGTTAAAGGATCAGCTGAAACATACCCTTTTGTGAATTTAATCCTTTTATTAATTTCAGGACCCTTATCACTGGGGATTGCAAAGTTTACGATAAATATTTCAAGAAATCAAGAGGCACGGATAGAACAACTATTTGAAAGCTTTTCTAATTTTAAGACCTCTACAGGAGCTTATTTATTAACGGTCTTATTTACATTATTGTGGACTCTTCTACTTATCATTCCTGGAATTATTGCAGCATTGTCTTATTCTATGACATTCTATATCATTGCCGATGATGATTCCATAGGAGCTATGGATGCTATTGACAAAAGTAAAAAAATGATGTACGGACATAAATGGAAATATTTTCGTCTATTACTTCGAATTTTTGGTTTGTCACTGCTGTGTATTCTTACGTTAGGAATTGGATTTCTGTGGTTATTGCCCTATGCACAAATGAGTACTACTAAATTTTATGAAGATATAAAAGAGAACCAAATCACTGCTTAAAAGCTTGTATGCTTACAACTATTTAAAGCAGTCCAAACATAAGGGCTTAAAAACAAAAAAACCTCCATTTGGAGGTTTTTTTGTAGTGATTATTTTTCAACTATTTATAACAGATAATCTGTACTAATAAAATTAGAGGATTTTTTATCCATTAGGTCTTCTAGAATTGCATTATTATAGGCAGTATCTTTAGACGCTAGGAAAGTTCTAATAGAAAAAGATCGCAATGCGTCGTGTACACTTAAGGTTGCAACTGCAGAATCTTTTCTACCTGTAAAAGGATATACATCCGGACCTCTTTGAGCTGCACTGTTTAGGTTTACTCTACAGACTAAATTTACTAGGGCGTCTATTAAAGGAGCCAATGTTTTTACATTACTTCCAAAAATACTTACTTGTTGCCCATAATTAGAAGCAGCCATGTCGTCTAAAGGCTCTTGAATATCTTTAAAAGAAACCACAGGAGTTACAGGTCCAAATTGTTCTTCTTGAAAAACCCTCATGTCTTTAGAGGCTGGATATAAAACTGCAGGAAAAATATAATTATCTGAAGTTTCACCTCCCTTTTCATTGATTATTTTAGCACCCTTACTTATGGCATCGTCAATTAGTTCCTGAATATATGCAGGCTTTCCTGGCTCTGGTAATGGTGTCAGTTTTACTCCGTTATCCCAAGGATTTCCAAATTTTAATGCATCCATCTTTTCTCCAAATCGTTTGTTGAATTCAGCAACGATTTCTTCGTGCACATACATAATTTTTAAGGCCGTACATCGCTGTCCGTTAAACGAAGTTGCTCCCGCCAGACATTCATCGATTGCTAAATCTAAATCTGCATCTGGTAAAACAATTGCTGGATTTTTTGCTTCTAACCCAAGCACTAAACGCAACCTGTTTTTAAAAGGATGATTTGCTTGAATCGCATTGGCAGAGACGCTATTTCCAATCAAAGCTAAGACGTCTACTTTTCCAGTTTTCATGATAGGCGTTGCTAATACTCTACCTCGCCCATAGATAACATTGACAACACCTTCTGGAAAACTATTTTGAAATGCTTCCATTAATGGCGATAACAATAAAACTCCATGTTTTGCTGGCTTAAACACAGCTGTATTTCCCATGATTAAGGCAGGAATCAATAATGCAAATGTTTCATTTAAAGGATAATTGTAAGGGCCTAAACACAATACAACTCCTAAAGGACCACGCCTAATATGTGCATAAACTCCGCTATTTTTTTGAAAATTAGCAGAATCTCTATCCATTTGCTTATAATCTTCTATGGTATCGTAAATATACTCTACGGTTCTATCAAACTCTTTTTCTGAATCTGGCAATGTTTTCCCTATTTCCCACATTAACAACTTCACAATTTCATCACGTTTGGTTTTCATTTGCTCAGCGAATTCTTCCATACACTCGATTCTATCTGCCACTCTCATTGTTGGCCACAAACCCTGCCCTTTGTCATATGCTTTGTAAGCAGAATCCAAGGCTTCCAAAGCTTCATTTTCACCTAAATTAGGAACGGTACCTAGCAAGGTTGGCGCATATTCTTGGGTTGAAGAGATGGTAGAATAAACTTCAGAGAAATCACCCTTCCATTCTTTTAACTCCCCACTCACTAAATATGTTTTTTGATTCAAAAGTGACGTGATTCTGTATGCTTCTGGTATTTCTGTATGTTGTATTTTCATAGATTGGAATAAAAATCAAGACTCAAAAATTTTGAGTCTAATTAATTAATTTATTAAAATTACTTAGTCAAAGTAACGAAAAATAAGCCTAAAACAGCACTTTAACTTCACTTAAATGGTCAATTATTCACGAAAAGGATTTCGAAATTCCCCTTTTAAAATGACGTTATATGGTTTTTCCCTTAAGGAATATTTGTGTTTAATAACAAAACCTACCAGCAATAAAATACTGATAGGTTTTTAAAATTTAAACTCTTTTTTTATCTATGCTGACTTGATCACTTTCATCGCAGTCATGGAAGCTCTTAATTTTGCCCCAACAATTTCTACTGGATGATTTCTAATGATCGCATTGATACGAATCAACTCTTGGTTATCAACATCGTTACCATCTGTAAATTTCTTTCCAATAAGATCTGTAGAAACCGTCTTCATAAACTCTGTTAACAATGGTTTACAGGCATGATCAAATAAATAACAGCCATATTCTGCAGTATCAGAAATTACACGGTTCATTTCAGCCAATTTCATTCGTGCAATTGTATTTGCAATTAATGGCGTTTCGTGTAAAGACTCATAATAAGCAGATGCTTCTATAATTCCAGAATCTGTCATAGCTTCAAAAGCGAGTTCTACTCCAGCTCTTACAAAAGCAACTAACAACGTTCCGTGATCAAAATATTCTTGCTCAGAAATTTCTTGTGCAGTAACTTCTTGCTTCTCAAAAGCAGTTTCTCCTGTTGCTGCCCTCCAAGTTAATAAGTTTTTATCGTCATTTGCCCAGTCTTCCATCATGGTTGCAGAAAAATGACCTGTCATAATATCATCCATGTGTTTTTGAAATAATGGACGCATAATGTCTTTTAATTCTTCAGATATTTCAAATGCTTTTACTTTTGCAGGATTAGACAATCTGTCCATCATATTGGTAATTCCACCATGTTTGAGGGCCTCTGTTACCGTTTCCCAACCATATTGAATTAACTTCGCCGCATACCCTGGCGCTATTCCTTCTGCTACCATTTTATCAAAAGATAAAATTGCTCCTGTCTGTAACAAACCACATAAAATAGTTTGTTCTCCCATTAAATCAGATTTTACCTCTGCGACAAAGGAAGATTCTAAAACTCCTGCTCTATGTCCTCCTGTTGCAACAGCGTATGCTTTTGCTTGAGCCCATCCTTTACCTTCTGGATCATTTTCCGGGTGAACAGCAGTTAGTGTTGGTACTCCAAAACCTCTTTTGTACTCTTCTCTAACCTCAGAACCTGGACATTTTGGTGCCACCATAATTACTGTTAAATCCTTACGAATTTGGGTTCCTTCCTCAACAATATTGAACCCATGGGAATAAGACAATGTTGCTCCTTTTTTCATTAAAGGCATTACGGTATTCACCACGTTTGTGTGTTGTTTATCTGGTGTTAAATTTAACACAACATCTGCTGAAGGAATTAATTCCTCATACGTTCCAACCGTAAACCCGTTTGAACTGGCATTTACATAAGAAGCTCTATTTTGATCAATGGCTGCCTGTCTTAAAGCATAAGAGATGTCCAAACCAGAATCTCTCATGTTTAAACCTTGGTTCAATCCCTGTGCACCACAACCTACAATAACAATTTTCTTCCCTTTTAATGCGGTTACTCCGTCTTCAAATTCTGAAGCGTCCATAAAACGACATTTACCCAATTGTTCTAATTTCTCTCTTAATGTTAATGTGTTAAAATAATTTGACATTTTTATTTATTTAATTGTTGTATGATTCTAATAATGTTGATATTTTCATTTCATCTTTTGTGATAGCAACTCGTCCTGAACGTGTATATTGCATGATACCAAAAACACTTAATTGTTCATGTAATTTTACAATTTCATCTTTTTTTCCAGATTTTTCAATAACAAAAAAAGCGGTATTTACCGTAACAATTCTTGCATTACTTTCTTTGATGATATTTTGAATTTGAGGTTCTTCAAATAATAATTCAGACTTAATTTTAAACAAACCTGAAATTTGATAAATCGTATTTTCTTCATCATGATAATACGCTTTAATAACCTCTACTTGTTTTTCTATCTGACCTATTATTTTCTTTACACTCTCTTCAGTCATCTTTACAGCAATCGTAAACTTAGCAACTCCTTCAATTTCTGATGGCGAAATGTTTAAACTTTCTACATTGATGTGTCTTCTTTGAAAAATCGCTGAAATTCTGTTCAGCAATCCAATATTATTTTCTGTATAAACAGATATTGTATATACTCTTATCTCTGAATTCATAACTACTCTAATCTTATCTGTGAAACACTCGCCCCTGAAGGAACCATTGGAAAAACATTTCCTTCTTTTTCAACACAAACCTCCAGAAAATAAGCCTCTTTACTAGCCATCATTTCTGCAACCGCTTCTGCTAATTCTTCTCGTTTTGTTACTTTTTTTGCTTTAATATAATATCCTTCTGCGATGGCTACAAAATTTGGATTTACCATTTCTGTAGAAGCATAGCGCTTGTCAAAAAACAATTGTTGCCATTGACGAACCATTCCTAAAAAGTCATTATTAAGAACCACTACCTTTACAGCTGCTTTTTGCTGAAATATAGTCCCCAATTCTTGAATTGTCATTTGATAACCTCCATCACCAGAAATAGAAACGACTTCGCGCTCTGGTGCGGCCATTTTTGCACCAATTGCTGCAGGCAAACCAAAGCCCATAGTTCCCAATCCGCCAGAAGTAATATTACTTTTTGTTTTATTAAACTCTGCATATCTGCAAGCAATCATTTGATGTTGTCCAACATCCGTTACAATTGCAGCATTTCCTTTACTCTGAATATTAATTTCTTTTATAACCTCACCCATTGTCAACCCTTCTTTGGTTGGATGTAAGTCATTTTTTATTACTTTTTCATACTCAATAGCATATAATTCTTTGAATTTCTGATGCCATTCTGTATGAGTGTTCTCCTTTATTAAAGGTAAGATTGCCTCTAAACTCAATTTTGCATCCCCCAAAACAGCAACCTCTGTTTGTACGTTTTTGTCTATTTCAGCAGGATCTATTTCAAAATGAATCACTTTGGCTTGTCTTGCATATTCATCTAACTTTCCTGTTACACGATCATCAAAACGCATTCCAATGGCGATTAAAACATCACATTCATTGGTCAATACATTGGGTGCATAATTTCCGTGCATCCCTAACATACCTACATTTAAAGGGTGTGACGTAGGGATTGCAGAAGCTCCCAAAATTGTCCAAGCAGCAGGGATTCCTGCTTTTTCGACAAGGGCTTTTAATTGCTCCTCTGCTTCACTTAAAATAATTCCTTGCCCCCAAATAATCATGGGTTTTTTTGCGGCATTCATTAATTTTGCAGCAGCTTCAATAGAAGAAATATCCGTTTTTGGTACAGGATTATAACTCCTTATTTTTGTGCATTTCTCATAAGAAAAATCAAACTCTTCAAACTGAGCATCTTTGGTAATGTCCACTAAAACAGGACCGGGTCTACCGCTTCTTGCAATGTAAAATGCTTTTGCTAAAGCTCCAGGAATGTCAGCTGCTTTGGTTACTTGACAGTTCCATTTTGTAACCGGTGTTGAAATACCAACAATATCCGTTTCTTGAAATGCATCACTTCCCAATAAATGAGAGGGCACTTGACCGGTAATACACACCATCGGTGTTGAATCTATTTGTGCATCTGCGATCCCTGTAATCAAATTAGTAGCTCCAGGGCCAGAAGTTGCAATGGCAACACCTACTTTTCCTGAAATTCGTGCAAATCCTTGTGCAGAGTGCGTTGCACCTTGTTCATGACGTGTTAAAACATGATGGATTTTATCTTGATATTTAAATAATTCATCGTACACTGGCATAATTGCTCCTCCAGGGTATCCATAAATTATTTTTACATCTTCTTCTATCAAGCATCTTACGATTGCCTCGCTACCTGAAATCTTTTCTGTAGCTTTTATTGATGTTTTGTTGTCTTTTATGGTGTATGCTTCCATATAATTATTTTGTTTTAGATCTCTACTAAATAGAAATAATCCTCTTTTTTTTATAAATCTGTAACACATCCTTTGGATGCTGAGGCTACTGTTTTTGCATATTTATATAAAATCCCTTTTGTATGCTTTAATGCAGGTGCAATCCAATTTTCTTTTCTCGCAGCAATTTCCTCATCAGATATTAATACGTTTATTGAATTGTCTTCGGCACTTATTCGAATAATATCTCCTGTTCTTAGAAGTCCAATTGTTCCTCCAGATTGTGCTTCTGGTGTAATATGACCTACCACAAAACCATGAGTTCCTCCTGAAAAACGACCGTCTGTGATTAACGCTACTGATTTTCCTAAACCAGCCCCCATAATTAACGAAGTTGGCTTTAACATTTCGGGCATTCCTGGACCTCCTTTAGGTCCCACATATCGAATAACAACAACATCTCCTTTGGCTACTTCTCCGTTTGAAATTCCAATGTTTGCAGCTTGTTCTCCATCATACACTACCGCTTTCCCTTCAAAAAGTAATCCTTCATTTCCAGAAATTTTAGCAACGGCTCCTTCTTCTGCTAGATTCCCATATATTATTTGGATATTTCCAGATGATTTTAAAGCCTTATTTGTTGGATAAATCACATCTTGATCTTCAAATTCCATCGGAACCACATCGGCTAAATTTTCTGCCAACGTTTTCCCTGTAACAGTCAAACAATCTCCGTGTAAGTATCCATTATCTAATAAATACTTCATAATCGCTGGGGTTCCTCCAACTCCGTGAACATCTTCCATTAGGTATTTACCTGAAGGTTTTAAATCTGCAATTAATGGCGTTCTATCACTTACCTTTTGAAAATCTTCTAAAGTAAACTCAATATCAGCAGCATGCGCAATCGCTAAAAAATGCAATACTGCATTTGTAGAACCTCCCAACGCATTTACAATAGCAATAGCGTTTTCTAAAGATTTTTTAGAAATAATATCCAACGGTTTTACATCTAATTCTAATAAATTTTTTATCGCTGAAGCCGTTCTTTCTGCTTCAGATAACTTATTGGGGTTTTCTGCGGGAATTGAGGAGTTATAAGGCAATGCAAAACCCATACATTCTATGGCAGATGCCATCGTATTTGCAGTATACATTCCTCCACAAGCTCCAGCTCCAGGAATGGCTCTTTTTATAATTTCTCTGTACTCTTCTTCTTCAATTTCTCCTGCCATTTTTTGACCTAAAGCCTCAAAAGCGGAAACAATATTTAATTTTTTTCCTTTGTAGTTCCCTGATGCAATGGTACCTCCATACATCATGATTGAGGGTCTGTTTAAACGCAGCATTGCAATGACTGCTCCTGGCATATTTTTGTCACACCCAACTACAGAAATCAACGCATCATAACTTTGTGCATTCATCACAGTTTCTATTGAATCTGCAATGATATCTCTGGAAGCCAATGAATAATTCATCCCTGAAGTACCCATAGAGATTCCGTCTGACACCCCAATTGTATTGAACCCTAAACCAACTAAACCAGCAATATTACTCTCAACTTTGACTTCAGCAGCCAGGTTATTTAAATGCATATTACAAGGGTTTCCATCATAACCTGTGCTTGCAATACCAACTTGAGCTTTGCTCATATCTTCGTCTGACAAACCTACCGCATAGAGCATCGCTTGTGATGCTGGCTGAGATTCATCTTGTGTTAACCTACTACTGTGTTTATTTAGTTTCATCTAATGTTTTCTTCAATTTGTTGACGAAATTACTATGTTTCTTTGATATTATTGAAAAAAATTGAATGTAATTCTTTAAATTCAGGTATTAAAAAAAAGACCTAAAAAGCTTATAATCAATAATTTAATATTATTTAATTATGATATTCAATCCTTAAAATATTTTCATAAAAAAACCTTCCGTTTTAAAGGAAGGTTCGTTTATAAAAATATATAAATATTACTTCCTTGTCATGTTGTAATAATTACAATGACCATAATGATAGAGTTAATATTTAAAAGTTGTTTATTCATCTTGTACTCAAATATTCGAAAATTAATTTTAATTACACAAACAAAATCTTAGTTTTTTATATAATGGTACTTTGACCCATATGAATATTTTTAAAATTCATAGCACTATCCTCTTGGTTTGCAATATAATCCGCAATAAAATCACCGACCTTAGCCGTAGAGGCTGCGTACTGATTCTTCCCTTTTAAATCTTGCGTTGTAATTCCTAAATCTAAGGACTTTTCTACCGCTCTTTGAATTGCATCAGCTTCATCATGCAACCCTAAATGTTCCAATAACATCGCTGCAGATAGAATAGAAGCCAAAGGGTTTGCGATGTCTTTTCCTTTTGCTTGCGGATACGAACCATGAATGGGTTCAAACAAAGCATTTTTATCTCCAATGGAACTTGATGCTAATAATCCAATGGAACCACAAATTACGCTAGCTTCATCTGAAATAATGTCTCCAAATAAATTTTCTGTAAGTACTACATCAAATTGTGTTGGATTTTGAATAATTTGCATGGCTGCATTGTCGACAAATAAAAAATTCAAGGCAACATCTTTATACTCCTTTGCAATATTTGTAACTGTTTTCCTCCATAAACGAGAGGTTTCTAAAACATTTGCTTTGTCTACTAAGGTTACTTTTTTCTTTCTATTCTGAGCCGCTTTAAAAGCTAAATGTGCTACTCTAGAAATTTCTTGTACTGTATAAGAACACCCATCAAAAGCAGTGGTGCCGTCCTCACTTGTTTGTTTTGTGCCGAAATAAATTCCTCCTGTTAACTCTCTGTAGATACTAATATCTGTTCCAATAATAATATCTTTCTTTAAAGGAGAATTTTTAATTAATTTATCGTAAGCCTTTACAGGTCTTACGTTACAAAATAATCCCAACTCTTTTCTCAAACGCAAAAGACCTTGTTCTGGCCTTACCTTTAAGGTTGGGTCATTATCATACTTTAATTCTCCAATGGCTCCAAACAAGATCGCATCTGAACTTTTGCATACATCAATAGTAGCTTCAGGTAAAGGATTTCCGGTAGCATCGATTGCACAAGCTCCCATTTGTGCTTCTTTGTATAAGAAAATATGATCATATACCTCAGCAACAGCGTCTAGTGCTTTTTTGGCTTGAGTAGTTACCTCTGGTCCAATACCATCTCCGGGGATTACAGCAATTGTATATTTCATTGTGTATATTCTGATCTAAAAAGTTTATCTATTATCAAATATAGATTTTTTAAATCATTCAGTGAAAATTTATAAAGCAATTTTAAAACAGAAGTATTTACGAGTTTTAAAGCATCAGTATTTTTGAGGTTTTACTCACCTCTTTCATAATTTGATGAATGTCCTCATCTTTGACTTCTTTTTGTTTGTCTGCAGTGCTAAGAAAAGCAGTATAAGCAACATCTAATTGCACTTTGGTTAATTCATAACCAATTTTTTTAGCTCTATATGCTAAGGCCGCTCGACCACTCCTTGCGGTTAACACAATAGCACTTTCAGTAACACCAACATCTTCAGGATCCATAATCTCATATGTTTCCCTGTTTTTGATTACTCCATCTTGATGAATCCCAGAACTATGAGCAAAAGCATTCGCTCCAACAATCGCTTTGTTTGGCTGCACAGGCATTCCCATACTTTCACGAACCATAATGCTTGTATCGTACAATAACTTAGTATTGATCGTTGTTTCCAAATTTAAATAAGGGTGCTGTTTTAAAACCATTACCACTTCTTCCAAAGCTGTATTTCCCGCTCTTTCTCCAATCCCATTAATAGTACACTCTATCTGACGTGCTCCATTGATAACACCAGCTATTGAATTGGCAGTTGCCATTCCAAGATCATTGTGACAATGACAAGAAAGAATTACATTTTCGATACCTTTCACATGTTCACGCAAATATTTGATCTTTGCTCCATATTCTTCTGGCAAACAGTATCCTGTGGTGTCTGGAATATTAAGCACAGTAGCACCCGATTTAATTACAGCTTCACAAACTCTCGCCAAATATTCATTGTCAGTTCTACCGGCATCTTCTGCATAAAACTCAACATCTTCAACAAATGATTTCGCATAAGAAACGGCTTTCTTAGCTCTATCTATAACCTCTTCTCTAGAGGAATTGAATTTAAATTTTATGTGTGAATCACTGGTTCCAATTCCTGTATGAATTCTAGGAAATTTTGCATATTTCAATGCATCTGCAGCTACTTTTATATCATTTTCTACAGCTCGTGTTAGTCCGCAAACTGTTGCATTTTTAACAATTTTAGAAATTTCAGAAACAGACTTAAAATCTCCAGGACTAGAAACAGGGAAACCTGCTTCAATTATGTTTACACCTAATAAATCTAATCGCTCTGCTATTACTAATTTTTGATTGGTATCTAATTTACATCCGGGAACTTGCTCCCCGTCTCTTAAAGTTGTATCAAAAATATGAACTTTGTTATCTTGCATAGTTTGTGAAAAATAATCTTAATTAAAATCAAATATATATATTGGGATTAAAATAAATAGTTATTTTTACGAAACTGTACGATTTCTAATAGGATTTACAAAAACTTAAACATTTAACTGTCAGTTTTTTATGAGTAAAAGTGTTACATCAGCCAATCAACAAAATGATGCTCTTTTTGTATTAATTAAGTCTTTAACTAAATCAGAAAAGAGACAGTTTAACCTATATGTAGGTAGATTAGGTGGAAATATTGATGCGAAGTTTTTCTCTTTGTTCAAATTTTTGGAGAAGCTAAAGGCGTATGATGAAAAAACAATCATTGGTAGTGGAATCGTATCAAAACAACAACTTTCAAACTTAAAGGCTCATTTATACAAACAAATCTTAATTAGTTTAAGATTGAATCCTGCACACAAAAATATACGAATTCAAATAAGAGAACAATTAGATTTTGCCACCGTATTGTATCAAAAAGGACTGTACAAACAAAGTTTAAAATTATTAGAAAAAGCAAAAAACTTAGCTTTAGACAGCGAAGAAAAGAACATCGCATACGAAATTGTAGAACTTGAAAAGGTAATTGAAACACAATACATTACAAGAAGCCTTAGCAACAGAGCAAACCAGTTATCAATCCAAGCAAAAGAACTTAGCCAGCAAAATGTTATTGCTAGTAAACTTTCAAACCTATCCCTTCAATTATATAGTCATTTAATTCAAAATGGCTACGTGAAAAACATTAAAGAGCTAGAGTTTATTGACAACTATTTTAATGACCGAATGCCAAAGTATGAGTATAAGAATTTAGGATTTAGAGAAAAACTTTGGTTATTCAAAGCACATTTGTGGCATAGTTTCTTGGTTCAAGATTTTTTATTAAGCTACAAATATGCTAGAAAATGCGTAGATTTATTTAACAGCTCAAAATTAATTCACCTCCACCCTGTTTTCTATCTAAAATCTAAAAACTACCTACTGGAAGCTTCTTTTTTAGTTAAAAAAAACACCACCTTTAAAGACGAACTTACTTTTTTCGAATCTGAAATAGAACAGCAGAAAATACCGCTGAATACAAATACAGAATTATTAATTTTCTTGTATTTATATTCAAATAAATTGCATTTTCACTTTTTAGAAGGTTCTTTTGAAGAAGGTGAGTACCTAGTCGATATTATTAATAATAAAATTGATCAATACAAAAACAGGCTTGACAACCATTACATTGTTTTATTATACTACAAAATAGCGTGTCTGTATTTCGGTATGGGTAAAAATAAGTTATGTATTGCTTATTTGCAAAAAATTATTCGTTCTAAAAATATCAGTGCTGCTGAAGATTTACAATGTTTTGCACGTGTTTTAAATTTGATCGCACATTATGAATGTGGTTTGGATTATGACCTGGAAAGACAGTTTGTAGACACGTATAAGTTCTTATTAAAAATGGAGAATTTACAAGAAGTCCAAAAAGTTTTTCTAACTTCTATAAGAGACCTGAGTGATGTTTTTCCTCACGAAATTAAAAATGAGTTCAAAAAAATTCATGGTAAATTAAAGAAATTTGAAAGTCATCCTTATGAAAAAAGAGCCTTCTTATACCTAGACATCCTATCTTGGTTAGAAAGTAAAATTCAAAACAAACCGATCGCTACGATTATTAAAGAAAAAACAAATCAACTTACTAAATAATAGCAAAATAACAGTTGAAATAGCAATTTTTTAACAATACTGTATTAATGATTTAAAATTATGAAATAATAACCTCTAAAAGTCAAAAAACTAAATAATACACCTATTTTTGTTTTGTGAAACTAGTAAAAACACATACCATTTCCTCAAAAACTACACATGTAGCTTGTCTTTCTATGTCTACAATTACCCGCACAACTTCAACGATTACCCTATAGGGGTTCTCTACTATATTCATATCACCACAGGTTATTCTATTTTATTTTTTTAAAATATCAAAATAAAGTCAATTAAAACATAAATTACACAAACTATTCATTAGAAATGAAAGTATTAAAATTTGGCGGTTCGTCTGTCGCAAATTCCGAGAACATACAAAAAGTCTTAGCAATCGTTAAGCAGGAATCTAAAAATGATAAAGTGGCTGTCGTTGTTTCTGCTTTTGGGAAAACGACTGATCAGCTAATCTCAGCTGGAAATAAAGCTTTGAAAAATATTGCAGATGCAAAAGAAACTTTAGAAACAATTAAAGAACTCCATGATCAGATAATTACTGATTTAATTACGACCCATAAAAAAGAAGTGAGTTCAGAAGTTGCAGATCTTTTTAAAAAATTAGTGTCTATTTACGAGGGTCTTAATCTGCTTCAAGAACTATCTGATAAAACCTTGGCAAAAATATCTAGTTTTGGTGAGAGACTATCTTCTCTTATAATTGCAAATGCAGCAAAAGAATTATTTGATGCAACTCACGAGGAAAGTAGAAAATTAATTACAACCAATAACGATTATTTAAATGCCCAAGTAAATTTTAAAATTACCGATGTTAACATCACTTCATTTTTTGACAAAAATAAACATCAAGTAGTTTTTTTAGGCGGTTTTATTTCGTCAAATAGCAACCTTGAAACAACTACTTTGGGAAGAGGGGGTTCTGATTATTCAGCTTCAATTTATGCGGCGGCATTGGGTGCAAAAGAATTACAAATCTGGACAGACGTAAGTGGAATGTTTACAGCAAATCCAAGAGTTGTAAAACAGGCTTCTCCAATCTCAGAAATCTCTTACGAAGAAGCAATGGAGTTGTCTCATTTTGGAGCGAAGGTTTTATACCCTCCAACCATTCAACCTTCTTTGAGAAAAGAAATTCCAATTAGAATTAAAAATACATTTGATCCGGAGAATCTTGGAACATTGATTTCTAACAATCCTAAAAACGGAAACGAAGTTAAAGGAATCTCTCATATTGAAAACATCAGTTTGATTACCATTGAAGGTGGAGGCATGGTTGGTATTCCTGGATTTTCGCAGCGACTATTTGAAACTCTTTCTCGTCAAAAAATTAATATTGTGTTCATCACCCAAGCCTCTTCTGAACATTCTATTTGCGTCGGTATATATGAGAATGATGCTTCAAAAGCCACAGAATTATTAAACGATACTTTTAGCATCGAAATAGATAGAAAAAAAATAAAACCCATAATTGTAGAAAATAATTTAGCAATCATTGCGGTTGTTGGAGAGAGCATGAAAAACTACCAAGGTTTGAGCGGACAAATGTTCAGCGCTTTGGGGAAAAACAATGTAAATGTTAGAGCAATCGCACAAGGTTCCTCAGAAAAAAACATCTCTGCTGTGATCAACAAAAAAGATGCAAAAAAAGCTTTAAATACTTTACATGAACAATTTTTTGGTGAAAAAATAAAACAACTCAACTTATTTGTAACTGGCGTTGGAAATGTTGGAGAACGATTTTTAGCCCAAATTCACAAACAAAATGAATTCCTAAAAGAAAACTTAAAGTTAACTATTCGAGTTATTGGAATTTCGAATTCAAAGAAAATGTTCTTTGACAATGAAGGCATTAACTTAGAAAACTGGAAAGAAAACTTAGAGAATGGAGCTCCTACAAGTTTAGAACGTTTTTATGAAAAAGTAAAAGAATCCAATCATAGAAATAGTGTTTTCATTGACAACACTGCAAATCAACAAGTATCCGAAGTATATGAAAAATACCTTCGTCAAAGCATTTCTGTCGTTACTTGTAATAAAATTGCGTGTGCTTCGGACTACGAAAATTACAAAGCTTTAAAAGAAATTTCTAGAAAATACAATGCTTCATTTTTGTTTGAAACAAATGTTGGCGCTGGATTACCTATCATAGATACTCTTAAAAATTTAATTAACTCCGGAGATCAAATTTATAAAATTCAAGCCGTTTTATCTGGAAGTCTAAATTTTGTTTTTAATAATTTCAATGAAAACTCAACTTTTCACAATGTAGTTGAACAAGCACAACAAGAGGGATATACTGAACCTGATCCAAAAATTGATCTGAGTGGAGTAGATGTTGCTAGAAAAATTTTAATTCTAGCCAGAGAAAGTGGCTATCAATTAGAATTAGAAGATATTTCTAAAAATGCTTTTTTACCCCTAGACACCTTAGAAACTAAAAATAATGAAGATTTTTATACTTCATTAATCAAACACGAAAATCATTTTCAAAAAATTTATGCTGAAGCAAACGACAAAGACTGTCGTTTAAAATATGTGGCAGAATTTAAAGATGGAAAAGCCACTGTTGGTTTACAGCATATTGCTACTGACCATCCTTTTTATAATTTAGAAGGAAGTGATAATATTGTCTTATTTTTCACGGAAAGATACCCTGAAAACCCCTTATTAATAAAAGGTGCTGGTGCTGGTGCAGAGGTTACTGCTTCTGGGATTTTTGCAGATGTTATCAGAATTGCAAATCAATAAATTATGGAGTATTTAAAAATATTTGTTCCTGCAACGGTTGCCAATGTTTCTTGTGGCTTTGACTCTTTAGGATTTGCTGTTGAAGCAATTGGAGATGAAATGACCTTCACAAGAACAGCAGAAAAAGGGGTTAAAATTAGTACTATTACAGGTGCCGATTTAACCTATGACATTGATCAAAATGCGGCAAGTGCCGTTGTGAAAAAAATTTTAACTGAAGTGAATGCCACTTTTGGTATTTCCATAACAATTCATAAGGGTTTTGCGCCAGGGAGTGGACTAGGAAGTTCTGCTGCAAGTGCTGCAGGGGCTGCTTTTGGTGCAAATCAATTATTAGGGTGTCCGTTCTCAGAGTTAGAACTTACAAAGTTTGCTATGTTTGGAGAAAAGGTTGCCTGCGGAACCCCCATTGCAGACAATGTTTCTGCTGCGATATATGGAGGGTTTGTTTTAGTTAGAAGCTACACTCCTTTAGAAATTATAAAATTACCGGTTCCATCAGCGTTGAGAGTTGTTGCAATTCATCCACAAATAGAGGTAAAAACAAAAGATGCTAGAGCGGTTTTACCGAAAAAAATTGAATTAAAAGATGCAGTTACGCAATGGGCAAATGTAGGAGGCTTAATTAGCGGTTTGTATTCAAATAACTATCCTCTTATTAGTAATTCTTTAGTAGATATTATTGTAGAACCGGCAAGAAAAAAATTAATTCCGTTCTTTGACAACGTAAAAGACAGTGCTTTAAAAGCTGGAGCGCTAGGAGCTGGAATTAGCGGATCAGGGCCAACGATTTTTGCACTTTGCAAAGGGGATGCAGTTGCTGAAGCTGTTTATAAAAACATTGAAGAAAGTTATAGAGATACAGGGATTGATTTTGAACTGTTTATTTCTAAAATAAATCAAGAGGGTATAAAAATAGTGTCTACTGAGACACCTAAATAAAAAAACACATGAACTATTACAGTTTACTTCATAATTCTCCAAAAACAACTTTTAAGAATGCAGTTGTAAATGGGATTGCACCAGACAGAGGTCTTTATTTTCCAGAAAATATTGCTCCACTCTCTAAACATTTTATTGATCATATTTCTGAGTATACAAATCATGAAATCGCTTTTGAAGTAATCAAACAATTTGTAGGTGATGAGATTCCTGAAGAGAAATTAAAAGAGATTATCGCAAAAACAGTTTCATTTGATTTCCCAACAGTAAAAGTTGATGACAACATCGCTTCTCTGGAATTGTTCCACGGACCAACGATGGCATTTAAAGATGTTGGAGCAAAATTTATGGCTCAGTGTTTGGAGTATTTTAACAAAGACAATGACGATGAGGTTACCGTATTAGTGGCAACTTCCGGAGATACAGGAGGAGCTGTTGCAAATGGTTTTTTAGGAACAAAAGGAGTTAATGTTGTTATTTTATATCCTTCAGGAAAAGTAAGTGATATTCAAGAAAAACAATTAACTACTTTAGGTCAGAACATCAAAGCTTTGGAAGTCAATGGTGTTTTCGATGACTGTCAAGAAATGGTGAAAACAGCTTTTTTAGACAAAGAAATTACTAAAACACTCACTTCAGCAAACTCTATAAATGTTGCACGTTGGTTGCCACAAATGTTTTACTTTTTCTTTGCCTATAAAGCACTCCACAAAACTCAAAAAGAACTGGTGTTTTCAGTTCCTAGTGGTAATTTTGGAAATATTTGTGCAGGAATTATGGCGCAAAAATTAGGTTTACCAATCAAGCATTTTGTAGCCTCCACCAACATAAATGATACGGTTCCCAATTACCTTGTAAACGGTATTTACAATCCCAAGCCCTCAAAAGCTACGATTTCAAACGCAATGGATGTTGGTAACCCTAGTAATTTTATTAGAATACAAGAATTATTTAACAACGATATTGAAGCTCTTAGAAGAGCGTTTTCTTCCTATAGTTTCACTGATGATGAAACTAGAAGCGCAATGAAAAAAATTCACAGCAGTTCTGGTTATGTTTCAGATCCACATGGGGCTGTTGGATATTTAGGCTTGAAAAAATACGGATTAAAAGAAAACGAATTTGGGGTTTTTCTTGAAACAGCACATCCCGTTAAATTTTTGGATGTTGTTGAAGACACACTCCCTGTCAGCGTTGAAATACCAGAACAAATTAGAGGAATTATGAATCGTAAAAAAATTGCTACAAAAGCATCAAGCTATCAAGACTTGAAAGATTTTTTAATGAATTAAAAAAAGACATCCTATTTAGAAAAAGTAAAAGTCCTAATAAATAAAAATTTATTAGGACTTTTTTGTTGGCCTACAAGGACTCGAACCTTGAATGTCGGTACCAAAAACCGGTGTGTTACCAATTACACCATAGGCCAATCTGTTAATGAGGGTGCAAATTTAACCCAAAGTTTTAATTTCACAAACATTTTTTATGAAATTTTGATTTTAACAAACTTTTATGAGGGATCTCTATTTGATAAATCTAAATTACAACTGTTTTAATTCATATTTATTAGTAAATTCGCTGTAATATTATTGAACAACTATGACTTCAGAAAATTTTAAAAAATGGAATATCATCTTAGGATGGATTGTATTTGCCATTGCTTTAATAACGTACTCTCTAACACTAGAACCAACTGTAAGTGCTTGGGATTGTGGAGAATACATTTCCACTTCTGTTAAGCTTGAAGTTGGTCACCCACCAGGAGCACCATTATTTCAAATGTTGGGAGCTTTTTTTGCAATGTTTACCTCAAATGCAAATGAAATTGCTAAGATGGTTAATTTCATGTCTGCCTTAGCAAGTGCATTTACCATTTTATGTATGTTCTGGACCCTTACTAATTTGACAAAAAAATTAGCGTTAAAAAGAGGGGGTATTTCTGAAGGAAAATACATTGCAATATTAGGAAGTAGCATTGTAGGTTCTTTGGCATATACTTTTTCTGACAGTTTTTGGTTCAGTGCTGTAGAAGGTGAAGTGTACGCCATGTCCTCTTTTTTAATGGCATTGTTATTCTGGCTGGGTTTAAAATGGGAAAGTGAAATACATACCCCAAGAGGTCACAAATGGTTGATTTTAATAAGTTTTGTAGTAGGTTTATCATTTGGTGTTCACATCCTTTCTCTACTGGTAATTCCTGCGATTGTATTATTATATTTCTTCAAAACATATAAGAATATCAATGCGAAAACTACCGCAGTAGCCACTGTGGTTTCTGTCGTAGTTTTAATGTTTGTTTTTAAATTTTTATTCCCTTTTACATTAAAGTTTTTTAGTGTTTCAGAATTATTTTTTATCAATTCTATTGGAATGCCCTACAATTCGGGAAGTATTATAGCTGCAATTCTTTTAATTGCTTTATTCTGTGTTGGACTCAATTTTACTCATAAAAAAAACAAGGTCCTTATGAATACATTGATCCTCTCCGTTTTATTTATTATGATCGGTTTTTCTTCTTGGATGATGCTCC
>Ga0115563_1001378_pt1 | contig 18583 bp, 16 predicted proteins | sample COGITO_mtgs_1105_2_FD_87198 | JGI IMG/M metagenome (GOLD analysis project Ga0115563, IMG submission 87198) | Pelagic marine microbial communities from North Sea - COGITO_mtgs_110519 | ecosystem: Environmental > Aquatic > Marine > Epipelagic | place: Germany:Helgoland, sampling site Kabeltonne...
AAGTCAGGTGCTTTGGGGTGCTTTTTTTCGTGCAGGCGCGTCCCCACTTTGCGCAGGTAGCGGAAACTGTCCTTGCGCGCTTCCCGAAACGCCTGGCGTAAATTGGTGGGCTCTGCTGCGCCGCGCAGCAGATCAAAAAGCGTCTCTTGCAAGCCTATCTCGATAATCGCGCTTAGCCCTGCGTGACCAACGCCATGCAGCAGACAGCGGGTGTATCCGTGCGGTTTAGGCAACAGCGCTTCATGCTTGCGATCAAGGCGGTGCAGTGGATCGTAAAGCACAATATACGCCGCATCATGCCCTTGAACCTGTGCGGTCAAATCATGTTTCCAACCCGTCATTGCGGCCCATTGTGGTCCATAGCGGCGTTCAAACGGAGCGGCTTTGGGGTCAATCGAACTTTGTGGTGATACCGCGACAACGCGGTCAGCCTGCACCGTCGCGGCCCCCAGCATCGCGCCGTATCCACCCATGCTGAAACCATAAGTCGTCACAGCGACACCTTGGCCCAGAAAGTCCCGACAAGCGCGCATCGCGTCGAAAAAATCATCATTCTGGTGCCAGTCTTCCGCACGATGGAATACGCAAACATGCGCTATGCCCCGCTTGGTAAATGAACGCGCCCCCCAGCCCTCCGCCTGCTCTGGTGGGGGATAGTCGAAGGGCGGGAAGGCAACCACGACGCGGGGCTGCGCAGATTTGCCAAGCGCATCCACCTGGGGGCCGGAATATTCCAGATGCAAATGCGCACCTGAAAAGATGACATGCCGCACCAGCATGTCGGGCGCTTCACTCATTGGCGGCAAACTTTGCAAGATCCACTTGGGTCAAGCGGCGCACGCCAACGGTTTTTTCCAGCATATTCTTTGCCAGCCGCAGATACCCCACTTCGCGCAGAACCTTGAGGTTGCGGTAGTGGATCATCCGGATGTCGTTGCCGTCAGGCAAGGGTTCCCCGCGCAGACTTCCGCCCAGAATAAAATGCTGTTTGTCTGGCAGGATGTTCCAATCCAGCCCCGCCGCGCGGATCGCCAAAGGCAGGCTCATCTGATCCAGATAGGGCCGTTTCTTCACGACATCAATTTGGTCGATCTGCTGCGCAAGGCGCATCCATACCTGTGCGAATGTTTTGCCTTCGGGCGCAACCGGCCCTTCGGGGAAAACAATCAAACCTGCGTTGAAATAGGGCATCAGCTTGCGCCGTTTTTGCCGCGACAGCCAAATCCGGTCCGCTGGTTTTTCTATCCCGCAAGCGGCATAGATATCGTCCCAAATTTTCTGCCCCGACCAGTACATCGACGTGGCGGGTGCCACGGATACATGCCCCTCTTTGAGCATCTCGTCCGATGTATTGGGCCGAATGAACAACATGTCGGAATCCATGAACGCGGAAAACCCGGTCTCGCGCGGCTCAAGGCAGGCCAGCATCTTGTTGCCATGCGGGTAGGGGGGATCGAACTTGCCTTCGGTTTCTATGGGGCGAATGTCGACATCCAACGCTTTATAGATCGCCAACTGCTTGGCATCCATGTCGCCGATGGTCGCCTTGGGGCAATAGCCTACCAATTTGACCGGCTCATCAAATTGGCACCGGATTGAGGCCGCAAGATAGCAGCCCATGTCCTGATACTTGGGCGGTTCAACGATGAAAAAGATCGTCAGATTTGCGCCTGTCTGATCAGCCATTGCACCCGCTCCGTTTGCCTGTTTCAGTTAGCCGGATCACTGATGCCGCGCTTTTTGTCCCAGCTTCGGAAAATCCGGTGGAACTCGTTTTCCACAATGCCCAACTCAGGCTCTACCGGGCGGATCATGCGCAATTGTTCCTCATGGCGGATCGCCTTTTTTACGGACGTAATGCCGGTGTCGTCATGAATGACAAACGCGTCCGGCGTCAGCACAGGCCGGATGCCACAAAGTTCCCTGAAATGGGTCATCTTGGCCCCGTCCAGATGCACCGCATCAATGTGACGTTTCGGGTTTTCAATCGCATAGCGCGGTGTCTCGATCAAGGAATGCCCTTTGATGAACTGCACCCGCCCCGGAAAATTGATCTCAAGCCATTTGCCAGCAATCTCAACGTAAATCTCGACCGGCGCCCATTGCTTTTGCAGCCGGTCACAAATGTCGACGCCGACAGCTTTCAGATCCGGATTTGCCATCAGCATCAACAGCAAGCTATGCCCGCCATTCACACCAATCTCGAAGATGTGCGAAGAGTGCTGCGCCACGATAAACAGGTTGCGGCGTTTGACTTCCATCTCGGCCTCTGGCTCGACCTCCCAAAAGTTCTCTTGCATCGAATGATAGAACACATTGCCTTGCAGCACAGCCGGTTCACCCGCGGCCTCAAGCGCGCGGCGCAGGGTCTGGTTCAGGTCATTCAGCTTTGCTTTCCACTCTTTCGAAGCGATCAGATCGTCATATGTCTTGTGCATTTATTGTGCCTCAGCCCTGCGTCGATTTATCTATTATTGGTCAATTCCTGACGCATTCTGGCTATCACACCGCTCAGGCTTTGATAGCGCAAATCAGGATCGGCCAGATATTTGCATTGTTCCTGTGCGCGTTTTGCAATGGCCTGACATGCGTCTTGGTTGTTGGCGCACCAGCCCATGATACGGCGGATATCCCCCTGATCACGGCGCACCGGCACATAGTGTTCCCATGGCTTGAAATGACACGACCCAAAGGTTTCAAAGTCGCATTCTATGACCAACCCGACACTGCCGCTGTTCATCGTCCAGTAAAAGCTGGACCCGACATCGCTGCCTGGCAGGACGGGGATGTATTTGTATTCCTGAAAGGTTTCGCGCAAAATTTTCGGGCGTTCCAGATCGCTCAGGAATGGTTCATCAGCCAATACGAAACCATCCGAATTCGTATAACCGATGTCGAACCTTGGATCGTTGATCCAGTTTTTCACAAACCTGTAGCGCGGCATCGAAAAAAGCGTGCGTTGCACGGCGTCATCGGCCAACGCACCGGATTTGTGCTTTTGCAGCAAGGGCAACATGCGGATCGGGTTGCGCCCCCCCGGCAGAACACCACGGTTGCCCGGGCCGCCCCGCCATGTCTTTTTTGTCAGTCCAGGCGACGCGGTCAGGATCAAGCCCGCCCAGAAATTCAGGATCGTCCAGATCGTGATACTGGGGCAGGGGCCACAACACATGACCGGTGGCCTTGCTGACCTTCCGGTTGAATGACAGTACCGGTGCGGCGGTCCCGTCGGGCGCGATCATATTGCGCGCGCGGTGGTCCTGCATGTCGATCAGCATGTCAAAATCGGCACCCGCATCCAACGCCGCCTGTAATGCAAAAACAGATTTCCCCTCGTTCTTGACCTTGGGGTTCGTGACCTGCCATCGCGGATCACCCGCCGGCGCTTCTTGCCATCCATTTGCCGCCATTGGCGCCTGTGCGGCATGATCCCAGAGCAAAGACATGTTGCTGGATGCCCGTTGCGCATAGGCGAACGCATCCGCTGTCGTGGACATGCTGAACGCCGACAGCGCGCCCAATTGGTGCGCGATTGAGGTTTCCACAAATTCGGCGCTCGTGCCCATATGTCGTGCTTTGCCCGTGATTTACGAAGTATCGCCATTCGGCAACAATCCGGTGCGTTTTTGGTTATTATCTTGGAAATAATAGGCTATTCCAGCAAAATGAGGCAACCGCTTAAAGGACACCCGCGCATCCAATGCGCAGGATTTGTTAGAAAATAGCTGCGTCCGATGATCATTTGACGGATGGCCAGGCGCATTTGGGAAAAGGGTCGGCATGGCGATCGGGAATGAGAAAACGCTCATGTTGACCGTGATGCGCAACGAGGGGCCCTATGTCCTCGAATGGCTCGCGCATCATTTCACCCTTGGCATTGACGACCTGCTGATCTTTACCAACTTTTGTACCGACAACACCGACCGGATACTGGACCGTCTTGAGGTGCTGATGCCGCACCGGGTCAAGCACCAGCCGAACCCGAAAGTAATGTTTCCCAAGCAAGGGCTTTGGCACATCATGGCACTGCGGTTTGCGGGTCATTTCGGGCGCTACCGAGCTGCGGATTGGCTCTATGTCACGGACGCGGATGAATTTTTGAACCTCAAACGCGACATCACAAATCTGGATGAATTCTTTGACGCGGCAGGCCCTGCGGACGCGGTTTCCTTTACCTCGGTTGCGTTCAACAGCAATGGGCACAAGGCGGCCAGCAAGGACCTCGTGACCAAACGGTTCACCCAGACAACCACGGATTTCAAAGCAGCCGCCAAAGCAAATGAACCAGCCTACACCGCCGTAAAGACGCTGTTTCGCAACACCATCGCGGGCCACCGCCGTCCGCACCGCCCTGTGACCAAAGGTTTCGCTGAAACCGGTGCGACGTGGATCAATGGCGCAGGTAAACCCATGCCCGCCGATTGGATCGACAGCGGCAACAAGGCGATCGAGGGCAACGGCACCCGCACCTATGCGCAGCTGAACCATTACGCGATCAAAAGTGCCGCTGAATTTCTGCTGAAGGTGGACCGGGGCGATGCGGTGAATGCCGACCGTCTTGGTGCGTCGGAACAATACTGGGCGCATGCGAACCGCATTGGCAACACCGATAAAACCGGCGTGGGCCTATCCCCCGCCGCGCAAGATATGTTCGAATTTTTCTTATCTGACCCCGAACTGCGCGAGTTACACGAACAATCGTTTGCCCTGCGAGAGGCACAATTGCAGGATATTCTGAAAACCGAAGGCGGTGAAAAACTAGCGCTCGCTATCGGTTATTTTGACTGATTAGGCGCTGGGCGTCCGGTCAATGACGATGATCTCTGGCACGCTAAGGTCTTCGTTCGGGGCCAGTGGGATTTTCTTGGAAGCGACCGCTGCCTTGTGAAAAATCCGCGCTGCATTCTCCAGCAACACGACCCTGCGCGCACTGCCGAAATTAACTTGCGACAGGACATTCCCGGCCAGCCCTTCATAGCTGATGCGCACCACATGGGGCTTTACCTGTGCGATAAATGCATTCACGGCAGAGATTGTTTTTGCGGGATCATCTTCAAACATCACGCGGGTATTCGACTGTTCAAATCGCGCCCCAAAATCCAACCCGTTGTGCGCAATGATGCTGTCGGCAATTGCCCTGCGCGATGCGTTGTCTTCTTGTGCCACAACGGTGGACTGATCCTGCAAGCTGCATAGGAAGATCGACAGAAAATCCACACCGGACCCCAAATCCAGCACCCGGTCGCCGTTCTGCACAACCCTGTCCGTGCGCCGCGCCAGTTTGCGCTGGTACTTGCCGCGCATCACCTTGTCGAGCGCGGAGGGCGAAAACACCCGCACATCGGCAGGCAACTCAATGCCGTGGTTCGCAACCCAATCCACCGCCGTCTCAACCGAAACATCAATATCACCGGCGACAAACCCGTCGCCCCCTTCGGTCGTGTCCCGAAATTCTGGCGATGGCTTGGTGCGGCGCTCTTCAATCGGGCGTTCCGCGTTGTCTTTTTCGACCCGGCTCATCAGCGCCTTGATCTCGTCGGGGTCGCGGGCTTTGGGCGGTTTGGCCTCCACCTGCGTGATCGGCACTTTACCGGCCTCGATCAAACCTGCCTTTAGCTCTTCATAGGCATTTGTCTTGCGATACTCATCCAGCCGTGCCTCCACCCGTTCGAGTGCCGCATAATGCAGCTTTGACAATACCGGATCGGTCAGCAATTCGTCCATGATCGCGCGGCGCCGCTCCACGTACCGCAGAATTTTGTCGTCGCGCACTTCATTGCGGTCCTGAAGCGCCCAATAGTCGGAATTGTATTTGTCTTTTTTGTTGTTCACGTTGCCGCGAAATTTACGGATCGCGTAACTGTCCACAGACTTGACCGCATAATGGTTCAACTGCGCCCATTGATACCCGACCGTGCGCCGGATCGACCGCCAGCCACGAAACTTAAAATAGTCTTCCATCGGCAGACCGGAGCCGTTCAGCCATTTGACCGTGTCGGGAAATTCCGTCTCAAGGTGCCGGTTCTTGATCGACGGGCGGTGAATGCCAAGCTTCCAATATTCGTGGTCAAACTTGAAAAACGTCTTGACGCCCCAGCCCTTGTTCCATGTCGGCGGGGCGGCATAAAGGTACTGCTCGCTCACCGGATCACGGCTCCAGTCGACCACGCCACCAGACCCGAAAATCCGCCAAGTGATGATGATCCCGTTGGCATCCCCCGCCGCATCCAGCATCGGGTCAAGCGTACCATCGCCGTAGTTGATGCACAGGAATTCATCCGCGTCAAACATCAACACCCAATCTGCATCCCGCACTACAGGTTCTGCCTGCGCGTGCTTCATCGCAGAGGGTTGCGGTTTGATCCCTTCGGGAATGTCGTTGCGCCGGTGATAGCCCAACCCCAATTCCTCGAGCCGGATCAGCATGTCGTCGGTGCCATCCGAACAATCGTTCGTATAGACAAGGATTTTGGTAAACCCGACCGCCAGATGATGGGCGTACCATTCCAACAGGAACGGCGCCTCGTCCTTCATCATCGAGATGGCCAGCAGCTTTCCATGCGGGCTTATGTGCGGCTTTAGCTTGATCGGATCAGGCCCTTTTGCCCGTCACCGGAGCGCCTGTGTCGGGTCGATCCCGACCTGTTCACACATGCGCGCGGCATATGATCCCGGAAATGGCGCGTTCTTTTCCCACCACGGTTTCGTGCCGTTTGTGTACAGATGCACCGAAAGTGTGTTTTCGGTAAAATGCCCCTCAACATTGCCATGAGGGTCATAGAAAATGTCGTTCAACTGGAACGGCACGGGATACAGCACATCGCGTTCGCTGGCCTTTTCAAACTGGCCGGTCTGCTTGGCATAATAGGTAAACGCCTGCGGGCCAAAGGCGGTCCGCTCCGCATTATAGATGCGCGCCGCATGGCTCAACTTGGGGTCTTGGCGGTCGTATTTGTTGCGCTTGTTCTTGTTCCACCATGCTGGATAGTCTGGTAGATTATCATAGTAATCAAGCAGTTGATCCATCAGCTCGCATTTCTGCGGCAGGCCGACGACACCGCAGTTCAATGCACCCGACAACCCATGACGGCCAAAGATGTATTCAGCATCCTCGGGAAAGGGGCGGTGACAGAACGCATCGCAATCAATCCAGATTGCGCCAGTTTTCTGGATCATTTTGTAGCGAAAGACGTTTGATAAGAATGACGCACTCGTCGCCTCGACCAAAGCGCGATCCAAACTCATGATCTCAGACGCGGGGCGCACTTCGATCCCGTCGGGCACATTGGTGACCGTGTCGGCGCAGTACAGGATCGTTTTATGACCCTGAACCACATGCGACATCAGGCACAATTGATTTAAATAATGTAGTTTTTCGCCAATCCAAAGGGAGGCGACGGGGCGTCGCTCACTCATACTGCTGTCCTCTTATGCGACACATTTTCTGTGTTCGTTTCGCCCTATTCATACCGCATGCAGAGGCCGTTTGTAAACAGAATTGGGAGTGGCCAGATTGACTTACGCCCCCTTGCGTGTCAGAAATTTTAGGATGTTTCGCAATATGTTGGACCTTATCCGTGACATTTCTGGCCGTGACCTGCATGCGAAACGAGGGGCCGTATTGTCTTGAATGGATCGCGCATCACCGGGCTGCGGGCTTTACTGATTTCCTGATTTTCACCCATGATTGCACAGACGGGCTAGGCCAAGTTCTGGACCTTGTTCCGGGCATTACGCATGTTCCGTTCGCGCCAGTGCCGGGCAAATCCGTCCAATGGCGCGCGATGCAACTGGCCGATAAACACACTTTGATGCGCAGTGCCACATGGGTGATGTTCTTTGATTGTGACGAATTTCTGTGCCTTGATGCGCCAATGTCCAACCTGACCGACCTGATCGCGTCGGTTCCCGAAGGGACGGACGCCATCGCGCTGCCATGGCGGTTGTTCGGGTCATCGGGTCTGGTTGACTGGACCCCGGGTTGCACGCTTGACCGGTTTACGATGGCTGCGCCTGATCCGTTTTTCTTGCCAGCGGGACATTTCTTTAAGACCCTGTTTCGCGTCGATAAATTCCAAAAACTTGGCGTTCACCGCCCCAAGAACAAGAAAGCCACGCAGCCAAAATGGTCTGTTGCAGGCAGCGCAGCAGCCCCCGATAACTTTGAAACAGACGACAAACGCATCAACCTTTTCGGCCTTTTAACGGTACCGGCCAAAGCCCGCCTTAACCATTATTCCACCCGTTCTGTAACAGAGTTCATGATCAAACGCGCACGCGGATTGCCCAATCGTCAAACCAAGAAAATCGACCTTGGGTATTGGGCGGAACGCAACTTTAACACCGTCCATGATCATGCCATCCAGCATATGCTGACTGCAACACGTTCAGCCCTGCAAACGCTTTTGAACATCGACGGCATCCAAGCCGCGCATGACAGCAGCGTCGCCGCCCACCGCGCAACTTTTGACCAACTGATGACAGCGCGCGATACCGTCATGCTTTTCCTGCACCTGTCCATGCTTCAGGGCAGTGCCGCACCGCAGATTAACCTGATCAAAACGCACCTTGCCCGTCTGCAAAACGTGACGGGCTAACCGCACCTACCCGTGAAACGCCGCCACTGTTTTCAGCGTGGTGAACCCGTATAGCGCCTCGAACCCCTTTTCACGCCCATGACCCGACAATCCGGTGCCGCCAAACGGCAATTCAACACCGCCGCCCGCACCGTAATTGTTGATAAACACTTGCCCCGCGCGCAGTTTTTTCGCCATCCGCATCTGCCGCGCACCGTCTTTTGTCCAACAACTGGCCACCAGCCCGAATTTGGTGCCATTAGCGATAGCAACGGCGTGATCTTCATCCTTGAACGGAATGACCACCTGCACTGGCCCAAAAATCTCGTCCTGTGCCAGCGTATGCTCAGGCGCAACGCCCGCAAAAAGCGTCGGCGCGACATAGGCACCGCCCGCGGGCGCATCCGCCACAATACTGCCCCGCGCTGCAATCTCCAGATCCGACCCCTGTGCAATAAACCCGTCAACGATCTCTTTTTGGCGGTTCGACACCAGCGGCCCGACATTCAGATCCGCCAGCGCAGGCCCTGTCTGTAAACCGCGATACCGGTCGGCCATCTTGCTCAAAACCTCTTCATACCGGCTTTCATGCACCAAGATCCGCGAGGACGCAGAACAGGTCTGCCCCGCATTCTGGATGCCCGCGTTCACCAAAAACGGCAGCGCTGCATCCACATCCGCATCTTCAAACACGACTTGTGGTGATTTTCCGCCCAGCTCAAGCGTCACTGGCACTACATGCTCTGCCGCGACCCGCTGGATCAATTTACCCACGCCAACTGAACCTGTGAAACTGATGTGCTGCACGCCGGCATGCGCGGTCAGTGCCGCACCCGCTTCGGCACCAAGGCCCGGGACCACATTCAGCGCCCCGGCAGGAAGCCCCGCCCGCATTGCCAATTCACCGAACGCAAGTGCGGTCAGACAAGCCTCCTCGGCGGGTTTCAAAACACAAGCGTTGCCCGTTGCCAAAGCGGCCCCCACTGAACGCCCAATGATCTGCATCGGGTAATTCCACGGAATGATATGGCCCGTGACGCCATGCGCCTCGCGCAACGTATAGACGGTGTAACCGTCCAGATAGGGTATCGTTTCGCCATGCAGTTTGTCGGCGCTGCCTGCATAAAACTCCATATAGCGCGCCAAAGCGATCACATCCGCTCGCGCCTGCGTCAGCGGCTTGCCCACATCCAGCGCCTCAAGCTGCGCCAAGGCATCGACGTTCTCCAACACCAACTGCCCGATCCGCGCCAGAACGCGCCCGCGTTCCACGGCGGCGGCCCGCCCCCAATCCCCTGCCAGCGCGTCCTGTGCAGCCAGAACCGCCCGATCAATATCATCTGCGTCCCCGCGCGCGATGTCACACAGCGCGGTGCCATCAGACGGATTGGACAGAACCAACCGCGCACCATTAGCCGGGGCAACCCAGTGGCCTGCGATCAAACATTGGTCAGGGGCAATGCCCAAAGCGGTAAGGGTCATCGGAAACTCCAATCAGATTGAATGCCTGAGCGCAGACATTGTTCACCCAATCAGAGGGGTTTACGGATCAAGTTTCAACCCTTTCGGTGAACCGAATACCTATTGATGGCGTGCTCTTTGCGATTGAGCATCCAAAGCTTAACGCCTTTGCCCAATGCCGTATCCTGCATAAGTGTCGGACAGCAGTTTTCGGTATCGCCCGTGCCGTCCTTTCAGCGCTGCCCGCATGCAACGTTCTATACCGTCTAAGCGGAGCTGAGCCGCCGTCCGATCAAATCATCCTCTGACTGATAGGGTAAGTTCGTGGCCAAAAGGTTAAGGCCCCTTCAAATCCGGCCAGGTATCGCTCAGCCGGTAGCCCTCTGGCCACGGATCATCAGGGTCCAACATGTGTTGATGTGTGCCGGTAATCCATGCACTGCCAGTGATTTCTGGGATGATCGCAGGTGTGTCGCTCAACGTGGTGGTTTCCGCGATCCGCCCGTGGAATTCGGAGTTGATGATAGAGCGAGCGGTGAACGTTTCGCCCACCTGCATCTCGCCGCGCGCATGAAGCAGCGCCATGCGTGCAGAAACCGCAGTGCCGGTGGGGGAGCGGTCGATTTTGCCCGGTTGAATGGCGACGGCGGCAGATGTGGTCAGGTGCCTGCCGTCGCGGGTGATTGGTCCGGCAAAAAGGCAGAACGAAAAATGCGCCCAGTCAGGATTGGTCGGGTGGCGAAAGACAAGCTGCGCGTTGGCGGCGTTGGTGATGGCCACGCCCAACTCCGCCAGCGTTTTAGCCTCGGATGCGACCAATTCGAACCCTAGGGCCGTCGCATCAACCACAACAAAGCTATCGCCGCCAAAGGCAGTATCGACCGTGATCTGTCCGATCCCCGGAACATCCAACCGCACACCGATTTCACCCGCAAAAGACGGCAAATTACGCACTGTAATCCGTTCCGCCTTGCCGTTGCGGCAGTCTGCACGCACGCGCACCAGACCGCCGGGCGCCTCAAGCACCATTTCGGTCACGGGTTCTGTCATCGGGATGATCCCGCTGTCCAGCAGCACGGTTGACACACAGATCGAGTTTGATCCAGACATCGGCGGCGTGTCTTCAGGCTCCATAATGATCCAACCCATCTGGGCTTCGGGATGCACCGGAGGCACCAGTAAATTCACGTGCCGAAATACCCCGCCGCGTGGTTCGTTCAGCATGAAGTTACGCAAGGTCTGATCTTTGGCAATCCATGTGCGCTGTTCCCAAAGGGTCTTGCCCGGAGGGGGCGCCACACCGCCAACGATCACATCCCCGACTTCGCCTTCGGCATGGCAAGATACGACATGAATCGTTTTGCTGCTGCGCATGCTAGATGTCCTTAAGCAAACGCAAGGCGTCATAGATGGCAGCGTGGGTGTTTCGTGTCGACACGGCATCGCCAATACGGAACAGTTGAAACGTGCCGTTACCATTGCGCATAATTGTTTGCGGTTGACCTTTGGTCAGTGCGTCATAATCAACCTCACCTCCATTGGATGAGTGTGCTTTGAGGTCGAAATACAACCCGTCCAGCGGCATGGTGCCATAGTTTACAACGACCTGATCGACCTCGACGTCATAGGTGTGATCGCTGTAATCTGTGCCGATGGTGGCTGTCAGTTTATTGCCGCTGCGCATGACCCCCATCAATCGACGCGTGACCGTAAATGTCACGTCCTTGTCTTGTAGCGACCGCATGTAAGGCACTAGATTCATCGCCATCACATCGGGCGAAAACGTGCGGTCAGGCGTCATAATCTCGACCTTGCTACCCGCATTCGCCGCGATTTCGGCAGCTTGCAACGCAGGATGATCACCACTTTCGTCATAGATCAGAACCTTGGTCGCAGACTTTACATCGCCCGAGATAATGTCCCACGCAGACACGACATGCGCTTGCTCACCATTCTGTTCAAACAGTTCCAGGTTCGGCAACCCACCTGTTGCAACAATCACAACATCGGGGTTGAGAGCGCCGACGTCACCCGCCTCGGCCCATGTGTTGAAATGGAACGTCACATCCCGCGCTGCACATTGCGCCATACGCCAATCAATGATTCCGATCATCTCGCGGCGCCGTGGTGATTGCGCTGTCAATCGCACTTGGCCACCCGGCTCTGACGCGGCCTCGAACACGGTCACATCATGGCCCCGTTCTGCAGCGACCCGCGCGGCCTCAAGGCCCGCTGGGCCAGCACCGATGATCACAACCTTTTTCCGGGTCGCAGCCACCGGAATATCGTGCGGCATCGACAATTCGCGACCGGTGGCCGCATTGTGGATGCACAATGCATCGCCCGCCTGATAGATCCGGTCAAGGCAGTAGGTCGCACCAACGCAAGGGCGGATGTCCTCTTCGCGCCCTTCGATAATTTTGCGCACGATATGCGGATCTGCCATGTGGGCGCGGGTCATACCAACCATATCCAGCAGCCCCGCTTGCACGGCATGGCGTGCGGTTGCCACATCCGGAATGCGCGCAGCATGGAATGTCGGCATGCCCGTCGCCTTGCGCACCTCGCCTGCAAAATCCAAATGTGGTGCGGATTTCATGCCTTGAACAGGGATCAAGTCTGTCATCGCCGGATCAGTGTGAATGCGGCCCCTGATGACGTTCAGGAAATCAATCTGGCCTGTTGCGGCGATGCGTTTGGAAATCTCCAGCCCTTCGTCATGGGTGATGCCGCCCTTTTGCGCCTCATCCGCAGTATAGCGCAAACCGACGATGAATTCGGCGCCAACCCGCTTGCGGATCGCTTCAACCACATCCAGCGGGAAGCGCATGCGGTTTTCTAGCGTATCGGCACCATATGGGCCTGTCAGATCATTGGTCAGCGGCGACCAGAATTGGTCCAGCAAGTGCCCGTAAACCTGCAATTCGATACCATCCATGCCACCCGCTTGCATCCGTTCGGCAGCGTCGGCAAAATCGCTAATGATCCGGTCGATATCCCAATCCTCTATCAGTTTGGGAAATGCGCGGTGCGCAGGTTCGCGGTGCTTGGAGGATGACACCGATGGCAACCAGTCGCCCTTGTCCCATGTCGTGCGGCGCCCCAGATGGGTCAACTGGATCATCACCGCGCAACCGTGTTCGTGCACTGCGTCCGTCAGGTTCTGGATCCACGGAACAACCTCGTCTTTGTACGCAAGGATATTGTTAAACACTGGCGGGCTGTCACGGCTGACGGCAGCCGACCCCGCCGTCATCGCAAGGGCGACACCCGCCTTGGCGCGCTCGGCGTGATAGGCGGCATAGCGTTCCTTGGGCATGCCATCCTGCGGATAGGCGGGTTCATGACTGGTCGTCATAATCCGGTTTCGCAATGTCAGGTGTTTAAGTTGGAAGGGCTGAAGCAAGGGGTCGTTGGACATCTGGAAATCCCTCCGGGGGTCGCGCGTTATCTGACATGGCTGTCAAGCAAACATTTCCCCAATTGACACACCTGTCAAGTTCATTAGAAGAAGCGGTATGAAAACCGCCCCAGCCAAGCGAAACCGCGCCTCCAGAGAGGTCTGGCTTACTGCGGCATATGAAATTTTCGTTGCCGACGGGATCGAAGCCGTCAAGATCATGACACTGGCCAAAGCAGTCAACCTGACGCGCACAGGGTTTTATTGGCACTTCAAAGACCTGTCAGACCTGCACACTGCGATCATAGATATCTGGCAAACCCGTAATACCGGCGTAATCCTGGACCGATGCGCCGCCCCTGCACACAGCCTGTGTTCGGCGCTCTTCAACCTCATTGATTGCTGGATTGATGATACGCTTTTTGATGCCCCGCTTGACCTTGCGATCCGGAATTGGGGGCGCAATGACGCGAACTTGCAGTCATTGATCGACCAGTCAGACCGCAAACGCCTGAACTCGGTCAAATCCCTTTTTGAACGCTTTGGCCGCACAGGTGACGCCGCCCATTACCGTGCTTTGACCGTCATTTTGACCCAGACCGGATATTATTCAATGCATATGAGCGAGCCGCGCTTTCAACGGGCGATTGCCGGGTGTCGTTATGTCGAAATTTTTGCAAGCGAACCCCCAAGCCAATCCGAAGTCGAGGCGTTTCTGAAACGCCACCGCTGATCCGACCTTGCCCGTCCTACGATACCGAAAGGAAACACCGAACCGGACAAACCCCCTTGTAATCAAGGGTTTTTAAACATTTCAGGGGGTTAACATGGTGCCCTTGAGGACAAAAACCTAGAACACTTTGATACCTGTAAATTGCTTGAGAATTTGGAAGACTGGGAACGGTATTTGCAGTCTGATCCAGAGTTGACTCAGAAGTTGCGTTCTCTTGATCATCACTCGTCAGCAACAGCGAGGGGTTCCAAAAAATTGCGGGGGCCACACCCATGAGCCGTCCCGCGCCTTTTTCACTTCGCCTGACTACCGATGAGCGCAAGCAGTTAGAAGACCAGGCTGGTTCGATGCCGCTGGCCTCGTATATCAAATCTGTAGTCTTGGCCGATGATGCCCCAAAATACCGAAAGCGGTCCAAGCCGCCCGTCGTGGAACAACAGCTTTTGGCTGAGGTTCTGGCGCGGTTGGGTGCAACGCGCTCGGCCAACAATCTCAATCAAATTGCCAAAGCGATCAATCAAGGCACACTCTATGTCGATGATGAGCTTGCTGCTGATCTTAAACGGGCTTGCGCCGAAGTTGCATGGATGCGCGCGACACTGATACAGGCCTTGGGGATCAAGTCATGATCTTGAAGGGCTCGCAGCGGGCCGGTGCCAAGGCATTAGCAGACCATCTGATGAATGATCGCGACAATGATCATATCACCGTTTTAGAAATCAACGGTTTTTTGGCGGATGATCTGCATGGCGCGCTTTCTGAAGCCCATGCCATCTCCAAGGCAACGCAGTGCAAGCAGTTCATGTTTTCACTGAGCCTGAGCCCGCCACAAGACCATGTTGGGACTGAGCAAGATTTTCTTGATGCAGCAGATCGTGCCGAAAAGACTCTCGGTCTGTCAGGCCAGCCTCGCGCCATCATCATGCACGAAAAAGAAGGACGGCGGCATGCGCATGTTGTTTGGTCGCGCATTGATGGCAAAGAAATTAAAGCGATCAATCTACCTCACTTTAAGAACAAGCTTACCAATCTATCCCGTGATCTCTATTTGGATCATGGCTGGGCGCTGCCCGATGGGCTGCAAACGAATGGCGGCAAAAGCCCGCTCAATTTCTCATTAGCGGAATGGCAACAAGCCAAACGTATTGGCCTCGATCCCCGTGAGATCAAACAAGTGTTCCGCGATGCGTGGCAGAGATCAGACAATTTAAGAGCGTTCGGCAATGCATTGGAAGAACGTGGCTATTTCTTGGCCAAAGGTGATCGACGCGGATTTGTCGCCGTCGATATCTCTGGTGCAATTTATTCTCTGCCAAAGTGGATTGGCGAAAAGACAAAAGCTGTCACACAAAAGCTGGGTTCCCCTGAAGGCTTGGCGTCAGTGTCCGATGTCCGCGCAGATATTAAATCCCGCGTCACGGATCAGTTCAAAACATACATCGGTGAAACGCGAGCCAAGCACCGGCGCGATGCGCAGCCACTTATGGATCAAAAAGCTGCGTTGGTCAGCAAGCATCGCGCTGAGCGTAAAGCCTTGAAGGAGGGTCAAGAGAAACGCTGGCAGGACGAAACCAAAGCCAGACTATCCCGGCTCAATGGGGGATTGCGCGGGCTGTTTGATCGCATCACTGGCAAGAACAGCAAGATCAAGCATCAGATCGAGGTCGAAGCCTATCAAGCCGCCAAGCGTGATCAGGCGCAACGGGATGATCTGACCGTGGCACAGTCCAAAGATCGGAAAGCCCTGCAAAAGCAATTTGTGGCGCTTCGCAGTAAGCAACAGGAGGATCGCAAAATCCTCGCCCGTTCCATCGGCCAGGCAATGCGGGCGCATCGGCGGGTGGATCAGCGTACAAACGAAAGAAATCGTGATCGTGGGCCAAGCCTATCAATCTAATCGTATTATTCTAAGTCCAGTTCGTCTTGAGTAGTTTATGCAACCTCCCAAGTGATTTAACTGTTCGTGGCACCACGTATTTGTATGCAGCCGTATCATAACGCTTTGCAATGATGGCTTTGAGGCAGACTGCTAAACCGTCTAGATCATCAAAATTATCGGGTGTCAGAATTACCGCTGCATTCCTATTGCCTAACGGCGTGTCCATCCATTCAGCGTCATGATCATCAAACCATTTTTTAACATCTCTGCTCATGGGTAGCCCGCCGCGAAATGTCAGGCATATTTGGTCGCCAGCGGTGACGTCAACGAACATTGAACAGAACCACAAGAATAGCTCGCCACGCGCATCATAGTCCCCCTGTGATCGGTCATCAATTATGAACGGCTTATCATTTTTGATGTCCTTGAAGCGCTTGTCCGCAAAGCCGTCATATTTATCAAAAAATGCCTGTTTCAGTTCTACTTTCGTCGTCATCACTTATCCAAATATCATCAGAGTTAATTTAGCATAGTATAGCATAAATTCCCTCAAGTTGCGAGCACGATTACCCGTTTTGACCTCCGCTATACCCACGCGCGGTACTACCGAATTTTCCTAACCAGTTGGCACTTGAAACCTTTCTCAAAGGAGAAGTGCCATGAACTGGCAAATAATAAAAACAGCCCTTCCGGCTGTCTTGATTGCGGCGTCTGTCGCGCCGCATCCCGCATTCGCTCAAAACCTCTTTGGCGGCGGAAACAACTATAACTATTATAATGACTACATCTTCGAGATGACCATGGCGCGCATCATCATGATGACGCTGTCTGTTGGATCGGGCTTTTGCCTCGGCTGGTTTCTCTCGCCTCAAGCCAAAGAACTTCGCCGCATGATTATGTTGGGGCTGGCGGGTCTCGTGATCATGTTGGCAATTTTTAACAATGATCTTCTGGGCTGGAGCGCAGCTTGGCTGGTTTCATTCATCGGGTTTTTCGCAGCCCTTGGGTACTGGATCGGGCGCGGTGTGAAAGCCATGCTGGAGATGCCAACCACTTTTGGCTCCAGTGAGTGGGCGACCATCGACCACATGAAAGAGAAAAATCTCTTTGGCACGGATGGGATCATCTTGGGCTCTGTCATTGATAATGCTGTCGAAAAGGTGTTCTCTTATAAAGGGGATCGGCATCTTCTGACCTCGGCCCCAACACGTTCGGGCAAGGGTGTGTCGCACATCATCGTCAACCTCCTATGCTACCAAGGCTCAATGTTGGTAATCGACCCGAAAGGCGAGAATTCTCGCATTACAGCGCAAGCCCGGATCGACATGGGCCAAGAGGTTCACCGTGTTGACCCCTGGCATATTTCTGGTGGGGAGGTCTCGCGGTTCAATCCATTGGATTGGCTGGAGCTCGGGGATGTCGATGCCGTCGAAAACGCAATGCTGCTGGCTGATGCTCTGGTGCAAAAAGACAGCCACGGCGATAGTTTTTGGGCAGAAGAGGCCAAAGCATTGCTGCAAGGCCTGATCCTGCTGGTTGCCTTTGATGAAGCCTATCAGGGGCAACGTCACCTGGGAACGGTTCGGGATTTGCTGCTGCTCAGCGGTGATGAATTGGAAGCCCTGTTTCAGCAAATGGCGAACTCTCCGCACCACATTATTGCCAGCACTGGGGCACGCAGCTTACAAAAAGAAGCGAAGCTGATGGCCAATGTCTTGGCCTCGGCGCAGGCAGAAACCCACATGCTGGATTCTGCGCGGTTGCGCGAAAGCCTGTCAGCGTCGGACTTCACTTTCGAAGACCTCAAGAAAAAACCGATGACCATCTATTTGATTCTGCCATCAGATCGGCTGGGTGCTTTTGGTCGGTTCCTGCGTCTGCTGGTACAGCAAGCCATCACGGTCAATGCGCGCAACATCGAAGACAAACCCAAAAAGCCGGTCCTGTTCATTTTGGATGAAATGCCTGCCTTGGGGCGTCTGACCATGGTCGAGCAAGCCTATGGTTTGATGGCAGGCTTCGGAATCCAGCTATGGGGCATCACGCAAGACCTTTGCCAATTGCGCAAGGTCTACGGTGAAGATTACGAAAGCTTCATAGGCAACTCTGGTGCGGTGGCGTATTTTGGATCGCCGGATAAGACTTCGGCAGAATACTTCTCGGCCATGTGTGGTGTGACAACTGTTTGGAACTTCAGCACGGCTGTTGCCACAGCCTTCAGCTCAAGCTCCGGAATGAATGGGGGCTCAAGCAGCAACTCCACCACCAATACCGACAACCGGGCAGCAACACAGCGCAAGCTGGCCTATCCCGATGAGCTGATGCGCCTGCGCGAAGGTCAGCAATTGATCCTGATCGAAAACACCAACCCGATCATGGCCAAGAAGATCAAGTGGTATGAAGACCCAGTGATGAGCGCAAAAGGCGTCAACATCCATCAGGGCTGATGCCCATATGAACATCTGCGGCGGGGCATCATGCTCCGCCGTTTTGCCATCCCCCAATATCACAGCAACCAGCGTTCAAAGAGGTGT
>Ga0115563_1001408_pt1 | contig 18365 bp, 19 predicted proteins | sample COGITO_mtgs_1105_2_FD_87198 | JGI IMG/M metagenome (GOLD analysis project Ga0115563, IMG submission 87198) | Pelagic marine microbial communities from North Sea - COGITO_mtgs_110519 | ecosystem: Environmental > Aquatic > Marine > Epipelagic | place: Germany:Helgoland, sampling site Kabeltonne...
CTCCACTTCTCTCAGTTTTGCAATGATCTCTTCTGGCTTGGCTCGTTTAGCCATCGTCCTGCTCCTTCTCTAAGGAGCCAATCCTAACTCAAAAGGTGGACCACTTTTTCGGGAGCAGTCCATTACGAGTACGGGTCTCTGATCTTAGAGTTAAATGATGAGGAAGTTAGAGAACTTCGGGAAACAAAAAATCCGATAAAGGAGTTGATTAACCTCTACTACATAAACCCCTTAGATAATGCTGTTTCCATTGAAATTGGTGAAACTAAACAATTTATGTCAGACCATGAAAAGATTAAGTTAGTACATCTAATTTCCGTAGCGCACTACAATGGTGACTACTATGATGACTTATATGAACAAGGGTTGGAACTTCAAAGTAGGTGCTACCATATCGTCGGTGACCTAACGATAGAACTTGTTCAAAGAGATGAGACCGACTGGTAATCACAAGTGTTTTCTGAAAAAACAGAAAATACATAGATATTGCCGCATGTCAAAAAAAGCAGCGCTCAAAAGCGCTGCTTTTTTTGTATCCATTTCACTCAAAAACCTGTGCCTTTAGACCTAACCATCACAGAATTTTAAACGCCAATACCACCGTCCTAAACGCCTAAGCAGCATCAGACTGTTGATAGAGCTGCTGCTGAAACTCAATAAAGGTTTTCTGTATTTCAGTAGCAGAACCTAATTTCTGCTGCGCGGCATGTATGCTCCCATACTTGGCGGTGAGTACTGTGCTCAGCTTAGTGATGTCCAATTCGTCTACACCTACGTCGACATAATTTCGCAGCACATAGGACACAAACTCTCTCTGTTCTAAGTTCAGTAGATTGTAGATGTTGTCTTTGCTCGTTTCCACACGAGCTGCGCGGCTTACCGTAGGCTTTGCGTATGCTATGTATTCTAATACGTCAAAAAGGTCGCTGTTCTCTGCTTCAATGAGTTCTTGTAGCTTCACAAGATCCTCTTTATGGCAGCCTTCCTTCTCTAGTCTTTCCAGTAAGTCTCTGCGTGTGATTGGGTTTGACCAAAGCTCCCGTAACTTTTCTTCACTTTCTAACAAGTGAGGCAGTTTGATCGTATCAAATAGACGCTTCAAAAATTCTTCCGCACTTATTGGTTTACCATCGACGTAAAAATAGGTGCTAGTCATACTTTGAAGCTCACGCACTTTGCCGTCGCTTAGTCTAATTTTCAGCTTTTTGGGCTTTTCAGCGTCGTCATCGTCCTCCACAGCGCCGCTTGTACTGCGTGTACCACCAGCGGCTTCACCACTGGTATCTTCGCTTGCGCTATCTGCTGGCTCTACTGGTTCGCCATCCCACTCTTCGTCATTGAAAAGGTGATACGCATTAACGAAATCGACAATTGTGAAATAGTGTTTGCCTTCAAACAGTCGCGTTCCGCGTCCAATGATCTGTTTAAATTCGATCATACTATTCACAGGTCTGAGCAGCACAACATTGCGGACATTGCGAGCATCAACACCCGTTGTAAGCTTCTGACTCGTGGTCAAAATTGTGGGAATAGATTTTTCGTTGTCTTGAAACTGCTTCAAGTAAGTGTCGCCGATATTGCCATCATTAGCTGTGACCCTCACACAGTAGTCAACACTTGTGCTGCCTGCTAACTGATTGATGAGATCTCGTATCAACGCAGCATGCGCTTGATTTGCGCAGAAAACGATCGTCTTTTCGTTCTGATTGATCGCTGCTACCAGCTCCATAACGCGCTTCTTTTCGCGCGCTTCAATCACAATTTTTCTGTTAAAGTCACCTTCGCTGTATACGTAACCCTCCTCAACTTCACCCTCTATGACTTCGTCATCTGAGGTGTATACGTACTCGTCAATTGTGGTTTGGATACGCTTGACTTTGAAAGGGGTAAGGAAGCCATCTTGTATGCCTTCCTTCAAACTGTAGGTGAATACAGGTTTACCAAAGTAGTCATACGTGTCTGCGTTATCTGTTCGCTTTGGTGTTGCTGTCAGACCTAAATGCACCGCACTATCAAAGTGGTTTAGAATTTCACGCCACGTGCTTTCATCGTTAGCGCCACCTCTGTGACACTCATCAATGATCACTAGATCGAAAAAGTCGCGTTCGTACTCACCGAAGTAAGGCTTACCTTCTTCACCACTCATAAATGTTTGGAAGATCGTAAAGAACACACTGCCGTTCTTTGGAACTTCTCCGCGTTTAGCAATATCAGATGGGTTAATGCGAACTAGTGCTGCGGGATCGAAGGCACCAAAATCCAAATATGCTTGGTTAGCCAGTATGTTACGGTCTGCTAAGAACAAAACACGCGGTTGTCGCTTTCCATCCTTCTGCTTAGTCCAACGCGCTTTAAACAGCTTCCACGCGATCTGAAAAGCAATAAAGGTCTTTCCGGTGCCAGTCGCTAGCGTCAACAAAACGCGCTCTTCGTCGTTTGCTATTGCTTCAACCGCTTTGTTTACCGCTAATTCCTGATAATAACGCGGCTGCTTTGTGCCATTTAGGTCCTCAAATGGAACCGCATTAAACTTCGTTTGCCACTCATTTGGTTCACTATAAATGCGGTTCCAAAGCTCATCTGGTGATGGGAAAGCGGAAATTTTACCTTCTTTCTGCGCCACTTTATCGATTTGATAAATCTCTTTGCCGTTCGCAGCAAAGCTCGCCATCAGACGCAACTTCTCACCGTAAAGCTTAGCCTGAGCTACTCCTTCGCTAACATCAACCTCATCGCTCTTCGCCTCAACAACTGCCAGTTTGATGTTCTTATATTCAAGCACATAGTCCGCTATCAGCTTGCCAGTGCGTATGCCGCTGCTTCTTATCTCGCCAGCATTGATGTTAAACTCGCGTCGCACACGCACTTCCGCTGCAGCGTCTGTCTTCCAACCAGCAGCTTCTAACTGCTTATCAATCAGCTCTGCGCGTGTATCGGCTTCGTTCATACCGTCTCACTCCGCAGTTCTTGTGCGAGGATCGCTGATTTGAGCTTTCCGTATTCCAATATCTTCTGTTCTGTGGCCGCCAAGTACTCTAACTGCTGACGCTCAAGTAGCTCAGTTTTATCCATAAATTCAGTCTGCTGTTCGACCGGAATATTGGGAATTTTTATTTCACGTATCTGTTTACTGCTCAGATTTGGCTGCGCGGCTCCAGCAGAAATCGAAAGATTTTCGTCTACCTTTGTTGTGAGAAAGAAGTATAGATAGTTCTTAAGAAGCGTATCTTTTGGACGCAGCAAACCGACACGTTGATTTAAGTAATAGCTATTCGCCGTATTATTAATTCCTACTTTACCTGTTGTTGCACCCGACATCGCAATCAGCAAGTCACCTTCAACTACAATATATTTGTCTAAACGTTCTACGTAATCTGCTGGATCAGTATAAACTAGTTTCTGAGTGGAAACCTCACCAGATTGGATGTTTGAAATTCTGATAATTGGCACTCCTTCGGATTTGAACTTTGAACTTTTGAAGGCAAATCCATTTTGTAATTCACAGCAATCTCCCAAATTTACCGTCCCATTATCCGCAGCATCGCAATCAAACGCGTGATTAAGATAATTTGTGAAGAGAGTTAAAATCGCGTCAGATTTTTTCCGTTCTGCTTCAGCTGCAGCATCAATCTCCGCAAACGCAGCATCGAGCTTTTCGACTATTCGTTGCTGTTCGGAAAGTGGGGGGAGCGGAACTGCTATACTCAGTATGTCTTTTGTTGAGATGTTTGCTTGCGCTGCGCCATGCGCAAGCTTTTCTATTTCCCGTCGAAATCCATCACTATTCAAAAAATGAAAGAGATAGCTTTTGAGAAGCTTCTTGCTATCAATCTCACTAACCCGCGCAACACGTTGGTTCAACGCGCAAGGTAAGTGCTGTCTTTCGATGATTCCAACTCGCCCAACATCGCCAGTTAATGAAACAAGTATATCCCCTTCACGCAATACAAAGCGTTGAAGTTTTGAGCTCATGTCTATTCTTATATATTTTGGATTATGATTTGATATGTATCCCTGCTGTACGTTCGTAATCCTCATTACGAAATAGCCGTCATCGCTATAGTCTGCGCTTTTGAAAGCAAAGCCATTTTGAAGACCGATTAAAGTTCCTAGCGCCTCCTTCGCCCACATCACAGCAACTCCTTTATGGCCTGCAATGCGTCAGCAGCTTGTGCGTCTAACTGCTCTATCTCTGCAATTATCTCAGCTGGCGTGCGACTATCTACCTCTTCAACTCGATTGGGATTGTTGACGGTAAGGTCGTATGTGTCAGTGTTTATGTCACCTACGTTCACCAGCCAACTATCATCGCTTTCAGTCTGCGACGCAGCCATCTCCACAAACTCAGCCAAATCCCTTTCATTTAACGGATTTGTTTTTCCCATATTGCGTCCAACGTTCAGCTGATAATACCAAACGTTCTCCGTCGCTTTACCTTTTTCAAAAAACAGCACTACGGTCTTAACGCCTGTTCCAATGAATGCCCCACCTGGCAAATCCAGCACAGCGAATAGATTACACTCCTCCAATAACTGCTTACGCAGTGCGACGCTGGCATTGTCGGTGTTGCTAAGGAATGTGTTTTTGATAACCACACCACAGCGCCCACCAACCTTCAGCATCTTTATGAAATGCTGTAGGAAGAGGTAAGCAGTCTCACTCGTTTTGATCGGAAAATTCTGCTGTATCTCTGCGCGTTCTTTGCCGCCAAATGGCGGATTGGCAACGATAACGTCAACGCGATCCTTCTGCTGAATGTCAGCAATGTTTTCAGCAAGCGTGTTAGTATGGATGATATTTGGAGCTTCCACGCCGTGCAGTATCATATTCATAATGCCGATAACGTAAGCTAAGCTCTTCTTCTCTTTCCCAAAAAACGTATCATTCTGAAGCGTTTCAAACTCAGCTGCACTCAGCTCTTTGCTGTTCCGCATCCAATCATACGCTTCACACAGAAAGCCAGCACTACCTACAGCACCATCATAGACTGTTTCTCCAATTTGTGGATTAACAACCTTTACGATGCTTTTGATGAGGGGACGCGGAGTGTAATACTCGCCGCCATTGCGTCCCGCATTGCCCATGTTTTTGATTTTGTCTTCGTACAAGCTGCTAAGTTCATGCTTGTCTTCGTTGCTCAAAAACTTGAGTTCATCGACCTTATTGATCACATCACGCAGCGCGTAGCCGCTTTGTAGCTTGTTTCGTAGCTCTGAAAATATCTCACCAATCTTGTAGTGGATACTGCGAGGATTTTCAGCACTTTGCTTGAAGTTGGCTAAGTGTGGGAACAGCTGATGATTCACGAAGTCCCTTAGGTCATCACCAGTGAGGGCGCTGTTGTGATCAATGTTCCCATCAGCTGTTTTTGGTGCTGCCCACTTTTGCCACGCATACTCGTCAGTAATGATACGCTCATAGAACTCACCATTTAGCAGCGCGGCTGTCTCTTTCTCAGACTCGTAGTCGTCCAAATATTTTAAAAACAACACCCAACTGGTTTGCTCGATATAATCAAGTTCGCTGCTGCAGCCAGCGTCTTTCCACAGCGTATCATCGATATTCTTAAAGGCAGCTTCATACACAGCTTCAAATCCACGCTTCTATTTTGATTTAGGTGCTCTGCCTTTGGCCAATGCGCCTTTGAGCATACCAGCCGTAAACCCAAACTCTTTGCACAGTTGGCGTACAGTCTAAAGCGCATCGGCCTTTTCACGTTTCTTTGCTTCTACTAACTCGGCATCAATTCGCTCACGTTCTGCAAGCAACTCAGCGTAACTCTTCATTTTTAGTTTCCTAATTGGATTGATTGGGAAGAAATATACTTTCTTTGCGGAGGCTGCGTGTCAAGCACGAGACCTGTTAGTAGAAGCAGTTTGGCTTTCAAGCATCTTAGCTATGTGCGTCGGAGGCAAAAAAGCGTGGAATTCAAGCGATTACGGCGGTCGCTTATCTGTGCGAAAATCACTTATAACTAAACACCGCGTTCACGCTGCTGTTGGGGTGTTAACGGTGCATTAGGCCGTATGGTCCCAGTAATGGTTTGAGGTTTAGTGTTTGGCTCAGCTGATGGCTTTGGAGCCAAAGCATCGACATAGCGTGTGACTGTTTTGGTTTGGGGTATAAGGTTGGTTTTCGTTTGTGTGCGCTGCTTGGGTTTTGTGAGCTTGCGAGATAGAGCCACTATGTCTGCTGCTGTGGCCATAGTGAGCTGAAGAATTTCCAAACGCATGTCCCACTCTGCTTGATCCGCAGACTGTCGAACGATGTTCAGTGCTTGTTGCACGTCGGTCAGTGCTGACATTGCGCAGTCTGCTTGCGTGGGGGTGTAAAAGTGGTTGGGTGGAACTGTAAGTACTTCACAGCACTATACCGCTAGCAGTGGATTTTGAGCCCTAAAACCCCGTTTGTGCTGCCATTGAGATCTGCTTTGTTCTCTAATCCAATCCATACACTCGTCACTGAGCTCTAAAAGCCGTTCTCCGACACCGCTGCGTGGGTGTTTGAGCAGCAGAGTTTCGCCTACATGCTCTAACTTTGAAGCACACACAGCAACCACAGCAATATTGGGTGCTGCACCGTTGAACCTCAGCCCTCGCAAATAGCTTTCACTGCGTTGTAACCACTGACGGCTGAAATCTGTTTGTGAGGTTGCGAGGCCTACTGCGTTTAGGATCGTGTAAACACGAATAAGAGGGTTTTTTTCCATTTGCTGCTCCGTTGTATAAATAACAATATGCACAACTTTTATGTGTTGCTGTGTATTTAGCTAACGTAGCTGATCATAAATGAGATTAAGGTTGGTACGCCGATTGAAATAGTACTGCTGACGCCTTCTGATGTGAGAGGACAAGCAAACGAACTGCTCATTGTTCGCTTCAATGCACTACCCCAGTGTCGCTGGGATGCCTTAAACGACACACCAATGTGTGATTAACGATTTTGCATTGTCGGAGTGGTTGATACGGAACGCCGTATGAAAAAGTGAGTAAGAGACAACGCTTGTTTAACGAGCAACTTACAAAGCATCGAGCAGATACTTGGCTATTCACAAGGTTTGATGCTTGCGTGGTGCACACGTGAAAAGGATGATCGCAAAACCTGCCTTTTCCAAATCGGTTGTGTGTGTGGATAGATGACAAACGATGTCGTAAAGCGTCGTAGTTTTTACTGATGCGATTTATTCGCGTTGGTATGACTACTCCATCGTAAAGATCATTTCACTGAAGACCAATTCAATTAAGAAGAAACCCACGCTGTGCTGTTTGTGAATGAGCGAATGCGAAAGAACAAACGGTACAAGTAGTGTTAGCGAAGCTGACACTCATACAGCCCAAAAATATGTAAGGAAATGCATGATTTCTTACATTTTCAGCTAACTCATTGATCTACATGTGATCTTTTCAGTGCCACAGATCATTGCTCATCAATAACCTCAGAAAATACTGTGCACACACGAAATTAGTACATTTTGTGAGGCACGAATGGCACAAGCAAAGACACTGAGCAAAGCAGAGCTCAAGCAGCTCATAGACGTCACAAAATCGTGCAGTCGGTTTGCTGAACGCGATGTCACAATGCTGCTGCTGACACACTTGTGTGGCATGCGAGTGGGAGAGGTAGCGGCACTTAGGGTTTCAGATGTGCTGTCTGCCAACGGCACTGTGCGATCAGAAATCCAACTCACAGCGCAGCAGACCAAACACAATCACGCACGCAGAGTGTTTGTGCCCAAGCAGATGCAGCGTCAGCTACAGCACTACGTAGACAGTAGCGTTAAGCAGCCTACACAGCAGTTTCTGTTCTCAACCCAAAAGAGTGCGCGCTTTTCCGCTAACACCGCGGCACAGCACTTACAGCGCTTGTACGCACGTGCTGCTATTGATGGAGCAACATCGCACAGTGGCAGACGCACGTGGCTTACAAAGCTCAGTCAACGAGGGGTGAGTGTGTTCGTACTTGCAGAACTCGCTGGCCATCGCAGCATTCAAACCACTCAGCGCTACGTCACAGTCAATGATGAGATGAAGCGCAATGCTGCTGAACTGATTTAGACAACTTCGATCGTACCATCTTCGAGTTTGCGGTAGTCAGCCACAGCGTTTGTTAGACGTATTTCATCATTGAGGTGGTAGTAGGTCTGTTCGATTTGCGAGACGCTTGTGCCGCACATGTCCGCAATCTGCCTAAAGGTTAAGCCACTCATAATCCGCTGTGTGATCATAAAGTGTCTAAGGCTGTAGGGCACAAGGTCACGTGTTTCTCTGTCGGCAATATCTGCCAACTCAAGCATCTTATGCCAATGGTACAGCAGTGCTCGCTTGCTCAATGGTTTTTCACCATCAACAGTGAAGACAAGTTCAGCATACGAGTTTGGCTTAGTGATCTCACGCAGTCGCTCGAAGTACTGTCCGTTTCGGCAGAGAAAGGTACGACTAGTGCGTACTTTACTTGTTTCTGCTCGCACGTGGATACGAGCAAGCGTTTGCTCTTTACCATTCACTACGTGTGTTTCTAATTGCACGTCGTTCCAGCGTAGCTGTCGCTGTTCGCCAACACGAAGCCCACTGTTGGCAGCAATAAGCACGTAGTGCTGCACGATTTTGCGCACTCTAAGTTCTGCGTCATCCAACTTGTTGTGTTTGGCTGTGTAGGTACGCATTGCTCGATATAAAAGCTCCCACTCGTCGTTAGTGAGTGTAGCTCTGCGTACAGCGTCATTGCCTTTGTCCAAACGTGGCAGCTTCTTAAAGTCAAAGCTGTCGATGTGGGTTTCACCATTTTTGTGAAGCCACTTCATCAGCGCATTGATGGTGCTTTGTTCGTTCTGCACCGTAACTTGCTTCACAGTGCCGTTGGTGGATTTGTGGCGGTGGTAGAAGTAGTTTTCACAGTCAGTGCGTTCGAGCTCTTTGAGCTTTGTGTCTTTGCCTATGAAGCTGAGGAAGTGCTGTAGGTGCGTAGCGATAGTTGCGTGCCGACCTTTGACTATGTGCCCCAATTCAACGTCACGCATGCGTAAGCTAAGATACCGCTCCACACCTTCTTTGGTGCTGATTGAAAAGTAGGTCTTACCTTGTTGGAGATTAGCGTAGATCTCTAAGTAGGCCGCTTTGCCCTTTTCAATGGCAGTGGTTTTGCTGTGTGTGCGTAGGCTTTTACGTGCGTACTTATTCTCTTTGGGCAGCCACATGCGAAACTGCCAATAGTCACCGCGCTTGTAGATACAAGCTTCGTCAAAGATAGCTATTTCACCTTCAGCAAAGGTACGCTTTTTCAATGCCAATGAGGGTCTCTGAGTCGCTATGATTTTCAGTAGTCACACGTTTGTGCAACATTCTGTGTAACAGTAATCAGAAATCTCAATGATTTCAATGAGTGATTTACGAGTGTGAAACAAATGTGTAAGTCATAAATACAATAATATCCATGATTTACGCAAGAAAAACTACTCCCATTCAGTAGTAACTCGGTCTCATAACCCATGTATTTTAACGACGCGCAGCGGCTTCAATAGCACCGTATAACTTTCGTGCAACTCACTGCCACGCGCTGTGGCTCTCCACGATCTCCCACTCTCAATATAGATCAATGACCTAGCCTATCACTAGTTACACATCGTGCAACGCTTGATCTTGGTTCTTATTTAGCCTAGCTTTTTCTCAATGAAGGCGCGCGCTGCAACTTATGGAGATAGAACATGGCTGGCTTGTCAATCACTGGGCAAATGAAGATGGAAGATGGTGAGAGTAGCGACTTACCGAAAAAAACGGTCAAATTGACTTTCAAGAATGTTGGCGGCGAATTTCAATATCATCGACTTAATAAAGAAGACTCAGAGTATCTGAAAAATGAATTTACGTCGGACAAGGACTCTTTCCTTGAAACAAATTTACAAGGTGGAGAGTCGTTCGAAGAAGCTATTTGGCCTGGAAGCTATGGGCCATCAATGGATAACATTGAGATAATAAATGATGAAGATAATAAACAGATAAATCTTGATAAAGTGAATAAAAATCAGATTTTTTATACGGATGGTGAAGGTGACGTAAGGAGTGAATGCCTAGACTACTTCTATATAACCGAAGGAAAAATATTTGGTAGTTACGCGATAAACTTATCTGATGGGGAAAGTTTTGACCCAGAAAAACTTACTATAAATTACATTGAATACAGCTTAGATGGATACCCAGAAAAATATGGTACCATAATTCATGAAGTTGAATATGACGGTGAAACGTGTGATATGGAAATTGAGGATAATGGTGTAGAAACTTATAGGTCTATCTTTGGCTATGATTTATTTGAGGGAGACTTAGAGGATTATATTGTCATTTATGATTCAGACCACCAAACAACTTGGAAATGGGACCTTTTTGATAAGGTTTTTTCTTAGAAAAAATATGAAAATCTTTTAAAAATAGTGATCTCACATAGTCTGTTAGCCCCTCGGTCAATAAGGTCTTCCAGCTAACACAAACCGTACGCTTTCGATCCGTTTCAAGGAACATTCTTCCTTCGCCGACGCGTTGATTAGGCAACGGCCTTTTTGGTTTGATGCGCTCGATCGATCGCGGTTCAAGGTCCTTCTTTGACACATTCTTTTGCCTCGGCTCCGCCTTTATCACCTTTCCTTTTGGTGCGATGACAGTGCGCGTCTTGGCCTTGGGCGTGGTGAGCTTGCGCGCCATTGCCAAGATACTTTGGCTTGTGCCCATGATCAGCTCCAACGCCGCCAACTTGGTATCAGCGTCTACGCGCTCGATGTCACCTCGAATGGCATTGAGTGCTTTCTGTATGTCCTCAAGTGCTGAGGTGTTCATGCGTCTATTTAGCTCAAAGGGTCGTACCCCGAGCTAAATTAACTACCTCAACAGCCTAAGTACTCTAACGCGAGAATCCGCAAATCATGTTTTTGAGCCGCAGAACCCTTTTCACTGAACGTGCCAACGCGCCGTCGCATGGGCATTGAGTTGCTGATGACAGCGCTCGCTGAGGCCAAGAAACTGCTCACCTAGCTGCTTATTAGCGTCTGTCTCCGTCATACTGAAGTGGTCTGGCAAATTCGGACATTGTGCTAAGATGTATCCAACGCGAATGAATGGATACGAGAATGACGAAGCGACGGAACTTTTCGGACAAGTTTAAAGCTGCTGTGGCGCTAGAGGCGCTGCGCGGAGAAAAGACGGTGCAGGAAATTGCAGCGAAGCGACAGCTACATCCAACGCAGGTAAGCACGTGGAAGAGGCAGGCGATTGAAGGCATGGCCAACGTTTTCTCGGACAAGGTCAAAAAGGCTGAGAACAAGGACGGTGAGATCAAAGAGCTTCATGCCAAGATTGGTCAGCTGGCGGTGGAAAATGATTTTTTGTTACAAGGGCTGAAGCGATGAGCCCGTCTGAACGCCGCGAGATGATCCGCAAGGACAACACCGACCTTAGCCTGACGCGCCAGTGCAAGTTGCTCAAGATCAGCCGTTCCTCGATCTATTACACGCCTGTTGGCTTTGATCAGGCGACAATTGAGCTGATGCATGAGATTGACCGGCTATTTACGAAGTATCCGTTCTTTGGCAGTCGTCAGATCGCGGCGTATCTGCCCCAATCGGGGTTCTCGGCAGGGCGGCACCGCGTGCGGCGCCTGATGGGCATCATGGGGCTGTAGGCCATCTACAAAGGGCCCAGCACCAGCAAGAAGCACCCGCAGCATAAGATCTGGCCATACTTATTGAGAAAGCTGTCAATCACGCGGCCCGACCATGTCTGGTGCAGCGACATTACCTACATTCCAGTGAAGAACGGCTTCCTGTATCTAGTGGCAATCATGGATTGGGCAACACGCAAAGTGCTGTCCTGGCAGCTGTCAAATACGCTGGATGCCAGCTTTTGCGTTGAAGCACTGGACGAAGCCATCGCCAAATATGGCAAGCCCGAGATCATGAATACGGATCAGGGTAGCCAATACACGGGCGCGGATTAGATCAAGACACTCACGAAGGCCGATATCAAAATTTCTATGGATGGGCGGGGCCGCTATCTGGACAACATCTTCATTGAGCGGCTCTGGCGATCTCTGAAGCAGGAGGCAGTCTATTTGCACGAAATCAATGACGGTTTCCAAGCCAAGCGGACCATCGATGACTGGATAGGGTTCTAGAACAGCGAACGCCCTCACACCGCCCTCGACAAGCGCACGCCAGACGCGGCATACTTCGAACAAAGTGAAACACGAAAAGCGGCATGAACATAAACCAGATGCAGCTTAGCAAAGCCGTAAAACTGTCCTAAAAAGCAGGACCACTTCAATCATCTATGCTTTTCCTACGTTCCATTCTCTTTTTCTTCGACATATTGAGCCTTTCAGTTGTTGTTTGAGAACTATCAGGAATGGATCGTGATATTTTTAAGATCCAATAAAGTCGTTACTGGATCGAACTGATAAGATACTAAAGGCCCCTCCCGACCCGCCGAATAGTCTAAACAAAGGGCATTATTAGTTTGAAGTACTGGTTTTCCAGTCATCCAATAGTGACCAAAGAAAACTGGCTTAGAATTTGGTGGATATACGCTCTGTTTGATTGATGCCGGCAAATTACTATCTGGCAATTGATCTAAATTCGGAACCGAGGTTGCTATTTCCTTCCAAGTAGAAGCAGTGCCATTCCACCACTGCAACCTTACTTCTGAACGGCCCTGACCCTCTTTATCATATATAACATGGTCATCCGGGAGCGTAGCCTCAGGACCTTTGGTGGTCGTTTCAACCAAAGAAAATAGCTGGCTTTTCTTGTTAGCAGCTGAGAGAAATTGCTCATCGGTCAGCCTGCCATTTTTGGTTATTTTCAACAACTCACCTATTACAGCTTCGTTCCAACAGGCGTGAACAATGCGAAAAGCATCAAACTCGATAAAAAGCGGTAAGGTCATCATCCATGAAATAACCTCAGTCGTTCTAGGGGCTTCCAGCGGAAATTCTTGAAGAAAACTGGCATGCTGCTTAAGGTTTTTAGCAGAGTGCGCGCGCGCAGGCTCACCACTTTTCGGGTCTTTGGTGTGGAAATGGACTGCATTGAGCTCATGATTACCCATTATCGCATAAGCAGTACCCGCATCGACCATACAACGAACAATGTCGATAACCGCTTCATTGTCAGGCCCCCTATCTATAAAATCCCCTAAGAACACGCATGTTCGTTTGGGGTCGGTATGACGCCATGCTCCATTCTTCTGCTCATATCCGAGCGATGATAGAGCACTTCTTAATTTACCTGCCTGTCCATGAATATCCGGGATTATGTCGTACATTTTGTTACCTTGTGACACGTTCGCAAAATGATAAAATTTTGGCATCTCAGTTATTTTGCGACTCATTCTTCTGCTTCAACTCACATATAGTAACACGTAAGACGTATTACAGCAAAATTGTGATACTTTTTTAATTACGTGTTACATCTGGCAAACAGGAGTGAAGTAATATGACTGACAGACCTATTTCTATTCGGCTGGGTGCTAGGCGCATGGATGCCCTTGAACATTACTTAGCAGCCAACCCCAATGAGAGCCGTAACGGAGTTATTGCAGGGGCAGTCGAAGCTTATCTCAAGGAAACCGGGCACTGGACTGACTCACTTCCTGCTGGCAGTCGAAATGACCACCCGGATGATCGGCGAAGACCGACTTTATCAGAGCGTGTCGCTCATTTAGAAGAAACTGTGTCTCAGTTGTTAAAGAACCATTGACGCGACAAATAAAGAATTAGAATTTCTTAGGGTTCAATACACCTTTACTAATTCACCTTTTAACACCGTCATAGGTCTAGCTACCCACGTGCAATCGAATGTCGATTATAATGAGGGATTTTTCAATAGAAGCGGAAGGGTGTAAACATGCGGCTAACGAAAAGTAGGTTTATAACAGCCCTAACCTGTCCAACCAAATTATTTTACATGGCAGATAATAATTATGCCAATCAATCAGTAGAAGACACCTTCCTGGTAGCACTAGCAGAAGGTGGGTTTCAAGTTGGAGAGTTGGCTAAACAGTATTTTCCAGACGGCGTTAATATTGCAACGTTAGACGTCACAAAAGCAGTGAACCAAACTAGTGAACTTCTTAAAAAAGAAAACATCACTATATTTGAAGCTGCAATAAAATATGAAAATTGCTTTATTCGCATCGATATTCTGGAAAAAAAAAGGCCATCTTATTAAAATTCATGAGGTCAAAGCTAAATCAGTTGATGGCAACCAACCTTCACAATTTTTAAAAAGAGATGGAGCACCGAACTCGATTTGGAAGAAGTATCTATATGATGTTGCCTTCCAAAAGTGGGTTTGTTCACGTGCGCTCCCAGGCCACTCGATCGCTGCTAACTTGATGCTGGCCGATAAATCCAAAAGGTTAGCTGCATCAGGTTTAAACCAAAAATTTAGGGTACATGAAATAAATGGTCAAAAAAAAGTTCAAGTAGAAGGTAACATACTCAAAGCTCACTTAAACCCAAAAATTTTAACTTCGGTAAATGTAGATAATATTTGTACAGGCATTTTTACTGCAACTGACCATGGACTTGGAGTTGAGGAACCTTTTGATCAGATGGTTCGAAGGTTCTCATCTGCATGTGAGCATGGACAACTAATCCAATCCCAACTGGGCACACATTGTGGTCAATGTGAATTTGTGTGCACTAAGGATAATAAATTGATCGGCAAACAAGATGGCCGCTCAGAATGTTTCAATAGAATACTCGGTGTGGATCCGTCAATTTTTGAAAAACCAACTGTTTTTGATTTATGGAATTTTAGGGGAAAACAAAAATTTATCGATGACGGAATTATAAGCTTAAGCGATCTTACTGAAGAAGACATTAATGTTTCTTCAGCAGCTTACGGTTTATCCAATTCTGAAAGACAGTGGCTTCAAGTGCAGAAAGCAAAAGATAATGATGACACCGAATATTTAGATCTTAATGGGCTTAAGCAAGAAATGGATAGCTGGGTATACCCACTGCATTTTATTGACTTCGAAACAACTATGGTTGCCATTCCATTTGGGGCTAATCGCGCGCCATATGAAGGAATTGCATTCCAATTTTCACATCACACCTTGGATAGAGATGGCACAGTAAGACATGCTGGCGAGTTCCTGAATGTGGAGCCAGGATATTTTCCTAATTATGATTTTGTGAGAGCTCTTAAAAAAGAATTATCACAGGATGATGGATCAATATTTAAGTATTCAAATCATGAAAACACTTACCTTAATCTTATAATCAAGCAGCTTCAAACCGATGCTAAGCCGCCTCACGATGCGAAAGATTTAACCGCATTCATTAAATCCATTACTCAATCACCAAAAAAATCGGAAGACGTTTGGCTGGGTGAAAGAGCAATGATCGACTTACTAGAAGTGGTTAAAAAGTTTTATTTTGACCCTCGTACCAATGGGTCTAATTCAATCAAATATGTATTGCCGAGCATATTAAATCGTTCTGATTTTTTACAATCCAAGTACAGCAAGCCAATATACGGTAGTGCAAAAGGCATACCCAGTAAGAATTTCAAGCATCAGACTTGGATAAAACGTTCTGACGACGGTTTTGTTTCAGACCCATACGGACTGCTACCAAAACTATTTGAAGAGCACCTCGAGCAACAGGTTGTATTACTTTCACAAGATAACGAATTAAAAAACGGCGGTGCTGCGTTGATGGCCTATGCTCGAATGCAGTTTGAAGTCATGTCTGATTATGAGCGTGAAGAATTGAAGAGGGCTTTGCTAAAATACTGTGAACTAGATACTTTAGCGATGGTCATGATAGTCGAGGCTTGGATAGACAAATTAAAATGGATGTAGCACTGGTTTTTAGATGGTGGAGTGATTTTCGATCATTAATTCCAATGAAGTAGTAGTCTTATTTTGACGATTTTTACTCACCAATCATATCCAAATACTACTAAACGATCTTTCATACTTAACTTTTTGATTAATCATTAGCAAAAAGGTCGTCTTCCCAAGGCAATTTAACTCTCTCACCAGTCAGAACATAATGCAGCTCATTCTCATAAACTTGTTTGATTTATTCACATGCTTCTGCAGTTTCTAATTCATCATTGGCTTTGTGTTTTTCAATCAAAGCAGAAATATCAACAACTTTGTGTTCAAAAAGCGCAATCTGCTCCTGCAACTCTTCGTCTGTGCACAGAAGTTAATCAATGGAATGAAAGCGAGGATTCCATTGATTATATTGAGCAGCAAATTTTTCTGCAGCAAACTTGTCTTCGAAATAGAATGTATGACTATCGTCTGGCTCAGTATGTCTAGAAAAAGACCACGCGTGTTGTTCAAAATGCGTTTTACAAAAATCCTTACCCCAGCCGTCACTATCCATATCCACCTGAACACTATGTCCAGGAAACCAACTAGATTTATAGTCAGCTATTTGCAAAGGTGTAATTATCTTCTGCATCAGATGTCATCCCACACAAGGTCGTAAACCTACGTTAGTTGCTTAAAAGCCTTCAGCAAAACAGACGCCCTACTGTTACCACTCAAGTCCTCAACGGCCGCTTCTGCTATAGAGAGGTCGATAGCACAAAGAGACACAAAGAAAAGGTCACAGGTGCCTGGCCGATAAAGTGATTTAGTTCGATTAGCTTTTGTTTGAGCTGCAATAATGCGTTTTGATATTTTTCTCGTTTCAATTAAAATTTTCGGTGTGAAGCGAGTCATGATATCATTTGGATGATCCCAATCTACTGCATGAAGTCCTGCTAATAAATCTTCGGCACCAACACTAAAATCCATTTTTACGGGCCCTATTTTTTCACCAAAATGGTTCAACAAGAACGATGACAGTTCATCTTTGTCACGAAACCTTTCGTTCTGTATTTGACTATCACGTTTTTCATTCTCTTCCCTGATATTTCGAGAGGCAAGAAGACTTTGGATAATGTGATCACCGCTCTGGGTCAAAAGACCCAATGAATGAATAGCTCTTTTCTCATCGGAAGATAATTTTCCAGACTTTTCTTTATAGATAGTATCGTGTTCGATCTCATTCCAAACATGCGCCAGCATGCTGGTAATTTGAAGTTCGCAAGAATCTATCAAAGTCTCTGCATCATCTTTGCTAAGGTCTTCTTCACGCAAACATATTTGCATGTGTGTAGCTCGATAATGATTTTTGTTATTCTGGCTTATGCGGGGAGATTTTTCTAAGATTTCAGTTCCGAAATGTTTTATATTATCAGGACTTTTAAATATTTTTGTGGCCAGATCATAGACCTTTGACCTGTCACTTTCAGTATAAGTCATAACGCGAACAGCAGCCAGATCGCTAACTTCAAGGAGCGTAGCCTCCGGAGAGCTTAGCCGCGCTTTCTTCCCTGAGTCAGCCTCCGCCCATTTCAAAAGTTTACCCTTTAGGCTCGCTGGCTTTTTAACTCGTGCTGCTACGCGAGCAGGAATACCATTCTTCTCAAGCTCAGCCTCCAGGCTCTCAGTAATTATTGGGATAATTTTTTGTAGTCTAAAAATAGTATTTGTTTTGTAAAATTGAACAATTTGATCGATTTGTTCTTCAGACATATTCAGAAAATCCTGTTTGACCGCTAGTTGGATTATTAACTTCGAAAATAATACTCAAAACGGCAATTAATTAAACCCTCAAGGCACAAACATTGTAATCAGCACCTAAGACGGAGAAGCTAATTGGTAGACTTGTATGACGCGCCTGCGCGCAACCGCTTGATTGTCGTCGATTTGTTTCCAAAGGCTGCGAGGAAAGCATCAGAAAATTCGTCAGGGTCGAATGGCAGCTCTGTAAGTTCAGATACTTGTTCTTCAATTTCAACAGCGTTCATGCTCACAGCCCACTAAATTTTATGAGAAGGTTAGGGCATTTGAACTATGCCTGCCAGCAGTTTGAGCAATGAACATTTACAAGCTATGGTTTGTGGCAATCTGCACGGTTTCATCCCAAACGCAGCGTAGCGCAGTAACCCTAGTTGCTGGCTACACTGAGCGCCGACCTAACGTTGTCGCCCCCTACAGCCTGCGCACAGACGCTGTGTGACGCCACAATACTCAGTTGCCAGATATTGGTCCCTGCGCGCCTTGCGGCTTGAGCCTGTCGTAGTCTGCCTGTGATGTTGCAGTTGCTACAGCGGAAGGCATGCCATTAGCTGTAGAGTTCGCAGTGGTCTGTGGCTGCTGCACATTGTGGCCTGCCCCATCGAAATGGTCCAACCCGAATGTTAGGATTAGCTTCGGTTTCAAGCGGCGTCATGCCGCCCTTCCTCTATAGGGCGGAATGAACGAAGCGGGCAAGACGGTCACTGGAGCTGGAGGCATATAGCGAAGCGA
>Ga0115563_1001439_pt1 | contig 18100 bp, 10 predicted proteins | sample COGITO_mtgs_1105_2_FD_87198 | JGI IMG/M metagenome (GOLD analysis project Ga0115563, IMG submission 87198) | Pelagic marine microbial communities from North Sea - COGITO_mtgs_110519 | ecosystem: Environmental > Aquatic > Marine > Epipelagic | place: Germany:Helgoland, sampling site Kabeltonne...
ACATTGCTGTCGCAACCGGATACCTGATGCCCCAAACCCTTAGCCAGTTGGGCCAGGCTGCCCATAAAAGTGCCGCAGATACCAAGGATATGAATATGCATTTTGCTGTTTGCCTCTCTGCCTTTTGCTTGTGGTGCTGCTGTGCTTGCCGGGCTGGTGCCGGAGCCTATTTTAAGGACATTAATATAGCTTAACTAGCAGTGAAATAGAGAATCTAATCGCAGATAGGTCATGGATGATGCCCCAGATGTACTCGTTTACCCACAGGATATTTTTAATTATTGCCATTGTACTACTGCTGCAGGCCTGCGGTGGCGGGGGCGGTGGTACATTGCCCTCTACCCAGAGACCAGTGGTAAACCCAGTTACTGAGCCCATAGAGTCCGGCGCCACTGTTGTAGACCCAGCCCGGGGAGGTTTCGCCGAACAGCCTGAGGACCCAGAGGGCTTCGCCCTTCTGGTAGCCAGTTTTGAAACCGCTGAATATGCTGGTATGCAGGGTCTAGCACTGATCAATGCCTCCAGTGCCTATGCCCGGGGAGCCGACGGGTCAGGGGTTAGCCTGGGTATTATTGACTCTGGAGTCTATGCACAGCATCTGGAGTTTGCTGACGGGCTGGGCAATAAAGTGACTCTGGTGGGGTCTGACTATGGCGGCGGCAACCAGCGCAGCCACGACGCTCTCAGTCATGGAACCATGGTCGCAGGTGTTCTTGCCGCCAACCGAGACGATCGCAACCAGGGTAGCTTTAATATGCATGGAGTCGCCTACAATGCCGATATCCATGTCTATGAAATCCCTCTGCAACCCAGTGATGGGCCCTATGACCCATTGGGGCTGACTGATCTAGATTTTGGCACAGACAATTATTTTGCCAGCCGCTTTGCTGCCATGACCGATGAAGTGGATATTATCAATATGAGTTTCGGCTTTTCTGGTCTGGTAACTGATTACTCTGCCAGTGCTATTCAGTCGCGGCTGGGCAACAGCCTGGACGCCCTGCGTCAGAGTCACAGGCCCCTGGGCAGCCGAGCTATTTTTGTTGTCTCGGCGGGCAATGGCTTTGGCAGCAGAGATCAGTTTGGCAATGAGATAGATGCAAGTTCTCCTGAACTTCTCTCCGGCCTGCCACACCTATTTCCCGAACTTCAACCCCATATGCTGGCTGTTGCCGCAGTAGACAGCAGCGGTGGCATAGCTTCCTATTCCAATCACTGCGGCGTTGCTGCCAGTTTCTGTCTGGCGGCTCCCGGTGGGGGCGATGCGGATGCTGATGGCAGCTTTGCCCACTCAGAGGTCATCTGGTCAACTAATTCACCCCCAGAGGATGCGCCCCAGGGCAATCATTACTACGGCGGCTCCATAGGTACCTCTTTTGCAGCACCTATGGTCAGTGGCTCGCTGGCACTGCTCAAGCAGCTATTCCCCTCTGTTGGCAACTATGAACTGGTTAATCGCCTGCTGGTGACTGCAAACAAATCAGGTATCTATGCCGACAGCAGTATCTATGGTCAGGGTCTGCTGGATCTCAATGCGGCAACAAGACCGGTGGGCAATTTGGGTAGCCCCGCCAGCAATCATTTAGACGCCGGGCTAATAGCGCCCAATATCAACAGCATTAATATTGTCGGCGATGCTCTGGGTGATGCAGTGCAAGCCAGCCTTAGCCAGCAAAATATTGCCCTGTTTGATCAGCTGGGTTTTCCTTTTTATCAATCTGCCAGCACCATGGTAAAAACTGCAGCGCCCACAGTCGCCAGTATAAATTTCAGTCATGGCAGTCAAATTACAGCAGACGGCCATAAATTATTGCTGGGCATAGGGCAAAATCCCTGGCGTCAGGATTTTCGCCCACTGGGCAACCCCAACCAACAGGTGCAGGAGGATTATATTGCCCTGCAGTTTCACAGCCCCTATGGGGGTGAGCGCTTTGCAGGCCTAAACACTAATCCCGGCTGGTTTTTCGGGCTGTATGGCAATTCGGTGCTGTCTCCCTCAGCCACCGATGACGACAGTAGCTTTGCCGCGCCCTGGTTGCGCTTTGCCCGTCGCGGCTGGAGCAGTGGCGGCGCCATTGCCATAGGTTCCCAGAACAAATTGCGTATGGGTCTGTTTAATGGCCGCGCCAGTTGGGACAGATATCAGCCTCAGGAAAAACTGCAGGGCCATGGCGCAATGCTGGAGTACAGTCTTGGGTATCCAGGATCCAATCTCCACAGCCTCAGTGTTCAGACTGGCTTTGTGCGGGAGCAGAATAGTTTTTTAGGTACCAGCATAGGCCCAGCTCTGGGCAGTCTGGGGCAAGCTGAGACGCTTTTTGTTGGCCTTAATGGTCATGTGCAAATCGATAAACGCTGGCAGGCACTGCTGGCCCTCTATAGCGGCAGCACCTACACCGGGGCGGTCAATAGCCAGATTTTTGCTGTGGATTCACAGATTCGCAGCGGCTCCTGGGCTCTGGGTTTTAAGGGTCGGTCTCTGTGGCGCGTCAATGATCAATTGAGCCTTTATTTAACCCAGCCCCTGCGAGTAAAAAGTGGCCGGGCTGCACTTAAACTGGCCACAGGAAGAACCTGGGATCGCCAGGTGATCTACCAAGATATCTCCCTGGAGCTACAACCCCCAGGGCGAGAGCACAGGCTGGAGCTGGGCTATCATCTACCAACACGGATTGCACAGCGGCAGGCCTGGTTTTCCGCGACCAGCCAGTATATCCAGCAACCCAGCCACAGCCCGATAAATCCGCAACATCTAGTGGTAAAACTTATGTTCAGCATAAGCATAGATTAGCTGTTTTTACTTTTACCTCCAGCAGCAAAGCAGTAATATGCCAAGCCTAAAATGGACTAACAGGGATATGGGTATCTATGGCCAAGAAGAATGCGTTTTACGCTCAGTCTGGCGGTGTCACCGCGGTTATTAACGCCTCCGCTTGCGGAGTGATAGAAGCCTGCAGGGAGCACAGAGACAAAATTGGCACTCTGTATGCGGGGCAAAATGGCATTATCGGCGCCCTCCATGAAAATCTGATCGACACCAGCAAAGAGACCGCCGCCTCTATAAAGGCGCTTAAACATACTCCAGGCGGTGCCTTCGGCTCCTGCCGCTACAAGATGAAAGATCTCAAAGAGAGCACTCTGGAGTACGAGCGTCTTGTGGAGGTATTTAGAGCCCATAATATTGGTTATTTTTTCTATAACGGCGGTGGCGACTCTGCAGATACCTGTCTAAAAGTCTCACAAATTTCAGCCAAGATGGGCTATCCCATTCAGGCTATCCATATTCCTAAAACCATAGATAACGATCTGCCATTTACCGACTGCTCACCCGGCTTTGGCTCAGTGGCCAAATATGTTGCCGTCTCCACCAAGGAGGCAAGCCTGGATATTGCCTCTATGGCAGCCTCGTCGACCAAGATTTTTATCCTTGAAGTCATGGGCCGCCACGCTGGCTGGATTGCAGCATCCGGAGGCCTGGCAGCCAGCGAAGCCGGTGATGCACCCCATATTATTGTGTTTCCAGAAATTCCCTTTGTCCGCGAGGAGTTTATTGCCAAAGTCCAACAGACAGTGGCCGAGAAGGGCTACTGTGTGGTGGTCGCCTCAGAGGGAGCGAGCTACGCAGATGGCGCTCTGATTTCTGGCTCCCTAAATAAAGACGCCTTTGGCCATCAGCAACTTGGCGGTGTAGCACCCACCCTGGCCAGCATGGTGAAGCACTCTCTCGGCTATAAATACCATTATGCGCTGGCCGACTATCTGCAGCGCTCTGCTCGCCATGTGGCATCAAAAACTGATGTGGAACAGGCCTATGCAGTGGGCCGAGCTGCAGTGGACAAAGCAGTAGCTGGAAAAACCGGCATTATGGTGACCATTGAGCGGGGCAAAGGTAAAACATTTTCCTGGACTCTGGGCGAAGCCTCTCTGGCCAAGGTTGCCAATGTGGAGAAGAAAATGCCCAGATCCTTTATTACCAAGGATGGCTTTGGCATTACCCAGAAAGCCCGCGACTATTTGCAACCATTGATTATGGGCGAGGACTATCCTCCCTACAAAAATGGCATTCCCCTGTATCCAAAACTTAAGATAGTGCTGGCCCCTAAAAAGCTAGACACTGAGTTTAACGGCTAATTGACACGGCGCAGCGCCTTTCCTTCGAGAAAGGCGCTAATATTTTCTACCATCTGACCCATAAGGCGCTGTCGCGATTCTGCTGCAATCCAGGCGCTATGGGGGGTAATAATTAGGTTTGGCACTGCATTGTCAATTAACAGATTACCGCCTACAGGCGGCTCTGCTGAGAGCACGTCCAGCCCGGCACCAGCGATTTCACCCTTTACTAGAGCCTGTTTAAGTGCGGGCTCGTCAATAAGAGGGCCGCGGGCGGTGTTAATCAATAGGGCCGAGGTTTTCATCAGAGCAAGTTCTGCACTGGAGATAAGGCCTTTGGTCTGAGGGGTCAAAGGGCAGTGCAGACTCAGAATATCCACCCTGGGCAGCAGTTCGTGCAGTGCCAGTCGAGGAAGGTCGTCAAGGTGGTTGCGCTCGGGCAGGGCGGCAAAAATAACCTGCATACCAAAGGCCTGGGCAATTTTGGCCACGCCTCTACCAAGGTCACCGGCACCAACAATACCCAGAGTTTTACCCTCAAGCTCCCGCACTGGGTACTGGAGTAGACAAAACATCTCACTCTCGCCCCAGCTGCCGTCCATCACGCCACGGCTGTAAGACTGCAGATTGGTAGTCAACGCCAAAATCAGCGCCCAGACGTGCTGCACCACTGAGGCAGTGCCATAGTTTACCGCATTGCAGACCACCACCCCCTGCTCGCTGGCGGCCACAAGATCCACCACATTGGTACCAGTTGCCGGCAATGTAATCAGCTTGAGATTGGGCGCCTGAGACAGAGTAGCAGCATCGACCACTGTTTTATTGGTCATCACAATCTCGGCGTCGCCAATGCGCTCTACCACCTCTGAGGCCGGGCAGTTACCATAAACTGTCCAGGAGACAGGTAGGTCGAAGAGGGCACTGAAGTCGAGATCATCTGGGCCCAAGCTGTCGCAATCAAGTATTACACCGCGCATAGATTTATCACTGCCTATAAAATTGAGCGCTAAGTTTAAATCACCGACTCACTAAGACAAATGGAAGAATTAAAAAATTTATAGGCGTTTTTTTACAGGCTCCGACTAGACGGGCTTTCGGCCTATGATCTTGGTCTGCAAAACCGCATAATAGCGCCCTGTTTTGGCAATCTTCAGGGGCGCCCATTTACATGTCTTCACCCTTACTAGACTTTTATCAGAGAGCGGTTCTCGACAACCCCCTTAGAGCCATACTGGCTATGGTGGCTTTGACTGCGGCTATGGCTATGGGACTGCCCAACTTCAAACTAGATGCCTCTGCAGATTCGCTGACACTGGAGCATGATGAGGATCTAAATTTCTTCCGTGAAGTGGTGCAGCGCTACGGCAGCGATAATTTTTTGATTGTCACTTTCTCTCCCAAAAGTGGCGATCTGTTTGACCAGAAAAACCTGGATACATTGGCGCAACTAAGCGCAGATCTGAGCGGGATTCAGGGGGTAGAGGGCATGCTGTCAATGCTCGATGTCCCATTGCTATACAGTCCTAAAATAGGTATCTCAGATTTACAGGATCCGCTCAATACGCTTTTATCAGAGGGCGTGGATCGCCAGGCCGCAAAGCAAGAATTTTTAAATAGCCCCATCTACAAAGATGTGCTGCTGAGTGCTGACGGCCGGACCACAGGCGTGCTGGCGACTCTGGCTCTGGATAAACAGTATCTGGACCTGGTAACCAGCCGCGATGCCCTGCGCCTAGTGCGAGATACCCAGGGCCTGACGCCCGAGCAAGAAGCTGAACTGAGCGCCGTCAGCCAGCAATTTTTAGATTATCGAACCGCCAAGGCTGCTGAGGATCACCAGCGTGTAGCTGAGGTGCGGGCACTGATGGACAGCTACAGGGATCGCGCCACTATTTTCCTCGGTGGCCCGGATATGATTACCGCAGATATGGTCGACTTTATTAAAAGTGATCTGATTATTTTTGGCAGCGGCATTCTGCTCTTTATTATCGCCACCCTACTGTTAATTTTCCGCAAACTGCGCTGGGTGGTGCTGCCTCTGGCCACCTGCACCCTGTGCCTGATAACCATCTTGGGATTTCTCAGCTGGATCGACTGGCGGCTTACGGTAATCTCTTCTAACTTTGTTTCACTGCTGTTGATTATTACCCTGGCCCTGTGCATTCACCTGATTGTGCGCTACAGAGAACTTCAGGCCCAGCAGCCAGAGACTGACCAGAAACAGCTGGTAACCCAGACTGTGGTCTCCATGGCTAAACCCTGCCTCTACACCGTGCTGACCACCATTGTTGCCTTTACCTCCCTGGTGGTGAGCAATATTCGCCCGGTGATTGATTTCGGCTGGATGATGACCATGGGCATCACGCTGGCTCTGATTATGGCCTTTGTGGTGATTCCGGCCGGCATGATGCTGTTCGGCAAGGGCACCACCGCAGACAGCAGAGATAACAGTGCCGTCTTCACCACTAAGTTTGCCTGGTTCACCCAGCACTATGGTTCACTGGTATTGCTTATCGCCGCAGGCCTCACTGCGCTCTCGGCCTATGGTATCTCGCAGCTGGAGGTAGAGAATCGCTTTATCGATTACTTCCGCAGCGACACCGAGATTTATCAGGGTATGGAGATTATAGATACGGCGCTGGGTGGTACCACGCCCCTGGATATTATTATTCAGGCCCCCACCTTTGCGGGCCTGCCCAGTGCGCTAGACTCCGAAGCCTCTGACAATGATGAGTACGATGAATATGCACAGGAATACGCAGACGACGAATACGGGTCTGATGAGTACGGAGAGGATGAATATGAAGACAATGAGTACTCAGACAGTTATAGCGACAGGGACTCAGAACTAAAAGACAGCTACTGGTTTTCCTCTGCCGGACTTGCCGATCTCAGCAAGCTGCAAGACTTTCTGGAAGCTCAACCGGAAATTGGCAAGGTCAGCTCACTGGTGCAAATCTATCAGGTGGCTGCCGACCTCAGCGGCCATAAATTGAACGATTTTGAACTGGCCTTTATGCGGCGGAGCCTCAGCGATGATATCTATCAACAGATGGTGGCACCCTATCTGCTCGAAGATATTGACGAGGCGCGCATTCAGTTGCGGGCCATGGAAACCGCTGGTCTGCGACGCGCCGACCTGCTGGCCAAGATCAATGATTTCGCTGTTAATGAAGTAGGCATTGCCCAGGAAGACATTCGCTACACTGGCCTGTTGGTGCTCTATAACAATATGCTGCAGAGCCTCTACAAATCTCAGATTCTTACCCTGGGTGCAGTGTTTATTGGCATTATGCTGATGTTTCTGGTGCTGTTCCGCTCGCTAAAGATATCCCTGATTGCCATGCTGCCAAACTTTCTGGCTGCGGCGGTTGTACTTGGAGGCATGGGCCTCTTTGCAATTCCGCTGGATATGATGACCATTACTATCGCCGCTATTACTGTGGGCATTGGTGTGGACCATTCGATTCATTACATCACCAGGTTTAGACGTGAATTTGCTCAGCAAAATAACTATCTGCTGTCTATGCATAGCGCCCATGCCAGCATTGGCCAGGCACTGTTTTACACAGCCATCACCATAATCGTGGGCTTCTCGATTCTGGCCCTGTCTAATTTTATCCCGTCCATTTACTTTGGCTTGCTCACTGGCCTGGCCATGACCGCCGCTCTGCTCGGCTCTATGACCCTGCTGCCCAAGTTAATTTTAATGACTAAGCCATTTGGAGAAGAAACTGTTTCTGATGCCCAAACAGCTTCAGGACAGTAATCTATGCCACTAGTCACACTGCAAGATATCTATTTAAGTTATGGCCAGCCGCCATTAATCGACCATATTAATCTGGTGATTGAGCGGGGTGAGCGGGTCTGTCTGATCGGTCGCAATGGCGCAGGTAAGTCGACTCTATTAAAGATTCTCACCGGTCAGATCACTGCCGACGACGGCGTATTAAAACGCGCCTCGGGGGTCAAAATTGCCCAGTTGGAACAGTCTGTGCCCGAGGATGCCCAGGGCAGCGTGTTTGATGTTATCACCCAGGGTCTGGGCGCAGAGGGTGAGCTGGCCAAGCGCTACCACCATCTTATTCTTGAACTGGGCACTAACCCCAGCGACCAAACCATGCGCGACCTGGAAGAATGTCAGAGCGAGCTGGACAGGGTCAATGGCTGGGATATTAACCAGCGCGTGGAATCCATTATCACCAAGATGGATCTGGACGCAGATGTGGATATCTCCAGCCTGTCCGGTGGCTACAAACGCCGCGTGCTTCTGGCTCGAGCTCTGGTCTGCGACCCCGACCTGCTGCTGCTGGACGAACCCACCAACCATCTGGATATAGATGCGATTCAATGGGTTGAGCAGTTTCTGCTCAAGTGGGAGGGCTCATTATTATTTATTAGTCACGATCGTCGCTTTATGAACAATCTGGCCACGCGCTTTATCGAGATAGATCGCGGACAGCTGGCTGAATTTAACTGCAACTACGCCACCTATCTGCAGCGCAAAGAAGAGATTCTGGAAGTTGAAGACAAGCAAAATGCGCTATTTGATAAGCGCCTTTCCCAGGAAGAGGTGTGGATTCGACAGGGCATTAAGGCTCGCCGTACCCGCAACGAAGGCAGAGTGCGCGCACTGGAGTCCATGCGCCGAGAATACGCCGATCGCCGCAAGCGCCAGGGCACAGCGCGCATGGATATTCAGCAGGCTGAGAGGTCCGGCAAGATTGTCGCCGAGGCGCAAAATATTAGCTTCGCCTTTGCGGGCGATCAGCAGCCTGTGGTGCGCGACTTCTCTACGCTAATCCAGCGGGGCGACAAGGTAGGCTTTATAGGTCGCAACGGTGTTGGCAAAACCACATTAATTAAATTGTTGCTCAGTGAGTTGGTGCCGCAACAGGGGTCCATTAAAACTGGTACCAACTTAAATGTGGCTTATTTTGATCAGTACCGGTCGGCGCTGGATGAAGAAAAATCTGTTCAGGACAATGTTTCCGGCGGTCGCGATATGCTGGAGATTGGCGGCAAGCCAAAACATGTTATCAGCTACCTACAGGATTTTCTGTTTGCGCCTGAACGCTGCCGGCAGCCGGTCAAAGCGCTGTCTGGCGGGGAACGCAATCGGCTTTTATTGGCCAAGCTATTCACCCAACCGTCCAATGTGCTGGTACTGGACGAACCGACCAATGATCTGGACATAGATACACTGGATCTGCTGGAAGAGCTGCTGATCGACTATAAGGGCACCATTATTCTAGTCAGTCATGATCGCGCCTTTCTCAATAATGTAGTTACCAGTACCCTAGTGTTTGAGGGTAATGGTAGTATTAACCAGTATATTGGTGGCTACGACGACTGGCTGCGTCAGCGCAAAACCGAACAGCCCGCCAGCTCCCAACAGCCTGCCAAGGCCCAGACCAAAGCATCTTCGGCCAGCAAAAAGCTGTCCTACAAAGATCAGCGAGAGCTGGATAATCTGCCCCAGGAAATTGAGAACCTAGAGACGCAGATTGCCGAGCTCTCAGAGCAGATCAGTCAGCCAGATTTTTATAGAGGCGACCGCAATGACATAGCCGAAACCGAAACCCGCCTGTCCGAACTTCAGCAACAGCTCAGCCACTGCTATGACCGCTGGGAATCGCTGGAGAATCTATAGGCCATTTAATTGCAGGGCTACCATGGCGAAACACCGCCGTTAGCTTTAAAATCGCTACCCTGTTGATCAGTTTAATAACCGGATACCCATAGAGCCCTATGACCACAGAGAAATCTCCCCTAGTACTGTTAATACTCGATGGCTTTGGCTACAGCGATGACCCAAAATATAACGCAATTGCCAGTGCTAATGCTCCAGTCTGGGAAAAGCTGTGGGGCAATAATCCCAAGACATTGATTCATACCTCTGGCCTGGCGGTGGGATTGCCCGATGGGCAGATGGGCAACTCCGAAGTAGGCCATATGACGCTGGGTGCCGGCCGGGTTGTCTATCAAAACTTTACCCGCATCAACAAAGCTATTAGCGATGGTGATTTCTATACCAATCCGGTGTTTTGCGATGCCATAGATAAAGCTGTAGCCAGCGACAAGGCTGTGCATATACTGGGCTTGCTGTCTCCCGGCGGTGTTCACAGTCACGAAGACCATATCAATGCCATGCTGGAACTGGCCGCTCAGCGTGGGGCCAACAAAATCTATATTCACGCCTCTCTGGATGGTCGCGACTGCCCTCCACGCAGCGCCAAACCCTCATTGGAAAAAACTCAGGCACTCTGTGCAAAGCTTGGCGTAGGTCGCATTGCCTCTGTGATCGGCCGCTTCTATTCCATGGACAGGGACAATCGCTGGGACCGGGTAGAACAGGCCTATCGCCTCATAACTGAAGGCCTGGGAACCCAGAGTGCCACTGACCCAGTAAGCGCACTGGAGGCTGCCTATGCCAGAGGTGAAAACGATGAGTTTGTGCAGGCCACCACTATTGCTGGCCCTGGTGAGAGCCCGGTAGCAATCGAAGATGGCGATGCAGTTATCTTTATGAATTTCCGCCCAGACCGCGCCAGAGAGATCACCCATGCACTGGTCGACAGCGACTTTGCCGGCTTTGAGCGCGCTGTGGTACCAGCTATGTCCACCTTTGTTATGGCCACCGAGTACGAGGCCAATATTCAGGTGCCCTGCGCCTATCCGCCAGAGGCGCTGGTTAATTCCCTGGGCGAATATCTGGCCGCAAATAATAAACAGCAACTGCGTATTGCCGAGACAGAGAAATATGCCCATGTCACCTTCTTCTTTAGCGGCGGGCGAGAGTCCCTGTACCTGGGCGAAGAGCGACTGCTCATTCCATCACCAGATGTAAGCACCTATGATCAGATGCCAGAGATGAGCGCGCCAGAGGTCACAGAAAAACTGGTGGAGGCTATTGGCAGCGGCAAGTTTGATGCCATTATCTGCAACTATGCCAACTGCGATCAGGTGGGCCACACAGGTGATTTGTCGGCCTCGATCAAAGCAGTGGAGGCTGTAGACGCCTGTCTGGCAAAGGTTCTAGAGGCTGTGACCCAGGCTGGTGGCGAACTGTTGATCACCGCCGATCACGGCAACGTTGAGGAAATGTTCGACGAGTTCAATAATCAGCCCCATACCCAGCACACCACCTTGCCAGTGCCACTGGTTTATGCCGGGCACCGCCAGCTCAGTCTGGACAGCGATGGCTCACTGGCCGATATAGCGCCCACCATGCTGGCACTGATGGGCTTGCAGCAACCGGTCGAGATGACCGGCCGCTCCCTGGTTCTCTGATGACCAGACCGGCAGCAAGGCAGAATTGGACATGGCGATTGCGCGCTGTGTTCAATGGCTTGCTGCTTACCTTCCTGCTGTCTCTAGGTGCGCTGGCCAGTGCCGATGAGGAGCAGGAGTTAGACAACCTCAAACGCTCCATCTCCAGCCTGGAGAAACAGCTCGAAAGTCGCGACAAAGAGCGCAATAGCCTGCAGGGCGAACTCAAAAAAGTCGAATTAGAGGCCAGTAAGATCAACAGCAATGTGCGCCGCCTGCGCAGCAAAATAAATAAACTGGAAAACGAGCTAAAAGATCTCAGCGGTCAGGAGAGAGATTTGCAACTGGGCATCAGGGGGCAGAGCGCCGCTATTGTCGAGCAAATTGCCGCCGCCTATAAGCTGGGTAATCAGGAGCCGGTTAAACTGCTACTTAACCAAGAGGACCCTCAAAAAATTGCTCGGGTGTTTAAATACTATGATTATTTTCTGCAGGCGCGCACAGAGAAAATTCAACGCTACAAAAAAGATGTCGACGAACTGGCCGCGGTCATTGCCGATATCGAGAGTCAAAAACTTCGCCTTACCCGCTCTCGCGCAGAATTAGAGGCAGATAAAACCAAACTGGCCCGCCAGGCCAAGAAACGCAAAAAGACCCTCAGCAATCTGCAGTCTTCACTGCGCACCGATAAAAAGAAACTCAGCAAACTCAAGAAAGAGCGAAGCAAATTGGAAGAGCTGCTGGCTGCCGTTAATCAGGCTGCCGCAGAGCTGACACTGCCCTCTAACTATGAGTCTTTTCTGTCTCGCAAAGGTCAGCTAGACTGGCCCTTGAAAGGGCCTGTTGCCCATAGCTACGGCAGTAGGAGAAGCGGCGAACTGCGCTGGGAGGGCTGGCTGATTGGCGCCAAGGCCGGCGGCGAGGTCAAAGCTGTACATCAGGGCCGCGTGGTCTTCTCCAACTATCTGCGCGGGTTTGGCCTGCTGGTGATTGTAGATCACAGCGATGGCTTCCTGACCCTCTACGCCCATAATCAGGAACTACTCAAGGATACCGGTGACTGGGTGCAGAACAATGAGATTCTATCCCGCGCCGGAGATACCGGCGGCCTAGATAAACCAGCACTGTATTTTGAGATTCGCAAAGACGGCAATCCGGCAGACCCAAAATCCTGGCTGGGCAAGCGCTAGGGTTTGTGCCTATAGTTGGAGCATTGCATTCAACAAACTTTATGGGCATAAAGCCCTATGCAACCAAGCGGCAGTTTTAGACTCCAAGCTAGGTCAGTTTAAGGAAATCATCTATGTTAAGAATACTATTCAGCCTGGCCCTGGGGTTTATTTCTCTGTCTTCGCTAGCCCAGGCCAGCGAACCGTCCAGTGAATCAACCAGTGAGGCGTCGGCCTCAGAAGCAGCAGCCACCACCGAACAGGATCAGCGCCTACCCCTGCGTGAACTGCGCCTGTTTACCCAGGTATTTGAACAGATCCGCCAGGGCTATGTTGAGGAGGTCAGTGATACCCAGCTACTGGAAAATGCTATCGCCGGACTGCTCACCGAACTGGATCCCCATTCGGTATATCTCAATGAAGAGAGCTATGGCGATCTGGAAGAAAACTCCTCCGGCGAGTACGGTGGCCTGGGTCTGGAAGTAGCCACCCAGGATGGTGTAATTCGCGTGGTATCACCTATTGATGACAGTCCTGCAGCTGAGGCTGGCATTGAGGCAGGCGATCTGATCGTCAAGATGAATGGCAACCCGGTGCGCGGCATGAGCCTGCAGAAAGCCATAGAAAAAATGCGTGGCGAGAAGGGCACCAGTATCAAACTCACCGTCTATCGCGAAGGCGAAGATGACACCATAGATATAGATGTGGTGCGCGATATTATTCAGGTTAGTGCTGTGCGCAACCGACTGCTTGAGCCCGGTTTTGGTTATGTGCGCGTTGCCCAATTCCAGCGCAAATCTGGCAGTGACTTTGTCGAAGCACTGCAAGAACTCAAACAGCAGAGCGACGAGGAGAGCCCATTAAAGGGGCTGGTGATTGATCTGCGCAATAATCCCGGCGGCCTAGTGCCCGCCTCGGTAGAGATTGCCGATGCCCTGTTGGACAGCGGCACTATAGTCTATACCCAGGGGCGTCTGCCCAGCGCCAACCAGAGCTTTGAGGCCAGTCCAGGCGATATGCTTGAAGGGCTGCCTGTAGTGGTGCTGATCAATGGCGGCAGCGCCTCAGCCTCAGAAATTGTGGCAGGTGCGCTGCAAGACCATGGCCGTGCAGCTATTCTGGGTACCCAGAGTTTCGGCAAGGGCTCGGTGCAAACTGTGGTTCCCCTGGGCGATGGTCGCGCCGTTAAATTGACCACCGCAAGATACTTCACCCCCAATGGTCGCTCAATTCAGGCAGAGGGTATCGTGCCCGACATCAGTGTAGAGCGCGCAGAAATACGGCCCTATAACCTTCGTCAGCGGGTACGTGAATCTGATCTGGAGGGCCATTTAGAAACCATGGATGAGGACAATCCACCCCCAGACAGTGCCAGCGACAACCAGGCTAAAGAAGACTTGAGCACAGACAATCAACTCTATGAAGCTGTTAACCTGCTCAAAGGGTTTTATCTGCTGGGGTCCAAGTCCTGAGTATCGGCTGTCCAATTTCCCAGCTGCAGGCCGATCTATTCTAGATGCTCACAGCTGAGGGGGATGGCAGGTCTGCATTATGTATATGGATATCACGCTGGGGAAATGGAATGGAAATCCCCTGGGCATCCAGCGCCTTCTTAGCCGCCTCGGTAATATTAAAATATACATCCCAGTAGTCTGCTGTATTCACCCAGGGGCGGCAGACTAGGTTGACCGAGCTATCCGCCAACTCCACCACCGCAATTGTAGGCGCGGGCTCCCCGAGAACTCTGGGTTCAGAGGCCACGACAGATTGCAGTACGGCTTTGGCAGCATCTATATCGTCGCTGTAACCTATGCCAAAAACCATATCCACCCGGCGAGTTTCATTAGCGGAATAGTTAGTAATATTGCCACTGATCACACCACCATTGGGGACGATAATTTTTTTGTTATCCGGAGAATGAAGCTCTGTGGTAAATATTTGAATTTTCTGCACCACACCAGAGACGCCGGCGACTTCAATAAAATCACCAACCTTAAAGGGGCGGAAAATAAGAATAAGTACACCTGCCGCAAAATTGGCCAGAGAACCCTGCAGTGCCAGCCCAACCGCCAAACCAGCGGCACCCAGAATAGCCACAAAAGAAGCGGTCTGAATTCCCAGCTGCCCAAGAGAGGCAATCACCACAAAGAACAACAATGTCCAGGAGACCAGACTGCTGACAAAGTGCTCAATCGCAGGATCAACATTATTTTTTGCCAGTATCCTCTGCACAATACTGGCGATTCTTTTGACCACCCACTTACCCACAATAAAGATTGCCAGGGCCAAAATCAGCTGAACCCCATAGAGCATTGCTAGCTCTTGCAACATCTCAATCGACTCACCCATAGTAAAAATCCTTTTAACAATTACAGTTCGGCCCAATCCTATGGATTGGGCGTTCCTATTAAGGGTAGTCGATTAACGACCTACAGGTGCGCAAAAAGTCTTTTGACCGCAGGTTTTAGGCTGTCTCAGCTGCTCTCGATATCCAGCCTGTCCACCTTCTGGAATCCGCGGGGCAACTTGTGTCCGCGACGTCCGCGCTCACCGCGGTAATGCTCCAGGTCCTTTTCTTTCATCACTAGGTAACGCTTGCCTGAGTGCACCACCAGGGAACCTCCCTCGGGGATAATGCCATAGTCGATCACAAACTCTTCGCGGGACTGCAGACGGGAGCCGGGAATATTAATAATCTTATTGCCTTTGCCCCGGGCCAGTTCAGGTAGATCGGCAATTGGGAACACCAACATGCGCCCCTCATTACTTACGGCGGCAATTAGTGCGTTATCCGTATTGACCATCTGTGGCGACAGTATGCGCGCGCCCTTGGGTATTGAAACCACGGCCTTACCTGCCTTGTTCTTGGTAAATAGATCGCCAACTTTGGCAATAAAACCATAGCCCGCATCTGTGCCCATCAGAATCTTCTGCTCATCAGCTCCCATTAGCACATCGGTAAAGAGCGCGCCCGGTGGCATTTTGAGACGACCGGTGGCAGGTTCGCCCTGACCGCGGGCCGAGGGTAATGTGTGTCCCGGCAAGGCGTAGTAACGGCCTGTGGTGTCCTGCAAAAACACATTTTGATTGCTTTTGCCTTTGGCCGCTGAGAGAAATTTATCACCAGATTTGTAACTGAGACTGGTTGGGTCAATGTCATGGCCTTTGGCTGCACGCAGCCAACCTTTATCTGACAGCACTGCGGTGATGGGCTCTGCGGTCATCAGGTCTTTTTCGTTAAAGGCCTGGGCTTCACCGCGCTCTGTCAGTGGGGAGCGGCGCTCGTCACCAAATTCTTCGGCTGTGGCCTTGAGCTCTTTTTTAACCAGTGTTTTCAAGCGAGCCTCGGAACCCAGCAACAATTCAAGCTCAGCTTTTTCGCGAGCCAATTCGTCTTGCTCGGCGCGAATTTTGACTTCCTCAAGACGCGCTAACTGGCGCAACTTGGTATCTAGGATATATTCGGCCTGGGTGTCGGAGAGACCAAAGCGAGCAATTAATGCCGGCTTGGGTTCGTCCTCAGTACGAATAATATGAATCACTTCGTCGATATTTAAAAATGCGATCAGCAAACCATCTAAGAGGTGAAGTCGCTTATCGACCTTTTGCAGGCGATAATCTAGACGGCGCCTGGTGACATCGGTGCGGAAGCTTAGCCAGTCCTTAAGAATACGGCGCAGATCCATCACTGCGGGGCGCCCATCTATACCAATAATATTCATATTGATTCGGTAGCTGCGCTCAAGATCAGTGGTGGCAAATAGGTGATCCATTAATGCGCTGATATCAACTCGGTTAGAGCGCGGGGTGATCACCAGTCTAGTGGGGTTCTCATGGTCCGACTCATCCCGCAAGTCCTCGACCATAGGCAGCTTTTTATTGCGCATCTGTGCGGCAATCTGCTCGAGAATCTTGGAGCCAGAGGCCTGGAATGGCAGCGCGGTGACAATCACATCGCCATCTTCTTTATTCCAGATGGCGCGCATCTTGACTGAGCCGCGGCCAGTCTCATAGGTATTTAGAATATCTGCCTGGGGGGTAATAATTTCCGCATCGGTGGGAAAGTCTGGCGCCTTAATATATTCCATTAGCTCAGGCACAGTGGCCTTGGGGCTGTCGAGTAGGTGCAGGCAGGCACTGACTACTTCATTGAGATTGTGGGGTGGAATATCCGTTGCCATGCCCACAGCAATACCAGTGGTGCCATTGAGTAATACATTGGGTACTCGCGCCGGCAAAATCTCTGGTTCATCCATGGTGGCATCAAAGTTAGGCCGCCAGTTGGCTGTGCCCTGACCCAGCTCCGATAGCAGTACATCTGCGTATTTCGACAGCTTGGACTCGGTGTAACGCATGGCAGCAAAGGATTTGGGATCATCAGGAGAGCCCCAGTTGCCCTGGCCATCAACCAGCGGATAGCGATATGAGAATGGCTGCGCCATCAATACCATGGCCTCATAGGCGGCACTGTCGCCATGGGGATGATACTTACCTATCACATCACCCACGGTACGGGCAGATTTTTTGTATTTGGCATTGGCTTTGAGGCCCAACTCACTCATCGCAAAGACAATACGTCTCTGTACGGGCTTGAGCCCATCGCCTATATGGGGCAGTGCGCGGTCGAGAATTACGTACATGGAATAATCCAGGTAGGCCTGCTCGGCATAGTCGCTTAGGGGCCGACTCTCCAACCCCTGATCATTAAAGGTGACTATATCGTTCATCGTTTTTCCTGTCTCTCAATTTAGCTTGGGTAAATATTTAAAGATTGGCTGCATCAGCCAGGTTGCCTTTGGTTTCTAGCCACTGGCGACGATCCGAGGCGCGCTTTTTGGCCAGCAACATATCCAGAATGCCATTGGTGTCATCGCCGGGCTCAAGGGTCAGCTGCACCAGCCGCCGCGTGTCTGGATCCATAGTGGTCTCGCGCAGCTGCAGTGGGTTCATTTCACCCAGCCCTTTAAAGCGCTGCACATTGACCTTGCCGCGCTTGCCCTCGGCCTGAATACGGTCGAGTATGCCCTGACGCTCAGCATCATCCAGTGCGTAATAGACCTCTTTACCCACATCAATTCTAAACAGCGGTGGCATGGCGACATAGACATGACCGGCGCTGACCAGCGGGCGGAAGTGGCGAACAAACAGCGCGCACAGCAGCGTAGCAATATGCAGGCCATCGGAGTCCGCATCAGCGAGGATGCAAACCTTGTGGTAACGCAGGGAATCTGTACTTTCCAGGGCGGGATCAACCCCCAGTGCCACAGAGATATCATGCACTTCTTGGGAGGCGAGAATCTCCTGAGAGTCCACTTCCCAGGTATTTAGAATCTTACCTCGCAGCGGCATTATCGCCTGATGCTCTCGATTGCGAGCCTGCTTGGCGGAACCACCAGCAGAGTCACCCTCAACCAAAAAGATTTCACATTGCTCTGGCTCGCCACTGGAACAGTCGGCCAGCTTGCCCGGCAGCGCCGGACCCTGGGTAATCTTTTTGCGCACCACCTTTTTGCTGGCACGCATGCGTCGCTGGGCATTAAAAATACACA
>Ga0115563_1001455_pt1 | contig 17958 bp, 20 predicted proteins | sample COGITO_mtgs_1105_2_FD_87198 | JGI IMG/M metagenome (GOLD analysis project Ga0115563, IMG submission 87198) | Pelagic marine microbial communities from North Sea - COGITO_mtgs_110519 | ecosystem: Environmental > Aquatic > Marine > Epipelagic | place: Germany:Helgoland, sampling site Kabeltonne...
CTTTTTACATAACCAGGACGTTGCGCTAAATTCTGCAGTAGTAAGAACTCCGTAACTGTTAACGAAACATCAACCTCATTCCATTTTACTGCGTGGCACAGTGGATCCATTTTCAAAGAACCGCGCTCAATAATTGTATTACCTCCACTATCTATGGTGGGGTCTATTGGTTTTATGGTTTGACGACGAAGCAAATTATGAACCCGTTCAAGCAAAACTCGCTGGGAACAAGGTTTTTTTACATAGTCGTCCGCCCCCATGCGTAAACCCAAGACTTCATCAATTTCATCACTCTTCGCAGTCAAAAATATTACTGGCATTGCAGACTTATTCCTAATTTTTTGTAGCAAATCTAACCCATTAAGGCCCGGCAAAGTGACATCTAGGATCGCAATATCAGGCATATGACTTGTGAATGCAGACAAAGCCAACTGTCCATCAGAGTAAATAGTTACCTCAAAACCGTCACTCTCAAACATCACGGATAGTGATGTTAATAGATTACGGTCATTATCTACGAGTGCTATCCGAAACATTATTTCATTCCTTAAAGGCTCAACGATTTAGCCTTTGCCGATCTCATTACTTTCTGGAATTTTAACTGTACACGCAACCAATAACTGCGAATCAATATTTAGCGCCCGACCCATAGACAAAAAAATCCCTCTTTTTTATAAATTTCATAATTCTCTCAAAAATAATTGCCCAAAACTACTCCTGATTGCGCTAACTAATCGAAAGTGATCTGTTAAATTTAGTTTGCTCCGTGTTAACGTCACACTAACGATTTTAGTACGCAGGAGTAATGAGATGGTCGACGGACTCGTGAACCCTAATTTCACTCTTAGCCATCAAGGCATTATTGGTCTGGGTAAGGTTTATTATAACTTGATCGAACCAACAATTGTTGAACATGCCCTGGCCCGAAAAGAAGGTCAGCTAGGCATCGGTGGGGCACTTTTAGTTTCCACTGGAAAATTCACAGGTCGGTCTCCAAAAGACAAACATATTGTTAAAACTGCGTCGACCACTGAAACTATTTGGTGGGAAAATAACGCCGAGATGTCTGAAGTAGGTTTTAGTTTGCTTTACGAGGATATGATAGAGCACATGCAAGGCAAAGATTATTTTGTACAAGATCTTTTTGCCGGAGCTGACCCAACAAATAGGCTCGATGTACGTGTTATAACGGAACTAGCGTGGCATAGTCTGTTCATTCGGCATCTTCTCCGGCGCCCAGATGATGACGAAGTCAAAGACTTCACAGCAGATTGGACAATAGTCAATTGCCCTACCTTTTTGGCTGATCCAATACGCCATAATTGTAACTCAGAAACTGTAATAGCGTTGAACTTTGAACGCAAAATTATTTTAATTGGTGGAACAGAGTACGCAGGTGAAAATAAAAAATCTGTATTTTCTCTTTTAAATTATTTACTACCAGAAAAAGGCGTAATGCCAATGCATTGCTCGGCCAACCATTCACCAGGGAATCCAATTGACACCGCCATATTTTTTGGTCTCTCTGGCACAGGAAAGACCACCTTATCAGCAGATCCATCTCGTATATTAATTGGCGATGACGAACATGGCTGGTCAGATCGTGGAACGTTCAATTTTGAGGGTGGGTGCTACGCAAAAACAATTAATTTAAGCGCTGACGCAGAACCAGAGATCTTTGCAACTACTTCTAAATTTTCAACAATCATAGAGAACATGGTCTATGATCCTGACACTAAAAAACTAGACTTCGATGATGACAGCCTTACTGCCAATATGAGGTGCGCTTATCCATTGGAATACATCTCTAATGCATCTTCTAACGCGATGGGCGGTCATCCAAAAAATATTATTATGCTAACCTGTGACAGTTTTGGTGTTTTACCACCAATAGCACAATTGACACCTGCGCAGGCAATGTATCACTTCCTTTCAGGATTTACAGCCAAGGTTGCGGGTACGGAACGTGGTATTACTGAACCACAACCGACTTTTTCAACATGCTTTGGCGCTCCATTTATGCCACGCAGGCCGGAGGTTTACGGTGACCTACTACGTAACAAAATTGCAAAACACGGCGCCACTTGCTGGTTAGTCAATACTGGCTGGACAGGCGGAGCTTATGGTCAAGGTAGCCGCATGCCAATTAGTGCCACGCGGACCCTGTTACGCGCAGCTCTGGATGGAACTCTTTCAAATGGAGATTTCCGTTCTGATGAAAACTTTGGATTCAACGTTCCTGTAACTGTTCCAGGTGTTGCTGATCTTCTTTTGGACCCACGCCGCACTTGGGAAGACAAAGAAGCCTATGACAAGCAATCAACAAAGTTAGTTGCAATGTTTGTCGAAAACTTCAAAAAGTATATGCCACATATTGACGACGATATACGGGCAATCGCTCTAAAATAGAAAAAATCTAATGAGAATGGGCTAGAAATTTTAATCATTTGATTAATATATAATATGCAGACCTTACATATTACGTCAATTTACCTGCGACATAATACTTCAAAAAAGCAATTTCTTTTGAATGAAAGTTGTGCAGTTAAAGTAAAGCCCTTAAACCAAATATAAGAGCGTAGGCAACTTAGGCCTATAACAAATAGGATTAAGTCATGGCCCAGAAAGTAATATTGCAAAATCTATTAACTATAACAAAGGAAGCGTTATCCGCTGCTGAAGCATTATGTGCCAGTGCAAAAGAAAAGCTTCGTGTGAAAGTTAGTGAAAATGGAAGAATTTCTAACGACCTGATTGAAAAACATCAAACTGCAACGCACGGTTTTGCCTGGGTAGCTACATACATCGAAAGCCTGCGACAGATGCAAAAATGGGCAGAACAGCTTGATAAAGAGGGTAAGTTTGGCGAGGTTGAGCAACTTATTCATCAAATCGCATTTGGAGAATACCTAAGCCAGCTTGCTGGTGGCATTCCGATGAACCAGGGCGAGATTGTGAGATTACAAGATATTGGTTTAGGCGTAGGCGAGCAGAGCGTACTCTCTAAACCAGAGGCCGTGCAACTTATTCAAGCAGGGAATACACAAGCGGCCCGGTTAGACCTAATCAAACTGATGCAAAAACACTCGGCAGACACTGTTTTTGGGATATCAGGGTTAGATGAAGAGCTGGAAATGATTAGAGAACAATTCCGGCGTTACGCAATAGATAAAATAGAGCCGTTCGCCCATGAGTGGCATCTTAAAGATGAATTGATACCAATGGAAGTCATTGATGAGTTAGCTGAAATGGGTGTCTTTGGGTTAACAATCCCGGAGGAGTACGGTGGCCTAGGAATGTCAAAGGTCTCAATGTGTGTAGTCAGCGAGGAGTTAGCACGCGGTTATATTGGTGTTGGATCTTTAGGCACTCGGTCTGAAATTGCAGCAGAGCTTATCTTAGCTGGTGGAACAGAAGCACAAAAACAAAAATGGCTACCGGCGTTGGCTAGTGCGGAAAAACTTCCAACTGCCGTTTTTACTGAGCCCAACACCGGTTCTGATCTTGGTGCACTCCGTACTAGAGCTACGCGTGTTGGTGGAGAATGGAAGGTCACTGGCAATAAAACATGGATTACCCATGCTACCCGCACTCACGTTATGACATTGCTGGCCCGTACTGATCCCGACACTTCAAATTACAAAGGTCTATCAATGTTTTTGGCGGAAAAAATACCAGGGACAAATGATGTGCCATTTCCAAGTGAAGGTATGACCGGCGGGGAAATCGAAGTTCTAGGTTATCGGGGCATGAAAGAACATGAATTAGCTTTCGATAACTTTGCCATAAAAGATGAAAACCTTTTAGGCGGGGAAACTGGTCGTGGTTTTAAGCAACTCATGGAAACATTTGAGAGTGCCCGCATACAAACTGCAGCGCGTGCTGTTGGAGTAGCCCAATCAGCGTTAGATCTTAGTTATCAATATGCGTTGGACCGGAAACAATTTGGAAAGTCGTTAATTCATTTCCCTCGAGTGGCCAACAAGTTAGCCATGATTGCAGTCGAATTAATGATAGCAAGACAGCTCACTTACTTTAGTGCAAATGAAAAAGATCAGGGCCGACGATGTGACATTGAGGCTGGCATGGCTAAGCTTTTGGGAGCGAGAGCCGCCTGGGCGGCGGCGGACAACGCTTTACAAATTCATGGCGGAAATGGTTTTGCACTAGAATATAAAATCAGTCGGATACTATGCGACGCTAGAATTCTTAATATTTTTGAGGGTGCCGCCGAAATCCAGGCTCAAGTAATCGCCAGACGAATGCTAGGCTAACTTGAAACTAGTTAATATTTTTTTGAGCAACGCAAACATAAGTTATTACTTGCTGCTGTAATTCTCTTCACCGTATCCGGAATAATCCCAATTTTTATATTCATCTCTACTTTCGGCATTGGTGACAAAAATATATCGTTTTGATACAGTGCTTGGCTTTGATTGCTCTTAAGCCGTAGATCTTGCACCCAAACGCTCTACCAACCGCTGTCGAGCCAGAGGCAAAGGGCGATTGCCCAAAGAGGGTGCTAACCATTTTTCAAAAAAATACCCAGTAGTCTTTAATCCCTCTGCAATCTCAAGATTGCCAGCTTCGCTGTCTTCAATCATGCAAGGCACCAACGGGAGAAGCTGGCTCTTCCAGCGTCCTGTATGTTGTGCAGCCACTGCGCGACCGGACTTTGGCGAAACATACAGCAAGTTTTCGGTTGCACCCGATACGGCACAACTATTAAGGTCCAGGCCAAAGCCCAACATTTCCAATAGCCTAAGCTCCCACTGCAAATAAGCAAGTGGCCAAGACTCTGTAGTGCACATAAGATCGAGCAGATTTACCGAACTTTGATAAAGAGATGCATTAGCTTCCCGCTCGGGGAGTGAAAAGCTTAGCAAACCAATGGCTGAAGTGAGCCCCGACAGCGTTAATGGATCCCCCATTACCTGTGCAGCACGACTACGCAATGGCTCAACCTTAAAAGAGCCTATGTGCTCTTCAAGTCGAGCTCTCCATACTACTTCCACCTGTGATCCCACTTGCAGCGTTGAGGCCTGTCTGCGTCCGGCGCCACCGCGGACCACTCCAGAGTGACGGCCGTGGCTTTGAGTAAAAATTTCGACGATTGCTGCACTCTCGGCATGCTTGCTCACTGCCAACAAAATTCCCTCGTCACGCCATTCTACCACTGTCTAATCTCCAATCTTGCAGAGCAACCTTGCCAAAAGTTCGATAGATCCTAATAAAAAAAATCGCACAACAGTACTTTAGCCAGAGACCACTTACTCGCTCAAGCCTGGCTCTTCGAGCAAATGACGGCCCTCTCGGTCTTCCACCTCTATAACCCATAAATCAGGGTCAACGCTACGTTGCCGGACAATAGTTGCATCAAGTTCAAGTTCCTCACCCCTTAGAAGCTCAATCCAGTTACGCTTCCCTGTACTCAAATCAAACGAGCGATGGAACACAGACCCCTTTCCATTTAGGGTGTTTAATTTTATTAGGATAGCTCCTGCCGTGCCGTCTCCGTGCGCGACAACAAATGCAGGAATATCAGATAATCGTAAACGAGTTAGATAAGCGGACACCCAGACATCACTGGCAAGGCGGATCATGTATTCCCATCGCGGAAATCTAGGCCCATTTCCATATAACGTTCTTTTTCCTCCAGCCAGTTAGGCCGTACTTTTACTTTTAAAAACAGGTGCACCCTGCGGCCTAAGAATACTTCTAGCTCAGCACGGGCTTGGGTGGAAACAGCTTTGATGGCCTCTCCTCCCTTGCCCAAAACAATCCCCTTATGGCCATCTCGCATTACATAAATCAACTGATCAATCCTGCAAGATCCGTCTTTACGCTCTTCCCACGCCTCAGTCTCAACGGTTAACTGATAAGGTAACTCTTGGTGGAGCCGCAGTGTCAATTTTTCACGTGTGGTTTCTGCAGCTAACATGCGCAAAGGTAAATCTGCGATTTGATCCTCGGGATACAGCCACGGGCCCTCTGGTAATATTCCGGCAAGCCAGCTTTTAAGTGCGCCACATCCGTGACCCTTCTCAGCAGATATCAAGAAAGTTTCAACAAACCGAAAAGCTTCATTCATTGTTTTTGTTAGTGCTAGGAGTTCTTCAGCATGCACTTTGTCAATTTTATTAATAGCTAGCGCAATAGCTTTAGTCTCAGGTAAATCTTTCAACGCTTCCATAATCGCGTCCACACCTTCTGTCTTTCCACGATGCGCTTCTATGAGCAGTACGGTAAGATCAGCATCTGCAGCCCCACCCCAAGCTGACTTAACCATAGCACGGTCCAAGCGTCGTTTAGGACGAAAAATGCCAGGTGTATCTACAAATACAATTTGCGCTTCTCCTTCGAGCGCTACTCCACGAATACGGGCGCGAGTAGTTTGTACTTTATGCGTAACAATAGAAACTTTTGCACCAACCATCCAATTAAGCAAAGTTGATTTTCCTACATTAGGTTCCCCAATCAGGGCAACAAATCCAGCACGAGTACTCATTTTTCTAAATTCTCCAGCATTTTTTGTGCAGCAGCTTGTTCAGCTTGCCTTTTAGATCCAGCCTCAGCTTGTGCCACCTCACCAGAATGAAGTTGCACCTCTATCAGAAAAACTGGTGCGTGATCAGGTCCAGAACGGGAAATTTCAACATATTTAGGAGGTGAGCCTTTTCGCGCTTGTACCAATTCCTGGAGGGTAGTTTTGGGATCCCTCGCATCACCTTTTACTGATGAAACTCTGGAACCCCAAAGTTTGAGAATAAGATCTTGGGCCTTTAAAAAACCTCCATCACAGTAAACAGCTGCAATTAAAGCTTCCATTGCATCACCAAGCAACGCTTCTTTTCTGCGACCACCACTAATCATCTCAGAACGTCCTAATTTAAGTTTTTCTCCAATTTTAATGGCACGACCAACATCAGCGCAGGTTTCTTTTCGCACCAATGCATTAAAACGTGGAGCCAACTGACCCTCACTTGCCTCTTTATCAGCATCAAGCAAAGCTTGGGCCATAACGAGGCCCAATACTCGATCCCCCAGAAACTCTAACCGCTCATTATCCGAGCGGGTTGATGAAGATACACTAGAATGAGTTAGCGCCGTGATTAATAAACTGGGGTCTTTAAAATTGTAGCCGATATCAGCACAAAACTGTCTCAGGTCATTAGATAACTTAATCATAAATAGAGCTGCATACAGTAAACATTTAATTCACAGCCTTAAAATAACGATTACTACGCCAGGTCCAAAAGGCCAGCATCGATGGGCCAGCTGACGAAAAGAGTATGCGATCTGCTCTACCCACAATATCCTCCATAGGCACAAAACCTACCCCTCCCAAAGATTGAGGGACCCGGCTATCGGAAGAATTATCTCGGTTGTCACCCATAAAGAAAAAATGGCCCTTGGGTACTGAATAAACCTTGGTTGAATCCAAATTTAGCCGCCCACCTAATTTCAAATCATCCTGGTCCACCGTATCCAAAATGCCATAAGAAACTCCATTAGGAAGGGTCTCGATATATCTTTTTTTAATGCAGCTACCACCTAATCCAACAACCCCATTAGAACAGATTGGTCGATTTCCCTGAGAACCCTGACGCTCATAAACCTCAATAAAATCTTCTGTCATATTTGTTTTTGTCATCACACCATTTATAAATAATCTGCTAGCTTTCATTTGAACTGTATCACCAGGTAGGCCAATTACCCGTTTTATATAGTCGGTACCAGAAACTGGGTGCCTAAAAACAACGACATCCCCACGTTCGGGTTTGCCCCCAAAAATGCGATCGGACCGGCCCTTTAAAAAACCACAGAAGTCGTCAGCATCCAAATTTATTCCAAATTGAGAGATCTGAACTTTTGGGCACGAAGCATAAGAATATCCATAGGCCATCTTATTAACAAATAAAAAATCCCCAATAAGAAGAGTATCCTTCATTGAGCCTGATGGAATCCAAAAGGGTTGAAAAAATAAAGTACGAAATAAACCAGCAATTAAAAGAGCGTAAGCCACAGTTTTAATTGTTTCGAAAACGCTCGCAGCGAAAGACTTATCATCAGTTTTGGCCATACTATCCTCAGAACCCGCTATCGGCTATGTGATGTCGTTATTACGCAGAGTCAAGTTGGAGATGAATCGGCACTATGTGCACTCGGTAGCGCTTCAATAACGATAAAAGCCTGTGCCCAAGGGTGGTCATCAGTGAGGGTGCAGTGGATAACAGCAACATGGCCCTTAGGGGTCATCTGAGCCAATCTTTCTTTTGCCCAACCAGTAACCTTCATCAGCGGTTGCCCACTTTTCATATTGGTGACACTCATATCTTTCCAACTAATACCCATTGCAAGCCCTGTACCCAGCGCCTTTGAACAAGCCTCTTTAGCTGCCCATCGCTTGGCATAGGTACCCGCTATATCTTTCCGGGACCCAGCTTTTTTCTGCTCTACCTCAGTAAATACTCTATTTTTGAAACGCGTGCCAAAACGATCCAAGGTGCCTTGAATCCGCTCAATATTTGCTAAATCACTGCCAATACCCAAAATCATAAACGCGCTTCTACCATTAGCCCACGCATTTTACTTATCGCATTGTCCAAGCCTGTAAAAACCGACTCACCAATTAAAAAATGGCCAATATTTAACTCCATAACTTGTGGAATTGACGCTATCGATGAAACATTTTCAAAAGTTAGTCCATGCCCAGCATGCACCTCAAGTCCTAGGTTGTTAGCAAAAACAGAACAGCGGGAAATTCGGGCTAATTCATCTAGCGCAGACCTATTACTGCCTTCTGCATGGTAATCGCAATAAGCGCCCGTATGCAGCTCCACTACAGTGGCCCCTATTTCAGCACTCGCTTCAAGTTGAAGCTCATCAGGCTCTACAAAAAGCGATACACGGCAGCCCACATCTAATAATGGCTTAATGAAATCAGACAATCGGTTCTTGTCATTAGCTACTTCTAATCCACCTTCTGTTGTTCGTTCTTCTCGTTTTTCCGGTACTATGCATATTGCATGTGGGCGAAACCTAAGTGCAATTTCTTGCATCTCTGAGGTGGAGGCCATTTCAAAGTTAAGTGGTATTGTAAGTGCCGCGACTAAAGCTTCAATATCTTCGTCCCGAATGTGACGTCGATCCTCACGTAAGTGCGCAGTTATACCATCAGCACCAGCAATTTGAGCCATCAATGCCGCACGGACAGGATCTGGATACATACCCCCTCGCGCATTTCGTATAGTTGCGACATGGTCAATATTAACACCAAGACGTTGGCGATTCATCATTATATTCTCTCTTCGTTAATCAGTTAATACTCAAATTTTTAGCTTATTTAAGCTTTGTTTTTTGCCGAAGCTCTATTAGCTTAGCCGCCAGACGACCTTTCCGTCTGTTTTTATAGGCCCTAATTGTGGGAACAGATAGATAATAAGTCAAAATTCCAGCGCCCAAACCTAATGGTACTCCACCCACAAGCCATGGAAAAAAAATCGTGTCCCAAAATTCAGCTAAATAAGTCCAATCGCCGATATTAGAAGTGAATAAAGATTTAAAGTTGTACCATAACTCTCGCATCGCCTGGGCAAACATAACACCAAACCCGTCTTGTAAGTTATTTTCTGATCTTACACCCAACATAACATTACCAACGCTCAAAGATGCAACTCCAATTGGGATATAAGTTAAGGGGTTACCAAAAAATGTGCCCAATAGGGATGCGAGAATGTTCGCCCTGAGAAATAACGCCAAGAGGGCTGCTAAAACAAAATGAAGACCATAAAATGGGCTAACTGCTACAAAAACTCCAACAGCTATGCCACGTGCAATCTCCTCCGGAGTGCCTGGCAGGCGCGTTACACGATGTTTAACGTATAAGTAGGCACGGCTCCACCCACCCTTTGGATAGAAACCTTCCCAAACAGCTCTCCCTACCCCACGTCTATCGCGGCGCCTAAAAACCAAATCTTGTCCTACTCATCGTTGAAAGAAGCAATGTCTATGCCCAAATCTGGATCACGATGTCGACAAACCTCCGCCACATCATTTTCTGCTTCTAACGCAGTTAGTACCATGTGCAATTGCGAAACGTCACGCAATTCTAAATCTATTATTAATTTAAAATAGTCTGGTTTGCGGTCGACAAAATGCATATCTGCAATGTTTGCACTTTGATCACCAATCAAAGTGCAAATTCGCCCCATCACGCCAGCTCCATTAAGTATTGTAATTTGAATGCGCACTAGATGAGTTGCAGCATGCTGGCCATCTCGCCAATGTAAATCCAACCAACGATCCATTTGTTTCTCATAATGCTGGAGATTATTACAATCGATGGTGTGAACAACGACACCTTGGCCACGAAATGTAATCCCGACAATCCGTTCGCCCGGCAACGGATGACAGCAATCAGCATGGTCAAATTTCTGATCAGACCCCAGACCAATAACTGAACGCGCTGAGTCTACCTCATTTATACCATGTATTTTGAGATCAGGGTAAAGTTCAGAAACCACCTCTCGAGCAGCAATTTCTGCACTTCCAAGTCGCGCTAGAAGTTCTTCAGCGCTAGGGAGGCCAAAGTGCTTTGCCGCTGTACTTAAGGCCCGGTCTGTAGCCTTTTTATTGACATTTTCAAAGGCTACCCGAGCAAATTCACGCCCTAAGTTAATAAATTTTTCTCGATCAGCCTCCCTCAGGCTTCGCCTGATAGCCGTTTTAGCTCGACCTGTAGCAGCTATATCAATCCAGTTTGCTGGCGGTGTTTGTCCTTCTGCCGTAACAATCTGAACAGATTGACCATTACGTAAGCGAGTCCAAAGCGGAACGCGTATTCCATCAACTTTTGCGGAAACGCATGCAGATCCAATTCTAGTATGAATTGCATATGCAAAATCGATAGGTGTTGCCCCACGCGGTAACTTAATCACTTCTCCTTTCGGAGTGAAACAAAATACCTGATCCGTGTACAACTCTAGTTTCACTGCTTCTAAAAATTCTCCGTGATCACCCTCGGAACTAAAACGTTCAGTTAAGGAGGCTATCCAATCCGACGGATCAAGAGCAAACGGATTTTTTACCCGCTCACCGTCTCTATAAGACCAAGTTGCAGCAGCTCCCTTTTCAGCAACCTGATGCATCGCTTTCGTCCGAATTTGTACCTCTACCCGTCGTGCATTACGCCCAGAAACTGTCGTGTGAATACTACGATATCCATTTGACTTGGGCTGACTTATGTAATCCTTAAATCGCCCAGGAACAGAGTGCCATCTTTGATGAATGAGGCCCAACGCACGATAGCAATCTGTTTCATTTTCAACAATAACCCGAAAACCATAAATGTCAGACAAACGTGAAAAAGACAGCTGTTTGGTCTGCATTTTCCTCCAAATCGAATAAGGCTTTTTTGCTCTGCCATAAACCTCTACTGCAATATTAGCTTTAGCCATCTCATGTAGAAGATCAGCATTAATTTTTTCCACCACATCATCTGTTTCATTTTGGAGTTTTATGAACCTTCTGATAATTGACTGACGTCCTTCAGGGTTTAAAACTTGAAACGATAAATCTTCCAGCTCCTCACGAAGCCAATGCATACCCATACGGCCAGCTAACGGCGCATATATATCCATGGTCTCTCGAGCTTTTTGTTCTTGTTTAGTGGGTGTCATGGCACGAATGGTACGCATATTGTGCAATCTATCAGCAAGCTTTACCAAAGTTACTCTAACGTCTTTCGACGTTGCCATAATTAGTTTTCGAAAATTCTCAGCCTGTTTTGTAACTGTAGAAGAAAGTTGGAGATTTGTGAGTTTAGTAACTCCATCAACTAGTTCTGCTATTTCACGATTAAAAAGCCGTTCGATATCACCAAAGCTAGCCTTGGTGTCTTCAATGGTGTCATGTAAAAGGGCCGTAATTATTGAGGCATCGTCCAGGTATTGACCTGCTAATAGACTAGCAACCTCAACCGGGTGGGTATAATATAATTCTCCCGAGCGACGCAGTTGCCCTTCATGCATATCACGGCAAAAATAGTATGCCTCACGTATAGATTTAGCATTGGTTGACGGGTTATAAGCACGAATCTGACCGATTAGATCATCAGCAGTGATCATTAACCCATTACCTTAGGGTTTGCCCTGGGCTTCCATTAGGGCACGTAAAAGTTTCTCATCATTGAGTTCGTCGTCAGCCGGCTTGTCAGGCTCACCACCCATTAAAAGAGCCATAGAGTCTTCTTCAGGTTCATCAACCTCAATTTGAGTCTGATTACTTTCGATCAAGCGCTCTCTCAGGTCTTCAACCATTTGTGTTTCATCTGCTATTTCACGAAGGGAAACCACAGGGTTTTTATCGTTATCTCGCTCTACAGTTACGGGTGATCCACTCGAGATTTCGCGCGCTCTATGAGCCGCTAACATCACTAAATCAAATCGATTTGAAACTTTGTCTACACAGTCTTCAACTGTAATACGCGCCATATCAATCTCCCACACAATAAATCAAGTTAGCTATGTATGAGCGAACCCACAAAAAAGCAATAGTCAAAAATGGATTTACTGTTACACAACAGGGGATATGTCTTGACGATAGTACTCGGGCAAATCAGCATACATTTCAATGACTGTTAGACCAGATATCGGGTGACGCCATTTCGGAACAATATCAATTAGCGGCGCCAAGACAAAGCTTCTGTCCTGAATTCGAGGATGTGGCAAGATCATTTCATTAGGGGCCTGTTTAAGCTGATCTGACATCGGCAGGTCACGCCATTTCGTATATTTTTTTAAACTTGGATAAATTTGATTTCCACACGCTAGCAAATCTAAATCTAACACACGACCGCCCCAGCGGCTATCACGCCTTCGGCCAAAAATAGTTTCAATTTCGTGCAAAATATCTAAAAGATTCTTTGGATGTCCTCCAAAATCAAACATAGCCACAGCATTGATGTAATCAGGACCATGCCCAACAGGAAAACATGGTGTTTTAAAAAACCTGCTAGCGGATAATAATCTGCCTGTCCGCATTCGGATCATCGCAAGCGCAAATTTTAAAGTTGTAAGGGGAGGCCCTAATTCGGAGGTTAAATTTCCACCAAGAGCAATTAGTACTTTCGACAGCTCACTTTTAGTGTTTTGCATCTCAGCCATTTACAGTATTTATATTACAAATTACTTCGCACATAACCAGTTTATTTTAAATTAGACTCCTCACTTATTAAAACTTTAAAACAAAAATGTACACATAAAGGTTTGAAGTATGTTCTACCAGGATGAACGTTTGGCGCTATTTATTGACGGGGCAAATCTGCATGCTGCTGCAAAATCATTAGATTTTGAAATTGATTTCAAACTTCTTCGTGAAGAGTTTTTAAATCATGGCAAGTTGTTGAGAGCTTATTATTACACAGCATTGATGGAAAATGACGAAAATTCCTTGATTAAGCCGCTAGTGGATTGGTTGACTTACAACGGCTTCACTTTGGTCACTAAGTCCGCAAAAGAATTCACTGATAGCCAAGGCAACCCCAAAATTAAAGGTAATATGGATATAGAGCTAACCGTTGATGCAATTGAGCTAGCGCCTCATGTTGACCACATTGTATTATTTTCAGGAGACGGCGATTTTAGACCAATGGTTGAATCGCTTCAGCGACAAGGAGTCAGGGTGTCTGTGGTATCCACAAACCAATGCCAACCATCTATGATTGCAGATGAACTAAGGCGACAATGCGATAACTTTATCGAATTGAAAGAATTACGTGATAGAATTCGCCGCCCTTCAAACAGAAAAATTCAATAGATTGAAAAAATGTATTGGAATATACTTGAACCAAAAGCAGGCTAGACGGTCGGACCTAACGACTTTAGACAATACGTCAAAGGATGCCAACTATGAATAAGCCTGCACTACAACTTTACCTGGCGGCACCTCGGGGTTTTTGCGCAGGCGTGGATCGAGCAATAAAGATTGTTGAGATGGCACTGCAAAAATGGGGGGCCCCAGTATACGTCCGTCACGAGATTGTTCATAATAAATTTGTGGTAGATAGTCTGCGTGATAAAGGCGCTATTTTTGTCAAGGAACTAGATCAATGCCCCGATGATCGCCCCGTCATATTTTCGGCACATGGTGTACCAAAATCAGTCCCTAGCGCTGCACAAGCTCGAAACATGGTGTTCGTAGACGCAACTTGTCCATTAGTAAGTAAAGTCCATATCGAAGCTGACCGTCACAATCAGAATGGCTTACAAATGATTATGATTGGTCATGCCGGACATCCAGAAACTATTGGAACCATGGGGCAATTACCTGACGGCGAGGTCCTCCTAGTAGAAACAGAAGCGGACGTGATTCAGGTAGAAGTACGAGATCCAATGCAATTGGCCTATATAACTCAAACCACTCTTTCAGTGGATGACACCAGTGAAATTGTTGCAGCATTGAAGGTCCGTTTTCCAGAAATTGTGGGACCTCACAAGGAAGATATTTGCTATGCTACGACGAACAGGCAGGAAGCGGTAAAAGCAATTGCGCCGCTCTCAGACGCATTACTGGTGGTAGGGGCCCCAAATTCATCCAACTCAAAAAGACTTGTGGAGGTTGCCTCAAGGGCAGGTTGTAAATATTCTCAGCTAGTTCAACGAGCAAAAGACATTGATTGGCGAGCCTTAAAAAGTTTTAAGAGCATTGGCATTACAGCTGGAGCCTCTGCTCCAGATATTTTAATACAGGAGGTGGTTGAAGCTTTTTCAAATCATTATGATGTTAACGTTGAATATGTCGAGACTGCAAAAGAAAATGTAGATTTTAAGATCCCACGTATTCTGCGAGAAGTAGGATAATAAAATTTAGAGCAGCTAGATGATAGAACACCTCTAAAACCTGTATAGTTATGAATTTTTCTAAATGAGTATATAAGAAAATTATGACAGATAATCAAACTCTCGCCGTTTATGATGAAAAAATTAATGATTATATTAAACTTACTGAGGCGCCACCCAGTAAATCCCTTTTGGCTTTCATTCAAGCTGTCCCTAGTGGTGGAAGGGTACTAGATTTAGGTTGTGGCCCTGGTGGCGCAGCAGCAGAAATGGCCCAATGCGGCCTCAAAGTAGATGCGATTGATGGCAGCCAGGAAATGGTAGATGCAACCAAAAAATATTTAAAAGTGACTACTTGGCAAGCAACGTTTCATGATCTACCTAATCATCCAACTTATGACGGTATCTATGCAAATTTTTCTCTTTTACATGCTAAACGTTCTGATTTTATAACCCATATTAAATCTTGCCATGACGCTTTGTTCCAGGGAGGTATTTTTCACCTTGGAATGAAAGTTGGTACTGGTGAGAAGCGTGATGCTCTTGGAAGATTTTATACGTATTATTCAGTTGAGGAATTGACGAAAATTCTGGTGACTGCAGGCTTCACGCTGGACTACAAGAAAGAGGGCAACGAAATGGGCCTAGCTGGTGAAGTGGAGCCATTCGTGATGATAAAAGCATATGCATAGTCTGATTGCTTATACCGATGGCGCTTGTAGCGGAAATCCAGGACCAGGCGGTTGGGGTGTAGTTTTGCAAGCTAAATCAGGCTTAAAAATAACAAAACAACGTGAATTAAATGGTGGGGCCGCTGACACAACAAATAATCGCATGGAATTGATGGCTGCTATTTCAGCACTAGATGCGCTAACCCAACACTCCAAAATTACTATTGTGACAGACAGCGTTTACGTCAAAGATGGAGTAACTAAATGGATATCTGGATGGAAAAAAAATGGCTGGTTAACTGCAGCTAAAAAGCCAGTTAAGAACGAAGATCTTTGGAAAAAACTTGATTCAGTACAGCGCCAACACGATGTAATATGGGAGTGGGTAAAAGGTCACGCCGGCCATCCAGAGAATGAGCTAGCAGATGAACTTGCGCGCGCTGGAATGGCCCCGTATAAATTTTAAAGTGATCAAGTCATTCCAGGCGCTGGGAGATATTATTACCTTGCAAAAAAACACTGGCACTCTGTGCCTTTCTTCCTGAAATTTGCATCTCAAGGACTGTGATAGATCCACTTCCACAAGCGATTTCAGTTCCCCCAAGAACTTCCCCTGGAACACCAGAACCGTCACTAGGAATTGAGGAAAGTATCTTCAACCTCCGATCGCTCATCATACACCATGCACCTGGAAATGGGGACAAGCCCCGAATTTGACGATCAACCTCAGAATTAGGCTTACTCCAGTCTATCCGAGCTTCGGATTTATCAATTTTTTTCGCGTAGCAAGTCCCATTATTGTCCTGTTTGACGGCAGGGTAACCACTTAAATCTTCCAAAACATCAACGATTGCTTTCGCCCCCAACACTGCTAACCGATCATGTAATTGAGCAAATGTCTCAGTAACACCAATATCTAAATCTCTGCAATGCCGTATAGGACCGGTATCTAACCCCGCATCCATATCCATAATGCAGACACCGGTTCGACTATCACCAGCCATAATTGCACGATTGATTGGCGCCGCGCCACGCCACCTTGGTAAAAGGCTGGCATGAATATTTAAACACCCATACACTGGCAAGCTGAGTAGCGCCTCGGGTAGTAACAGGCCATAGGCAACCACCACTGCAACATCTGCGCTATGAGCTGCGAAGGTTTCAATATCTGTCAAATTTTTAAAATTAATGGGGGTGAAGACCGGCCACCCAAGCTTATCAGCTAACTGGTGTACCGGCGACGGGCGCAACTTTTGTCCGCGCCCTCCCTTTCGTGGAGGCTGACTATAAACCGCTGTTATGTCATGTCCAGAAGCCGCCAAAGCTTCCAACGCAGGCACAGAAAATTCTGGAGTGCCCATAAAAACTATGCGCATAACTTTTCTGCTTTTTTAATAAGCATTCCCCTTTTTAGCTTGGATAAATTATCAAAATACATGCGTCCATTAAGATGATCAATCTGGTGCAATGTCGAACGCGCCCAAAGTCCAACCAAATCTCTCTCTTGAATTACACCAAACTCATTTAAATAACGGACAGTAATACCACGGGGGCGTTTGATTTCTGAAGACACGTATGCCAAGTTGGGGCTCGCCTCCTCGCCAACTTCAATTTTTTGAGATGCATGCAAGACTTCGGGGTTAGCCATACGAATTACTTGACCACGTTCTAAGGAGGCATCCACAACAGCCAAACTTAGGCCTATGCCCAGCTGCGGCGCTGCTAAGCCAACACCTGGCATCTCCTCCATAATAGTAATCATATCACTCCATAATTGTAGAATTTTAGAAGTAACTTTAGTGACATGTTTAGCCCTAATCTTTAGGCATGGATGCGGCCACGGCACGATTTTACGGGTCATGAGCGCGCCTGTTCTCTTTTTAGTTTTTGCATTTTTCGTGTAATCAACTGTCGACGCAATGGTTTCAGATAATCAATAAACAGTTTGCCGTTCAAATGATCTAATTCATGTTGCGCACAGGTGGCCCATAGTCCCTGAAAACGTTGTTGATGAAATTCACCATCCAGTCCCAGCCATCGCATTTCTACAGTCGTTGGACGCTCTACATCACCATACTGTTCAGGGATGGAAAGACATCCCTCCTCATAAGTATTGGTATCTTCTGAGCTCCATACAGTTTCAGGGTTTAACAGAACCATTGGGCGCGGTGTCGCCCCCTCTTCCTTGACACAATCCATTACAAACAATCGACTCATTACCCCAATCTGCGGCGCAGCGAGCCCAATACCCGGAGCAGCGTACATTGTTTCCAGCATATCGTCAGCCAAACGCTTAATTTCAGAAGTAACCTTACTTAACGAGGCAGCTTTCTTTTTTAAACGAGGGTCAGGATGGATCAGTATAGTGCGTAAAGTCATATTAAGTTATTATTCAATGCACGACCCAATCGCAATTCCTTGATAGCACTTTTTTTCAAGGTCCCTCA
>Ga0115563_1001468_pt1 | contig 17892 bp, 17 predicted proteins | sample COGITO_mtgs_1105_2_FD_87198 | JGI IMG/M metagenome (GOLD analysis project Ga0115563, IMG submission 87198) | Pelagic marine microbial communities from North Sea - COGITO_mtgs_110519 | ecosystem: Environmental > Aquatic > Marine > Epipelagic | place: Germany:Helgoland, sampling site Kabeltonne...
ATCATCGATAGAAACTGTCGCGCATAAGTCGACAACGACTCGACATAGCGTCGCTGGCCTTCCGCATAGAGAGTATCGAACGCCAAGGAGGATTTACCAGAGCCCGACAGACCGGTAATAACCACCAGTTTGTCACGCGGGATATCGATAGAGATGTTTTTTAGGTTATGGGTACGAGCCCCTTGGACGGAAATTATGTCCATGTAATCCTCAATGTTGGCAAAAGCAAAAGCTCAAAGAAAGCATAAATTGGTTAAAAAATCCAGCCCGGCGTGGGGTTGTGTTGCCCGTTAACTCTGGCCTGGCCGCAATGGGGCCAGGCCGCAGGACGGTTATCGAGGTGATCGGGTCCTGGCCGACACTGGATCTGAGCAGGACCAAAAAAACGATCCCAGTCTGCTGTTCGGATGTACAGTTTGCAACGTTTTTTTTAGTCTTTTTCTTTACTAGGGCAAGGGGGCGCGCATCTGTTAGAATTCGCGTTTTTCCAGCCATAAGATTTAACGGTCTATGTCACTGAATAATCTGGAACGCAGGGCCCTAATTGGTCTGGCGATGCTTTACGCGACCCGAATGCTCGGCCTGTTTATGGTGTTGCCGGTGCTGTCGCTTTATGGCTTGGATCTGGAGGGTGCAAATAGCGCCAACCTCGGTCTGGCTTTGGGCATCTATGGCATTACTCAGGCGGTGTTGCAGATTCCCTTTGGCGCGGCTTCGGACCGCTTCGGTCGTAAGCCGATGATCCTTATTGGCTTACTGGTGTTTTGCCTGGGCAGCGTGATCGCAGCCTTGTCTGATAACGTTATCGGCCTGGTTGTCGGTCGAGCTCTGCAGGGCTCCGGCGCTATTTCCAGTGTGGTTTTGGCCCTGCTAGCCGACTATACCCGGGAGACCGAACGGTCCAAGGCGATGGCGGTAATCGGTGCAGTGATCGGTGGCTCTTTTGTCTTGGCAGTGATGTTAGGGCCTTGGATTGCACAGTTGGCCGGCCTTAACGGCCTGTTCTGGTTTACCGCCTGCTTGGCTCTGCTGGGTCTGCTGGTGGTCTACCTACTGCCGCCGGTGCCGCCGCTTCAACAGCATCCGGAGCGTCAGGTGCGCGGCGACCTGGTTAAGACGGTCTTCGCCGATAGCAATGTATTGATTCTCAGTTTGGGGATCTTCTTCTTGCATATGACCATGACGGCCCTGTTTGTCGCCTTACCGGTGATACTGGTTGCGCGCGGTTTTGTCGCAGCAGAACTGGGCAGCATCTATGCCCCGGTGATGATTTTGGCCTTTCTCGGCATGGCGCCGATGATGATGGCCGCGGAAAAACGCAGCGCCCATATCCGCTACTTGCGCTTTGCCGCCAGTTTTATATTTGTCGCGCTGTTGGCCATAGGCCTTGTGCCCAGCGGCGCGGCGACGGCGATGTCGCTGTTGTTGTTTTTTGTTGGCTTCAATTTCATCGAGGCCACCTTACCGTCGCTCTTGAGTCGTAAGGTGGATCCGAGCCGGCGAGGTACCGCCATGGGCGTGTTTGCTACCGCGCAGTTTCTCGGCGCGGCGCTGGGTGGTATCGCGGGTGGGCTATTATTTGTCGATCAAAACATCGGCCTAATTGTCGCGCTGGGCATCGGCGCACAATTAATTTGGATTGTACTCTTAACGGTCGTTAAGCCGGTCATCAAAGCAGACGCTAAGACGGCCTAGGCCCCTCTGCAGTGAAATGCCCAGGGGCTTGAATTTGCGGCTTAACTAATAGATAGTTTATGAATTAGAACCACGGTAAATAGGAATTGTTATGGCTAAAGGTACAGTAAACAGGGTTATTATTCTCGGTCGTTTGGGTCAGGACCCAGAAGCCCGTTCAACGGCCAATGGCACCCAAGTGGTGAATTTGAACGTTGCCACCAATGAGTTGGGCCGTGCGGATGAGCAGGGCAATCGCCCAGATCTCACCGAATGGCACCGCATCGTGTTGTTTGGTCGGATGGCTGAAAATGCGGCGCAGTATTTGAAGAAGGGTTCTCAGGTTTACATCGAGGGCCGTGTGCAAACGCGTAAATGGCAGGACCAGAGCGGCCAAGACCGTTACTCAACCGACATCATCGCCAACGATATGCAGTTTATCGGTGGCGGCGGTGGCGGTCAGGGCGGCGGGCAGCAGGGTTCTGGTGGCAATTACAATCAGGCGCCACAAGGTGGTGGTTTTACCCAGCAACCGGCGGCACCAGCCAGTAACTATAATCAGCCGCAGCAGGGTGGCTATAACCAACCGGCCCAGGGTGGTCAGGCGCCGGCCCCAGCGCAATCATCTCGGCAAGCACCACCGCCAGCCCCGAGTCAGCCAGCGCCACCGGCGCCGGGTTTTGATGACTTTGATGATGATATTCCGTTCTAGAGGTTACCTTTGGGCCAGTCCTAAAGAAGCGCCAGACAGAGGCCCCGCTAACGCGGGGCTTTTTTTGCCTGGCCACTAGGTTGATTTGCCCGACCCCGGCGGACCTATAATGCTGCGCATTAGACCATTTCCATCGCGTCGATGGCTTTTTATGAGAACCGATATCCGCTGAGTCATTTTACCAACAACTGTGTTGTTCTGAGATCAAGCTGCCTATAATTCCGATCTTGAATTCCTTAAGGATCTACTGTGATCGATATATCTGCCACGCTCAGCTTTCTCGTTTTAGGGTCCGATGGCCAGGCGGGTTTGGCGTTGTGCCAATATTTCTCTGAACGCCGCGTGCCGTATCAGGGCATAGCGACCCAGGAGTGCGCTTCGCTGGATCTGTTGGCGCAACAGATCGACACAACGGAGCACCGCTATGTGTTTAATTTGCTGTTCGAAGAACCGACCGGTCATAGTCTGGCGGTGATTGATCACTGGACGCCGTTAGCAGAAACCATTGCAACCCGTTGCGCCCAACATCAGCGCGGTCTGTTTCAGTTGTCCAGTGCTCGGGTCTTTTCCGGCAAGCTGGCCCGTGCTTATTCGGAGTTGGATGTGCCGGACCCAATTTCGCCCTTGGGGCAACAGTACTGGGCGATCGAGCAACGCACGGCCGAGCTGTGCCCACAGTCGATCCTAGTGCGACCGGGTTGGCTGTTCAGCGAATACGGGACAAACTTCCTGACCCAATTGGTCGATGCCGCTATTGGCCAGCAGGCCTTGAACATCACCGGTAAGTTGCGCGGCAATCCGACCGATGCCCATGCCTTGGCCAAGGTCCTGCTGGCTATGGCCGAGCAGCTTGACTGCAACGCCCAGGAGCCAGCCCTATGGGGCACTTACCACTACGGTGATAGTGACGCCTGCAGTCTCTTTACCTTTGCTAAGGCGGCGATTACCGCCGTTAAGTCGATGACCGAAGTTCAGGTTGAGACCGTAGAGGAGGGTGAAACGGTCACCATGGTGAATACCATTGCGGAACCGGAAAACTCTGAACTGGCCTGTAAGAAAATCCTCTCAACCTTTGGTATCAAGCAGCGGCCTTGGCGCCGAGGTATTCACGATGTGCTGAAGAGTCTTTATCCCAGTCCCAGCTAGGTTCGTCAGATTTGCCAAACAGTTCTCAATTTTTGGCTATGCTTCTAGGTGATAACCTAAGGTTTTAGCCCAACTATGCCCACCCATGATCTATCTAAAATGCGTTTAACAGCCGGTCTCAGCATTAATCTGGAGGTTACCGGTGGGGAGGGGCAACAGCGCTACAAGGGCACCCTGATTGGCCTCGTGCCTGGGCGCACGGTATTGGTCAATACTCCAATGCTGGGCGATAAGCGGCCATTGTTGTTGCGTAAGAGCCAGGCGGTGGTGTGCCGATTTTTGTCTCACAAGGTTGTCTGTGCCTTTCGCAGCCAGGTGGTGCACCTCTGTACAACACCGATGCATTATATGCATCTGGGTTGGCCCAGTGAGGTAGAGGTCGGTACGGTGCGCAAATCTGAACGGGTTACGGTGAATTTACCGGTAGTGATTATTAATCAGACCAAAAACAGTGGCGAGGGTGCGCACGGCGCCATTGTCGATCTGTCGACCTCCGGTGCTCGTTTGGAGTCTGTTGATCCCGTCGGAGGAGTCGGTACACCGATTCTGGTCAGAGGCAAGGTTCTAGTCGGCCATGTCTCGAGATTGATTTCGATTGAGGCGCTGATCGTGGCCGAAGTGGGTAAATTTGAATTGGCCAATACCACCGCTGCCTACGGCATCGAGTTTACGGTGTTATCGGACCTGGATTTTCTGGCCTTGCAGGCCTTTGTCAACTGTCAAATAATCAAGCAAGACGACACCGATTGACGGCGCCCATGCCGACGGACGGGGCATTTGCCCAAACCTAGGTGCTGCGCTGGACGGCCATGGCTGCTAGGGCGGCTAGGGCGCGTTGGTAATCGCCGGTCGGAAAGTCTGCCAGGCTGGCAATGGCGCGCTCAGCGTGCTCAATCGCCTTGGCTTCGACATAGGCCAGGGCCTTGGTGCGTTGCAAAATTTGCAATATGTCGGGTAGTTGCTCGAGCGCGCCTTTGCGAATGGCGCGACGGATCAGCTTGACCTCGGCGTCGGTGCCCATCGCCATCGCATGAATCAATGGCAGGGTCGGCTTACCCTCGGCCAGATCATCACCAACGTTTTTGCCCAAGGTGGCCGAGTCGCCTGAATAGTCCAAAACGTCATCGATCAATTGAAACGCCAGACCCAAGTTTAGGCCATATTGCGCCAAGGCCTTGGTCTGTTCAGGAGTACAACCGGACAGGATGGCTGAAGTCTCTGCCGATGCCTGAAAAAGTATCGCGGTTTTACCCGTGATTACACTCATATACTGCTGTTCTGTGGTGTCAGGGTTCTTCACGTTCATTAGCTGCATCACTTCGCCCTCGGCTATCTGGCGAGTCGTGTTAGCCAGACGTTCCATGACCGATAGGTTACCAATCTTGACCAAAAGTTCGAAGGAGCGAGCATACAAAAAGTCACCAACCAACACACTGGGCGCGTTGCCCCAGTTGGCATTGGCCGTGGGCCGGCCGCGGCGCATGTCGGAAACGTCGACGACGTCGTCGTGTAGCAGAGTCGCGGTATGCAAAAACTCGATCACGGTGGCCAATTCATGGTGCTTGCTGGTAACGCCGCCGGTTAGGCCAGCTGTTAGCAGCACCAGGGTGGGGCGCATGCGCTTCCCGCCACTGGAGATGATGTGTTCGGCTATTTTTTCAACCATCGGCACGCCTGAGGCGAGTTGCTGGTGAATAGTCTTGTTGACCGCGTCGAAATCGTCGGCGATAGTCTGAAATACGGCTTTTTGGTCCATCTAAGGATAGTTCTGCAGCTGCTATTGGGTGGGGATGCTAGGGAGCTGATTGCAGCCTGTCAAGAACGTTAACAAACGACTTGCATCGAGTGGGCTAAATCCGTATTATTTGCCGCCCGATCGGATAGCAACATTCCCTGTTATAGGGTGCCACAGCGTAGGCGTCGCCTTTAGAAACAGGTAGTAATGGTTTTCAGGATTGGTTGGTTAACTTTATTGGAGTAATTTATGTACGCTGTAATTGTGTCTGGCGGTAAGCAATACCGTGTCAGCGAAGGGCAAACCCTCAAGCTGGAAAAAATTGAAGCTGAAACTGGTGTCACCATCAGTTTTGAACGAATTCTGCTGGTTGCAGATGGCGATAAGATCAACATCGGCGCACCTGTTGTTGCCGGCGCTGTTGTTACAGCAGAAATTATTGCGCAAGGTCGTCACAAGAAAGTGAAGATCATGAAGTTCAAGCGTCGTAAGCACCACATGAAGCAAATGGGCCACCGTCAATGGTTCACTGAAGTTAAAATTACTGGTATCCAGGCATAACGGAGATAAATTATGGCTCATAAAAAAGCTGGTGGTAGTACTCGTAACGGTCGCGACTCGGAAAGCAAGCGTCTCGGCGTTAAAGCTTTCGGTGGCGAGGCTGTATCATCGGGCTCTATCATCATTCGTCAACGTGGCACTCGTTTCCACGCAGGTTTGAACGTAGGTATGGGTAAAGACCATACATTGTTTGCAAAAACCGACGGCAAAGTTGAATTTGTTGTTAAGGGTGGAAACAACCGCAAGTTTGTTAACATCGTAGCGTAATCTACGCACTTAACTCCTAAAAAGCCTCGCCGTGTTGCGGGGCTTTTTGCGTTTAAAGCAGGGTGTATCCAACAGTGAAACGTGCTGCTAGTTGATATTTTGGTGTTGAATATACGCTGTATTTTGTTTGCTCGGACCGGCGCATAGAACTTAAGATGTTAAGGCCTGTTCGGTTCAAGCTTACCTAACATTTAATGAGTATTAAAAGATGAAGTTTGTAGATGAAGCCACAATTGCGGTCGAAGCCGGCCATGGTGGCAAGGGTTGCCTGAGTTTTCGGCGCGAGAAATTTATCGCCAAAGGCGGCCCCGATGGGGGTGATGGCGGCTTCGGCGGCAGCGTTTGGGTCAAGGCCGATGTCAACGTCAACACCCTAGTGGACTATCGCTTTGTGCGCCGTTATCGGGCTGAAAAAGGCCAGCAGGGCATGGGCGCCGATATGACCGGACGTGGCGGCAAAGAAATGTTTCTGGTGGTGCCGGTGGGTACGACGGTAATCGATGTCGATACCGACGAAGTATTGGTTGACCTTAAAGAAGACGGTCAGCAATTTAAGGTCGCCGAAGGTGGCGCTCGTGGCCTCGGCAATACGCGCTTTCGCTCCAGTACCAACCGCGCGCCGCGTCAAACCACCCCGGGCAAGGAAGGCGAAAGTCGTAATATCAAGTTTGAGCTCAAGGTCTTGGCAGACGTCGGTCTGTTAGGCCTGCCCAATGCTGGTAAATCCACCCTGATTCGGGCTGTGAGCTCGGCCAAGCCTAAGGTCGCCGACTACCCCTTTACCACCATGATTCCCAATTTGGGCGTCGTGCGTGTCGATGAGATGCGTTCGTTCGTGATGGCCGATATTCCGGGCCTGATCGCGGGCGCCTCGGATGGTGCGGGTTTGGGTATTCGCTTTTTGAAGCACCTGGTGCGCACACGGGTGCTGCTGCACATAGTGGATATGTTTCCGTTTGACGAATCAACACCAGCGGATAATGCGTTGGTGATAGCCAATGAGCTGGCTGCTTTTTCGCCCACCCTGATCGAACGGGAGCGCTGGCTGATTCTCAATAAGATTGACCTAGTGCCGGAAGACCAACGTCAGGCGTTGATCGACTCAGTGGTCGACGCATTAGCCTGGACGGGTCCGCTCTACGTTATTTCAGCCATGTCGAAGGTTGGTACTGAGAAATTGGCTCAAGATTTGATGACCTGGTTGGAAAATCGACAACTGCATCTGATCGAAAATCCGGAATTGGCCAAAGTCGATGACGAAAAACGCGCTCAGGTCGAAGCCGAAGCGCGTGAGCGCATCGAGCTGCTGACGGCTCGTCACCGAGCCAAGCGCGCTGCTGCTAAAGCGGGTGTCAGCGTTGAGAGTGATGATGACGACGATTTCGATGAAGACGACTACGATGTTGAGGTCGTCTACGAACTCTAGGTAATCGAGGTGCTCTATCGGTTGCCCTCTGGGCCGTTGCACTGCGGCTGAACCACAGGACAACGGCCCAAGTCGACGGCGGACCCTAACTGGAACAGGAAACCGAATTGAAAACAGCCTTGGTACCAACGCCGCTGACACGCGGGACCCGGTGGGTGGTCAAGATCGGCTCTGCCCTGCTAACTAACGATGGCAAGGGCTTAGACCTGCTGCGCATTGAACAATGGGCCGCCCAGATCGCCGAGCTTAAACTAGCTGGCATCGAGGTGGTTCTGGTGTCCTCTGGCGCCGTAGCCGCTGGCATGAGTCGACTCGGCTGGACCGAACGGCCCGGCTCGATGGAACTGCTGCAGGCGGCTGCGGCTGTCGGTCAAACCAAGCTGGTACAAACCTATGAAGACCTCTTCCAACCCTATGGGTTGCATACCGCACAGATTTTGCTCACCCACGATGACTTATCCGATCGCAAGCGTTATCTAAATGCCCGCAATACCTTGCGTGCTCTATTAGCGATGGCGGTGATCCCAATCGTCAACGAAAACGATACGGTCACTACGGATGAAATCAAGGTTGGCGACAACGACACCCTGGGCGCATTGGTCGCCAACTTGGTCGAGGCGGATGCCCTTATTCTGCTCACCGATCAGGACGGGTTGTTCGACGCCGATCCGCGCCAAAATCCACACGCAACGCTTATTCGTCATGCCCAAGCGACCGATCCGGCCCTAGTGGCAGTCGCCGGCAGCGGCGGTAAGTTGGGTCGTGGCGGTATGGCGACCAAGATTCGGGCAGCCCAGCTGGCGGCGCGCTCTGGTGCCGTGACGGTGATCGCCGGTGGTCGCATTGATCGAGTGCTCACCCGGTTGCGCGCGGGAGAGTCTGTCGGCACCTATTTGGAACCCGATTTGGCGCCCCTAGTCGCACGTAAGCAATGGCTGGCCGGCCACTTACAGATGAAGGGCGAGCTGGTTATCGATTCTGGTGCGGCGCGCGCCCTGCTCAATCAGGGTAAGAGCCTGTTGGCTGTGGGAGTGGTCTCGGTTAAGGGTAGCTTTCAGCGCGGTGAATGCGTCGCGGTTAAGAGCGAGCAGGGGCTTACCCTTGCTCGTGGCTTGGTTAATTACGATGCCCAGGATGCCGCCAAAATTGTGGGTCAGTCGACGCAGCAGATAAAAAGTCTGTTGGGCTTTATCAATGAGCCTGAATTGATCCATCGCGACAACCTGGTGGTGCTCTAAGATGGACGCAGTGCAGCGTTGTGCCTGGTGTGGTGTTGATCCACTCTACCAACATTATCACGATACCGTTTGGGGCCGACCGGAACGCGACAGTCGGGAGCTGTTTAAAAAGCTTTGCCTCGACGGTCAGCAGGCGGGCCTGAGTTGGATTACCATCCTGCGCAAGGAGGCCAACTATGATGCGGCGTTTTTTGCTTTCGATCCGCTGCGCGTGGCGGCTATGACCGACGCCGAGGCAGCTGCGCAGATGCACAATGCTGGTATCGTGCGCAATCGATTAAAGATTCGCTCGATCATTAACAATGCCGCAGCTTATTTGGCCATTGAGCAAGGTGGAACGGATTTTTCGACTTACATCTGGTCCTTCGTCGGTGGCCAAACCGTAACCAACGCTTGGCTGACCCAGGCTGAGGTGCCGACCGAAACAGCGCAAAGTCGAGCCATGTCCAAAGCCCTTAAAAAGAGCGGTTTCAGTTTTGTCGGACCGACCATCTGCTATGCCTTTATGCAGGCGGTGGGAATGGTCAATGACCATCAGCCATCCTGTCATTGTTACCAAAGCCTAACCAAGCGAGCGAGATAAGGGCGATCAATTGTGACTTTTGACCGCTGAAATTTGGCTCTAAGCACCTTACACTGGCGACATTCTTTACAGGGCACAGCTTATGAACGAACGGCCGCCAATATTGCCACCGGCTTTGGGGCTTTTGATGATGTTGGGCGTGTTCAGTGCGCACTTTATTAAACCCCTTGCGATCCTATTGCATTACCCCTTTAACTATATTGGATTGATCCCTATTGCCTTGGGCTCGCTCTTAAATCTCCTTGCCGACCGCGAGTTTCGCCTCAAGGGTATGACTCAACTCCCGCTGGGCACGGCACCCGATACCTTGATACTGGTCACCAGTGGCGTCTATCGCTTTACCCGCAATCCAAGTTATCTGGGTTTAGTGTTGATTATCGCCGGTATCGCCCTATGGGTTGGCAGTTTGAGCCCGTGGATCGTGGTCATCCTGTTTCCCCTGTTTTTGTACAAAGCCTATATTCAGGTTGAAGAAAGCGAGCTTCAGGCACGTTTTGGCAGTCGCTATCAACAATATTGCCAATTGGTTCCGCGCTGGATTTTCAATCGACGCAAATTACCCGAATAATAGGGCCAATATCCCACCTTTTCGCTTTATCATGTAAACTGCTGTGCTGGTTATTAGTAGACAGGACGCAGTTTATGTTGCTCAAAGGTCAACAGTTTTACGAACGGCAAATAGCAGAAAAGTCGCATTGGTTACTTTTCTGGGTTGTTTGCGTGTTACTTATTTTAGGTTACCAGACACGCCACTTTGCACTCGATGCGTCCGCCGAAAGCCTGCTGCTGGAAAATGACAGCTCATTGGAGTATTTTCGCGAGGTGTCGGAACGTTATGGCTCGCAAGAGTTTCTAGTTCTGACCTTTACTCCGAATGGTCCCCTGTTCGGTGCTGAGTCCCTCGGTGCCTTAACGGCCTTGCGCAATGAATTGCGCGAACTGCCGCGTGTTGCTTCAGTAGTCACGGTGATGGATGTGCCGCTACTGGCCAATCCGCCGGTGCCAATGGCGCAACTCGTGGCCAACATTAAGACCTTGGAAACGCCTGAGGTTGATGTTGCTTTGGCCAAAACAGAGTTGGCCAATAGCCCGCTCTACGTGAACTTATTACTCAATCTGGACGCCAATACCACTGCCCTGCAGATTAACTTTCCCATTGATCAGGCCAAGGCAGACTTGCTGAGCGTGCGCACCGAGCTGCGCCAGCAGGTTGCCAACCTGCCCAAAAATGGCGCGGCCAAACAACTGGCGCTGATCGATCAATTGATTTTCCAACACAACCGCAATGTGGCTGACTTTCTGCATCAGGACATTGAAACGATCCGAGGCATTATCGCGACCTATCGCGGGCAGGGTGAACTGCATCTGGGCGGCGTGCCGATGATCGCCGACGACATAGTGCGTTTTGTAAAAAATGACCTAATTCTGTTCGGTTCCGGTGTGTTTCTGTTGATCGTGTTAACGCTTGCGGTCATCTTTCGCCAGCTGCGCTGGGTGGTCTTGCCGCTGGTTTGCGCCAGTGCAGTGGTCTTGGCCATGCTCGGACTGCTTGGTTGGTGGCGTTGGCCGGTCACGGTGATTTCGAGTAACTTTATTTCTTTGCTGTTGATCCTTACCCTGTCGATGAACATTCATATGATCGTTCGTTATCGTGAATTATTGCGTCGTAATCCTGCCTGGGATCAGCGCCAGCTGGTGGTGACCACGGTGCGGCTCATTGCCATTCCGTGCGTGTACATGGCCTTGACCACCGCAGTGGCCTTCTTATCGCTGATCAGCAGTGGTATTCGACCAGTGATAAACTTTGGTTGGATGATGACGGTGGGCATCTTGGTCGCCTTTGTGATGACCTTTGTGCTGTTTCCCGCCCTGTTGATGTTAATTGGTAAGGATCGCCAATCTGGAGAGGTGGAAGGCGGTGGACCGGTTCCGCTCATGTTGGCGAACTTCACTCTGCGCAACGGCCGCTTAATTATTTTACTCGGCGTTGCCATTGCCGGCTTTACGCTGATCGGTATCTCGCGTCTGATCGTCGAGAACAGCTTTATCGATTACTTTGATGAGGAAACCGAAATCTATCAGGGCATGACGGTCATCGATCAGCGTTTGGGTGGAACCACGCCGCTCGAGGTGATCGTCGCCTTTGGCGACCAGACCATTCCGCCCGCAGTGTCGGTAGCTTCGCCAGAGATGGCCCCGAATAGTGCGGATACCGATCTACCGGCAGAAACCGTCGATGACTTCAGCGATGACTTTAGCGATGAATTTGTCGACGAGGACTTTTTGACCATGGACGGGGACGGCATCGGGTCATTTGAGGACGATTTTGTTGGCATCGACGATCCCGATAAATATTGGTACACCACCGATAAGGTTGAGCGCATCAAAAAGCTTCATCGCTATTTGGATGAACTGCCACAAACCGGCAAGGTACTGTCGCTGGCGACCATGATGGAGATCGCTGAAGAATTCAACGATGGCGTGCCGCTGACCAATATCCAATTGGCGTTACTCTACACCGTTGTGCCGCAAGAGTTTCGCGCTATTGTGGTCGATCCCTATGTCTCGGTGGCCGACAATCAAGCCCGTTTGAGTGTTCGCATCCTGGATTCGCGTGAGGGCCTTCAGCGCGACATGCTGCTCAAGCAAATTGAACGCGATGCGGTTGAATTGCTTGGTTTTGCTCCTGGTGAAGTGAGGCTAACCGGGATGATGGTGCTCTACAATAATATGTTGCAGAGTTTGTTTCAGTCCCAAATTCTCACCTTGGGTGGGGTCTTTTTCGGCATTATGTTGATGTTTTTGATTCTGTTTCGCAGTTTGAAGCTCGCGCTGATTGCGATGGTGCCGAATCTGTTAGCCGCCATGTTGGTGCTCGGCATGATGGGTTGGCTGGGCATCCCGCTGGATATTATGACCATTACTATCGCTAGCATTACCATTGGGATTGCGGTCGATAATACGATTCACTATATAGTGCGCTTTAAGGCTGAGTTTGCTCACGATGGCAATTATGTCGAGGCCCTGAAACGCAGCCATAATTCGATTGGCAAAGCGATCTTCTATACCTCGGTGACCATCATCATGGGTTTCTCCATTTTGGCCTTGTCGAACTTCAAGCCGACCATCTATTTTGGTCTGTTGACGGCCTTTGCCATGGGGGTTGCACTGCTCGGTGCGCTAACCCTATTGCCCAAGCTGATCGTTATCTTCAAGCCCTTCTCGGTGGTTAAATAGCCAAAAAAAAGCCTCCAGAGGAGGCTTGTTTTGCTAGTCGATGCGCGGGCTGACCTCAAAGGCCCGCACGCGCCGGTTGTCGGCGGTGGTGACCCTAAGCTTGAGATCCCCTAGGTCAATAGTGTCGTCCCGTTTCGGGACGCAGCCAAACTCATGCATTACGATGCCGCCGATGGTATCAAACTCTTCATTACTGAACTCGGTGTTAAAGTGTTCATTGAAGGACTCGATCGGGGTCAGTGCTTGGACAATAAAGGCACCCGCGCCATTGGGCGTGATGTTGGTAACCGCCTCATCATCATGTTCGTCTTCAATTTCACCGACTATTTCTTCGAGCACATCTTCAATGGTAACCAGGCCGGCGATGCCCCGATACTCATCGACGACGATTGCCATATGGTTGCGATTTGAGCGGAAGTCGCGCAATAGGACATTGACTCTCTTACTTTCCGGCACAAAGGTCACCGAGCGAATTATGCCTTTCATCTGTTTTTGCATATCGGATTCGCTGAAATCGTTTTTCAGACTCAACGACAACATGTCCTTGGCCAGCAAAACGCCGATAATTTCATCCGGATTTTCGCCAAAGACCGGAAAGCGGGAGTGACCGGAGGAAACGATTTTAGAGGTCCATTGCTTGATGGTCTCGTCGAGTTCAAGACTGACCATCTGCGAACGGGGGATCATGATATCGCGGACATGCAAGTCCGATACATTCATGGCTCCCTGAATGATGCGTAAGGAATCATCATCCAGGATGTCATTTTTGTGTGCTGCGTGGACAATAGCGAGCAGTTCATCACTGTCTTTAGGCTCCCCGGTAAAAGCATCTCCTAAACGTTCAAAAAATGATTTTTTACCGGGGTTCCTACTCGTCGGTCGGTCGTCGCTCATTGCTCGTTAATCCTCAAAATTCACCCTTATATGGATCGGAAATGTCCAGGCCCGCCAGTATGTCGCGTTCCATCTGCTCCATTTGTTCCGCTTCAACCGACTCAATGTGGTTGAAACCGAGCAAATGCAAGGCCCCATGAATCAACATATGGGCCCAGTGATGATATAAATCCTTGTTCTGTTGTGCCGCCTCACTCGCGACCACGGCAGCACAGATTACCAGGTCGCCGAGCAAGAAGTTCATTTCTTCGGCCGGCACGCCCGGTGGCAGTTCAAACGGGAAGGACAGCACATTTGTTGGGCTATCTTTGCCACGGTACTGCCCGTTCAATTCCTGGCTCTCAGCCTCCTCTACGATACGCACGCTGATCTCGGCCGAGTCCAGTCGACCGGCCAAGGCCGCTTCCAACCAACCGGTCACTTGCGCCTCGGAGGGCAGGTTGGGTTGTTGGCTGGCTTGTTGCAAATCGAGGGTCAGATTCATCATTGCCCCTTGGCTTCGTAGGCTTCAACTAAGCGTTGCACCAATGGATGGCGCACAACATCGCTGGAGTGGAAATGGGTAAAGCTAATGCCGGGTACCGCTTCGAGCACCTCTAAAGCATGCTTTAGGCCGGACGGTTGACCCTTTTGCAGGTCCGTCTGGGTAGGGTCGCCGGTAATGATGGCGGTGGAGCCAAAGCCAATACGGGTTAAAAACATCTTCATCTGTTCTCGGGTGGTGTTTTGGCTTTCGTCCAGAATAATATAGGAGTGGCTCAGGGTGCGTCCACGCATGTACGCCAAGGGCGCGACCTCGATCACATTATGTTCAATCATCCGAGCGACCTTTTCGAAGCCGAGCATATCATAGAGGGCGTCGTAAAGCGGTCGTAAATAGGGGTCGATCTTCTGACTAAGATCGCCCGGTAAAAAACCCAGCTTTTCACCGGCCTCTACCGCCGGTCGGACCAGTAAGATTCGCCGTACCTCATCTTTCAATAGAGCCTGCACGGCGCAAGCGACCGCCAGATAGGTTTTTCCGGTGCCAGCCGGACCAATACCAAAGTTGATATCGTGATTGAGCACGTTGTGGACATAGAGCTTCTGATTAGTGCCTCGCGGGCGCACCACCAATTTTGGGGTGTGTACTAGATAGAGCTTGTCATCATGCAGCTTGTTGGCGCCGGTTCGAGTGCGGTTGGCGTCAACTTCGGACGGTTGCAGAAACAGATGGATCGCATCGGGGGACAGATCTTTGCCACCCTTAGTCTCGCGATACAGGCGTTTGAGAATGTTTTCCGCCGCAATCAACTGTTCGGGATCGCCAGTAAGCTGAAATCGATTTCCCCGATTGGACAGACCAATGTCGAGCCGGCTGGCGATTTGGTTTAGGTTGTTATTAGCCAGACCACAGAGGGTTGCGAGTCGTTGTGGATTGTCGGGTTCCAGCGTGAATAGACGTTCTGATAAAGCCACCAATGGCTTGCCTTCAGGGGGTGGGGTGTTCAAATTGCTGTAATCCTCATGACTTTTGCTCAAGCATACCCATCGGATCGCACATGTCAAAAAGTCTTTAAGGCGTGCGCTGATCTGCCACACCATTTCGACCTTGCCGCGAACAAACCGTGGCCAGACTCTAGCGAGTGCTGACCACCTAGACGATCCGGTTAAGACCGAGTTTCAATAGGCCAGATCGACGTGCATTACTTCGCCGCGCAAACTGTTGGCGAAGGCTTCGGTAATACGGACCTGGACGAACTTGCCAATCACGCTTGAATCGTCACACACAAAATAGGTGTTGCGATTGTTCTCGGTGCGGCCATAGAGGTCTTCAGGGTTCCGATCGGACCGACCGGTGACCAGGATGATCTGGGTCGTGCCGACCATGCGCCGGCCGATCGCGGCGGCCTGTTGGCTGATGCGTTGCTGCAGTATCTGTAACCGCTCTTTCTTGACCTCCGTGGAGGTGTCATCGGGTAGCTCTGCAGCGGGTGTGCCGGGGCGAGAGCTGTAGATGAAGCTGAAGGAATGGTCGAAGCCGATGCGTTGAATCAAATTCATGGTATCGGCAAAATCGGCGTCGGTCTCACCGGGAAAGCCGATGATGAAGTCGGATGAAAAGCTTATGTCGGGCCGATTGGCGCGGATGCGTTCCATCTTGTCGACATAGGCCTCAACCACATGGCCGCGTTTCATGGCGGCCAATATGGTGTCCGAGCCGCTTTGCACCGGTAAATGCAGATGACTGACCAGTTCTGGCACCTGGGTATAGGCATTGATTAGGCTGTCACTGAATTCGACCGGGTGACTGGTGGTGAAACGGACCCGATCGATGCCATCAATCTGAGCCGCTAGGGCAATCACATCGGCCAGATCGGCTTCCTGCTGGTCATGACGCATACCCTGATAGGCATTGACGTTCTGTCCCAGGAAGTTAATTTCACGCACGCCTTGGCTGGCCAGGTGAGCGACCTCAGCAATCACGTCATCAAACGGCCGGCTAACTTCTTCACCACGAGTATAGGGGACGACACAGAAGGTGCAGTATTTTGAACAGCCTTCCATGATAGAAACAAAAGCGCTTACCCCGTCACTTGTGGGAGCCGGCAGGTGGTCGAATTTCTCGATTTCTGGGAAGGTAATGTCGACTAGGGCAATATTATTTTTGCTCAGTTTGGCGGCCGCATCGCTGGCGTCGATCATGCCCGGTAAGCGATGCAAGGTTTGGGGACCGAAAATCAGGTCGACATGGGGCGCTCGTTTGGCAATATTATCCCCTTCCTGTGAGGCCACGCAGCCGCCAACACCAATTTTTAAACCGGGTTTTTTATCCTTCAGTTTTTTCCAACGACCCAGCTGATGAAAGACCTTTTCTTGGGCTCTCTCGCGAATGGAACAGGTGTTGAGCAGAATCACATCCGCCTCGTTTTCATCCTGAGTCAATTCATAGCCATGGCTGTCGCCGAGCAAATCTGCCATGCGGGATGAATCGTATTCATTCATCTGACAACCGTGGGTCTTAATAAACAGTTTCTGGGTCATTGGGTCTCAAAAAGGTGGTTTTTCTAGGCGCGCAATTGTACCTGTCCCGAGCGTAAATCGAAACAATCTGTGTGAAAATGACTGCCGATGTGTAGACTCAAAGGCTTCTAAACGACCGGCTGAACGCAAATTAATGACTACTAACCAGGCCAAGACAGTATTTCGGGTGATCTTTGTTAATCAGGACAAGGTCTATGAGGTGTATTGCAACCATATATATCAAAGTGAAATGTACGGTTTTATCGAGATAGAAGAGCTGATCTTTGGTGAACGCAGTCAACTGGTGGTTGATCCCAGTGAGGAGAAACTACAGCAAGAGTTTGCTGGGGTCACCCGATCCTTCGTGCCGATGCATGCGATTGTGCGTATCGATGAGCTCGAGAAAGAAGGAACACCGAAAATCAGCGATGCCAAAGGCACCAATGTCAGTGCCTTTCCGTCGGTGTTACCGCCCAGGCGCGGCAACTGATGTGCACGAGGCAAGGCACTCAATGGGTCACCGGTAGATAATATTATGGCATTCTGTGTTGTTATTCGGCTTTGCGGCCTAATATAGTTAAAAAGGTTTGATTCATAAGAGGGTTGTCTATGGTCTTTTCAAGTTTGCTTGTTATCGCTGTGTGTTATCTCGGTTGGTCCAGTCTGCAACCAAAACGCCAAGCCATCCGTATTCGCCCGTCAGATCAACGACGAGATCATCGCTAAAGCCAGTCGGGTCATTGCAGCACGAAAGTTGTTAAGAATTGTGCGTTTGGTTGATTATTGATCAATTAACTTTATAATCTCGCGCTTTATTCTCGACAAAGGTGTCATGTCAATTGAAAACTTATGCTGTCGGTATGTTACTACTAGGATCGCTGTCGATCGTGTCGAGCCAGGCATGTAGTGAATCTGCGCTGCCATCCTATGTGCTTACCGAGCAGAGCGACTTGCCCGATATGGCCAGTATTCAAGATGTTGACCAAAAGAAGCAGACCTTTTTCGAATTCCTTCAGCCTATCGTCGCGCAAATTAACGAAAAGGTACAAGCCGAGCGGGCTTGGCTCAAGGTCGTCGAGGCTAAAATCCGGCGCGGCGATAAGCTTGGTCGGTGGCAAACGAACTTTATGAGCGATTTGGCAGATTATTATAAGGTCGATGAAGCCCTCGGTTCGAAGCCATTCTTCAGTGCGTTGTATCACCGGGTCGACACCCTACCAACATCCTTGGTGTTGGCGCAGGCTGCGAATGAAAGTGCCTGGGGCACCAGTCGATTTGCCGTAGAAGGTAATAACCTATTCGGCCAATGGTGTTTTAGCGAGGGCTGCGGCTTGGTGCCATCGGAGCGCGATAACAGTGCCCGGCACGAGGTAAAAAAGTTTGCCTCGATTCAAGCCTCGGTAGCCGGTTACTTTC
>Ga0115563_1001502_pt1 | contig 17637 bp, 11 predicted proteins | sample COGITO_mtgs_1105_2_FD_87198 | JGI IMG/M metagenome (GOLD analysis project Ga0115563, IMG submission 87198) | Pelagic marine microbial communities from North Sea - COGITO_mtgs_110519 | ecosystem: Environmental > Aquatic > Marine > Epipelagic | place: Germany:Helgoland, sampling site Kabeltonne...
ATTAAAAAAAAAAAAAAAAAGCTATTTTTAATTTGTATTTTTAATGTCATTATTAACCCCTAAATAAATAAATAATGAAAAAAATAATTGCTAAAACCCTATTAGTATTCTATTTTGCATTGGTAACTTTATCTTGTTCTAAAGAGGAAGGTCTTAACAATCCTGGAGATACATTAGAAGTTAAAAAGAAAGAATTTGTAGAAAACTATGTCAATATCGTTCTGTCAAGTTATGAAGACACGTTGAACAAACTTTATGATTTACAATTAAGCATCGATACTTTTGTTGCCAATCCAACTGATGCATCATTTAAAGAGGCCAAAAACAAATGGATCATTTCCAGAGAACTCTATGGCCAAACAGAATCGTTTCGTTATTATGACGGCCCAATAGATGGTTCTGAAGGAGAACCTGAAGGCTATATTAATGCTTGGCCTATGGATGAAGCATTGATAGATTATGTTACTGAGGGAAGTGGAGGACAAGATTTATCAGACAACAGACAAAATATTATAAATAATACAACGGTATATCCTATTTTAACAAAAGATATTTTAAGAGAAATATCTGGATATAACAGCAATGAATCTAATGTTAGTATTGGTTATCATGCAATAGAATTTCTTTTGTGGGGACAAGACAATACAGAGCCTTCCCTAAAACTAAATGGACAGAGACCATTTACGGACTATACCACAGAAACAAATGCAACCAGAAGAGGACAATATTTGAAGATAGTTACCGCACTTTTAGTAGAGGATGTAAAAAGTGTTGTTGAGCAATGGAAACCAGGAGCTAGTTACAGAAGCTCATTTTTAGCCTTAACCTCAGATATTGCAATTACCAAAATTCTAACAGGTGCAGCAAAATTAAGTAAAGGAGAATTAGCTGGAGAGAGAATGGTCGTTGCCGTAGAAAATCAAAATCAAGAAGACGAACAATCTTGCTTTTCAGACAATACCCACAGAGACATCTATTCAAATGCACAGTCTATTCATAATATTATTAATGGCGCTTATAAAAATACAGATGGCTCCTCTATTTCTGGCACCTCTTTATTAGATGTTTTAAAACTTGTCAACGCTAATGATGCCAATACTCTGTCTTTAACCGCAACAGAAGTAATGAATAAAGTTGAAACGATTTCTAATACTGGTCATTTTGATTATCAAATAATGACAGAAACGATTGATAATTTTGACACCCCTGTCATGTCAGCAGTTAAGACACTAAGAAAACAAGGTGATGAACTTGCCAAAGCAGGAAAATCTATTACTGGAAACACGATCGACCCAAGTGTATAAATTTATTCAGAGATGACTTCAAATTATACATCAAATTTTCAACCTGTCTATACAAAGGCAGGTTGGTTTTTATTGTTTTTAAAGAAAACAATGTTTTGTTTCCTCTTTCTTTTTGTTATTCTATTCATAATTACTGCCTGTAATAGCAAAGAAGAAACGGACTACATAGCATTAGATACTGTATATGAAATAGGTGAAGAGCTATCTGCTGGAAGGTTAACAACTTCCATTCTAGGTGCAAATGCATTTGATCAAGCAGTACCTGGTTTACCCACCAATACAGATTTATTATTTTTTGTTGGTAATTCTTTATTTAGACAAAATTGGGTAAGTGCTCCTGCCTCTACAACTGCAAGAGATGGTCTGGGACCAACCTTTAATGCAAGGGCATGCAGTGCTTGCCATAATAAAGATGGTAGAGGTTTACCCTTGGAACAAAATCAAGAATTTTCAAGTGGTTTCTTACTGCGTATCAGTGAAGCTGGTAAAAATAATTTTGGAGGACCAAAACCAGTACCAAACTACGGAAATCAAATACAAGAGAGAGCAAATTTAGGGATTCCTTTTGAGGCCAAAGTTAGCATTACTTATGAAACTATAAAGGGGCAATTTAAGGATGGTCAAACCTATGAACTACGCAAACCAATTTATACAATTACCCGTGAACAGTTTGGATCTTTACAGCATGTTTTAACCTCTCCAAGAGTTGGACAACAAGTGATTGGTTTGGGACTAATAGATGCTTTATCTAAAGAGGATATACTTGCTAATGTTGATGAGTTTGATGCGGATAATGATGGTATTTCTGGAAAAGCAAATTATGTTTGGAATCACACAACAAATCAAAATGAATTAGGCAGGTTTGGTTGGAAGTCTAACCAGCCTACCTTAAGACAACAAATTGCAGATGCTTTCAACGGAGATATGGGGTTAACGACCTCTATTTTTCCTGATAAAAACTGTCCGAGTCCTCAGCAAGATTGTCTCGATGCGCCAAATGGTGGGTCACTTGAAGTACCAGATAAATCTCTGAATAATCTAATGATTTACACCTCATCATTATCCGTGCCCATAAGAAGAAATTATGAGGACCAAAATGTCTTGAAAGGAAAACAACTATTTAGAGATTTGAAATGTAATAGCTGTCATATAGAGGTTTTTACAACATCCAATAACTATGATTTCAATACGCTATTAGAAAATGTTACCATAAGACCTTTTTCTGATTTTTTATTACACGATATGGGTACTGACCTAGCAGACAATAGACCCGATTTTTTAGCTACTGGAAATGAATGGCGTACTCAACCACTATGGGGTATTGGAATGATTAAAGAGGTAAATAGTCATACTTTTTTATTACATGATGGTAGAGCAAGAAATATAGAAGAAGCTATTTTATGGCATGGTGGTGAGGCAGAAACATCTAAAAATAGATATAAAGACATAACCAAAAAAGAACGACAAAATTTACTTGATTTTATAAACTCGCTATAAAACGATGAAAATAATTAAAACTTTCGTAGTAATTGAATTTTAAATCGATTAGAATTTGAACTCAAGTGTTGCGTAGAAGTTTCTTGGTGGAGAGGGTATAATTCCTGGTCCAGGATAACCGGTTGCACGACGAGTAAAATAAGAAGTATCTAATAAATTGTTTATACCTGACTCAATTTTAACGTTTTTGTACTTGTAAGAAAAAGCAACATCTAAAATATCATAAGAAGGAATAATTCCTATAACACCACTCAAATTACTTTTTACAGAATTAGAAGCATCTGTATATTGTTCAGACATATAAGTATATTGAATACTTGAAGTGAAGTCTTTATAAGATAATTTTAACCCTGATTTTAAATTTACTCTGGGTACAAATTCTACATTTTTACCAGTAATTCCATTTATAGAAGAGGCTTTATATTGAGAATCTATAAGAGATGTGTTTACAAAAAAGGAGGCTCCATAATCATCATCGATATCAAATAATTTTATGAGATTAAAATCGACTAAAGACTCTAAACCATAAATTACGGCATCACCAATATTCCCTCGTTCTGATTTTATATTACCATCTTGAAAAACTTTTTGTACAAAACCAATTCGATCATTGTAATACAGCATAAAAGCACTTACATCATAGGAGACTATTTTATTAAAAACACCCCTAACTCCAATGTCTAGATTATATCCTTTCTCATCAGTAATATTAGGATTAATGACGAATGCAGGATTTACGATACTAATATCTGAAAAAGTCACAGAACGATAATTTTGTGAAATATTATTATATACTTCTAAATATTTAAAGGGTTTATAACTTGTGCCAATTCCCAAGAGAATAAAAGATCTTTTTCTAGTTTCATTACTGAAAATAGTTTCGTTTAATAATAAATTACCAGCGGCATCTAAGTTGATGTTTTTAAAGTATCCTTCACTCTGTGTTTTAATGTGTTCAACTCTAAATCCAGGGGTAATCGAAAGATTCTCTTTTAAGTAAATAATTTGTTCCCCAAAAAAGGCAGTGTTTAAATTTGGATAATCGTAGGCAGATTGTGACTGGTAGTCTGGATGCTGCTCTGTTTTAAAGCTAAAATCCGGTCCTGATCCAATGGAACCAGGTCCTTGACTATTGCTATTATTCGCCCTGTAAAATTTAGTTCCTAAAAGAATTTTTGATTTCTTTCCTAAAAATGTGTTTTCGTGTAATATCCTTGATTCAAAACCAAAATTTTTGAATTTCCCTTTTATTAAATCTCTTTCTTCAAACGAGTCTATTTGATCCACCCGATTTGTTCGAAAACCAACTGCATCTCGACTTGCATTCAGACCAAAAAAATTAAAACTAAATTTAGTTTTTTCAGAAAAACTATGCGTAAATTTTGCATTGTACAACAACCAATTTACTTTAAACCAGTTTCTTGAGCGTACACTTTGATTTGGATCAGTAGTAAACATTTTATCATTAAGGCCTCCTGCCTGTTGCGCCAAATAGTCTAAATAAGTGATTTCTAATGCCAGAGTTGTTTTTGGCGAAAATGCATATTCAAAATGAGAAAAAAAGTTTTTAGATTCAAATTCAGAATTAGGTCTAAAGCCATCACCTCTTTTGTAGTTTATGTATGCATAGTAACTTAGCTTGTCTTTAGTACCACTAAAGCTTGTAAAATTTGTATAAAGATTATTGCTTCCAAGGGTATTTCTTACGATTACTTCTATGGGTTGAATTGGATTGGGGCTCTTAGTTATAAAGTTTACTAAACCTCCAAACTGAGTCCCATATTGAAGTGATGCAGCACCCCTAATTACTTGTATTTCTGATAATGATTCTGATGGTGGTGAGTAATAGCTCTCGGGATATCCTAATACGTCAGCACTTATATCGTAATTGTTTTGACGTGTATTAAAATTTGAAGTTCTATTTGGGTCCAATCCTCTTCCTCCAATATTGAGTTGTAAACCTGCATCATCATTTTGAAAGATGTTTAACCCAACAATTTGACTGTAAATTTGACGTGCATTGTTCGTTGCTAGATTCGCAGTTAGATTATCAACTAAGATTACCTCTGTTTTTTTACCAGCAAAAATAGAGGTTCCAACTACATCCTCTAGGCGTTTTATTGAAAAGAGTTTTTGTTTGGCTGCTAAAATTTGTACCTCAGACAATTGCTCTGTTGATTCTTCGAGTTCAATATCCTCCAACGACAACCCATCAGGTATGAAAGTTTTTCTGAAGGGTATATAGCCATAATTGAAATAAATTAGCGTTAATCTAGACTTAGATGCTGTAAATTGATATTGACCTTTAGAGTCAGTCGTGGCTAATAACTCCCCTAATTCATCGTAAATTTCCACTGAAGCTATACCAATAGCAGTTTGTTTGTCATATACTTTTCCAAAAACACTTACTTGCGCATATGAAAAAATTGGGAAGAAAATTAAAAATATAAGCAGTTTAAAAACCTTTAATTTCATCATTTAGTGGGGTAATCCAATGTTTGTGCTTGAATGTTTCTTTTAACTCCATTAAGTTCGCTAAAGGGTCAATAAATTGTTGACTCAATCGACCGTTCAAAGATACATAACTTTCTACAAAAACGGCTACATTTTTATGACCTTGACTTTTAAAATGATTGCCTAAATAGTGCCCATATTCCAAAATCATATCAGGTTGAAAACTCATTTGCTTTTGTTGAACAGGGGTTAGAAAATCATTATTATCAACATAAAAATAGTTCTGAGTAACACTATCTAATATCTTAAAATTTGCAGAACCTGCTTTTTCCATCAACATGACTCTCCAAGAAAAACGATAGCCCTGCTCATTCCAAAATAATTCTCCAGGATATAATAGAGACCTCCAAGGTATTATTAATTGAAAAAAAAGGAAACAAGTGATGACAAGATGAGAGACTTTATGAGTTGTATAATTCTTAATTTGTTTAGAAGTATTGTTCGTTAAACTTGTTGTTCTAATTTTAAGAATTTTAATTCCATTTTTAAAAAATTCTAGTATTCGTATGTGAAAATTTGAATCAAAAAATAGTAGGGTAGAAAATATCATTATGTACGGAAACATACCGATAGGGAAAAGAATTCGAGTGGCTATATGAAAACCTATTACCAAAATAAACGCAAAAGAACGTGTTTTTTTGTATAATAATAAAAAAGGAATGCTAAGATCATAAAACATCCCTCCCCAGCTCATCAAAAAATGAAACCAGTCTTGTTGCATGATTGTTTGACCTATATAAGGCAAATCATATTTAGATTTTAACCAAAGTTTTAAGGGCATGGCGCTGCATAACCAATCAGAATTGATCTTTGTTAAACCTGCATAAAAATAAACAATACCTAGCATTAACTTTAAACTATCAATAGTCCAACTAGGAACCTTCTCATACGACTTATTTTTTGTTACAACATCCAAAGAAAACTGGGCATTACACGGTAAAAAAAGCATTATAAAACTAATCACCGATACAAAATAGTAATGATTTAAATAAGTTGTTTTATCCATTAATTCTATGTAAGTGAAACTTAAAAAGAATACTAGAATAGCCAATCGATACTTATAACCAAGGGCAACTAACAATGAAGAAATACCACATATTAAAAATAAAATATAGGTATATGATCCTAAAGGTTTTACCCATTCAAAACCATAATATGAAAAATGAAAATCGGGTTCAATATATAGAGAATTAATCCACCCTTTTGACCAAAATCGTATAATACTAATACACATTAAAAGACCAAATAAGATTCTGAATACTGCTAAAGGAGCGGTACTAGTTTGACGATTAAAGTAAGTGTTGATCGTTTTTATCATATATGTAAGAAAGACTCACATAATTAATAGAGAGCCTTTTTTTTTTAATAATACAGTACTAAGTTAGTGATTAATCTCCGTCAGCATCTATATAATCTACGGAAATACTTAATATTGATAACATATCCGTTTTTAATAAAACAACTCCTTCTTGAAGTTTATTAAAAACAGCAATCATAAGATCGTTGTCGGCATTAATTTGGTTAACAAAATTATCATTTAAACCATTAATCAATTGATTTGCTTCATCAAACTTAGTTAAAATAGCATCGTTAAGAATTGTATCTTCAGTCATATACGCTATGTAATCTTTTAAAGATTTTCCAGAAGAGGCAGAATTATACGTTTGTCCATTAAAAAAATTTCTAACAGCATTTAGCGCTTCCAATGACAATAACTTAGATACATTAGAATTGTAATATGCCTCTACTTTTGATGATCGGGTATTGTTTCCAGAAAAAACGCCCGAAGGAATCCCAAACTTATTCGTTCTTAAGCCCTTTTCAAAATAATATATAAAATCATTTGTAAGGGTATTTAAACTAGAAGTCGCTGAATTATCGGAAGAACTCACAAAGATATCTCTTATTGATATCCAATCTTGACGAACTACCTCAGTAATACTTACCATTTGAGATACTACATCTTTTAAATATTTTAAATGAGCGATGTTGTCATTGTTTTGATAGAATAAAAGTGTATTTGATGCATTATCTGCTATCCCAAATAATAAATAGTCTAAAGTTGGAAACCCTTGAGCAACCCAATTATTATTGTTAGAATCTAGATCATATATACCTGTACTAATATTATTTTCAATTTTTGAAACAGTAGCTGGATACGTATTCATTTTTTGTACATAATAAATTTCTTCCGCTTTTTCTAAACTAAACATCTCAATATATTGCCAAGTTTTATACGCTTCGAACAAATGAGACTGAACTTGTTCTAAACTGGCTAAATCAAGATCATTACTAAATGTAATTACACTTAGCTCTAATACTTCAATTTTTTCACTAAAATCGTCAAAAGCAGGTAATATGATATTATCCGTTATATTTTCTAACATTGATTGACGATCAAAATTATCAACTATATTTTCATTTGATTCTGAAGGATCTGTACAAGAAATCGATAGTAAGAATAATAAATTTATATAAAAAATAGATTTTTTAAACATGTTTTAAAATTTGATTAAAAATGCAGAGAGAAAAATTGTGTTTTTCTCTCTGCAAAAATACTATAATTGGCTAAAATAACATAGTTAAATACCTATATTTTTGCCTCTATTTGTACCGCTATCTCGTTGAGTTCTGCAGGAGTTCTATCCCAAAAGCCATTTCCAGCTTCCAAAGTTGACAACATGGTATTTACTTCAGCATGAGAGAAATAACTTATCCCGTTTTGATCATATGTAAATTGTAAACTCAAAACAAATCCATATCCTTCAGAAAGACCGTGAAAATAATCAGCATAATCTATCGATGTTGCAGCTTTTGCTTCTGCTGCACCTTTGAGGTAATAAGCGGCTTTGTGAAGAATTACTCTAGACATTTTTGTTTTTACTATTTCTGCTTGTGCATCTCTTAACTCTGAGTCATTAGCAACAATAGCTGCTCTCCCTTTTTTAAATGCATCATAAATTTCAGTCGCAAGACCTACTTCTTCGGAAGCATTTACTTTTTTTAGATATTTAGCATATAATACTCCTGATCCAGCAGGAAATGCTGCTGCAGTAATATCAGCTTCTTGACCATAGACATAACCAAAACCTTCATCAAAATGATGTTCCATCGGTGTGTATTCTCCTGCTCCTAATGCAGTCGCATCGTTATCGACATCATCTCCTATTTTGTTAGCACTTAAGTAACCATGAGCCACTTGATCCATTACCAAGGCTCCTATAAGAGACTTCGCAAATACTTGGTTTAATTCCATACCCTTAGCATTTATACGAACAGTTCTTCCTCCGGAACCAGTATGAGATCCTGCAACGCCTGCTTCAGCATCAATATTAAAACTACCAGACACATCTTCTGCAAATTCAGTTAAGAATCCTACAATTTTAGGATTTACTGAGGCATCACCATAGGCAGCAGTTTTGTTTCCTAATTTTTTATTAGAAGTGTTTAGTGCTTCGTCTGAAAAACCAGTTCCCTCATTAAACATCTGTAAAAGATCTGATGCTATGACGTTTTCAGAATTTAGTTGTTCCATTAAAGATGCTGCCATCTCTAATCTTGCTGTTTGACCCTTATAACTAACTGTAGAAAGACCCCCTCTTGTAAATGTATAGGTATCTGGAACTTCAACTACGATCGGTGCTATAATATCTTCATTTTTATCATCTTCACAAGAGACAAATAGGGTAGATAATACTGCTAAGGATAAAATTACTTTTTTCATTTTTATTAAGATTAATTATAAATAACGTTTTATTTTGTTGCAAAGATAGTACACAAAACAATATCAACAAAGCTTATTTAGAATAAATAAAAATAAAATAATTTTAAAAACGCATTAATTTGAAAATCAGCACATTGCATTATAAAGTTTTTAGATAATTAATCACAACTTTTCTAATATCAAAGGCTAATTCCTTATTTCTGGGTTGAATGACAGAGGAAATACCGCTATTATTTGGGGTTAAAAAAGGAATATCAAGACCTTTCAATAGGTAATCTGAAAAAGCTACTATATAGGTTTTTCTTTTATCCAAGGGACGATTCTTAATCATCCATATCTTACCTAATTTTTTAGCATTAAAACGTTGTAAATAAGCACCTTTGCCTTGAGCTTCAATTCCATAGTTAAGAACACGCTCTAAAAGGCTTCCTTTAATACCAACTTTTAAAACCCCTCCCCCATAAGGCAATACTCTAAAAATATCTACAGCAGTTATAGAACCAATTAGTTGATCATCAATTCTTATGGAGCCTCCATTTACCAGTGCACAATCTACTTGGCCCTTAAAAGCAAAAGACATTGCTTTGGTAATTACTTGACCCAAATTTGTTTGTACACTTCTAATGGGAGTATCTCTACCATCCAAAGGTGTTTTTGCTTCGAAAATAACTTCATTTGGGTATTGAATAACATTTTTAATTTGAGAATCTAAAATTGTTTGCCATTTTTTTACAATTGATCCTACCTTTTTGTCCGTTTTAATAGATGAATTAATTTCTTTTAATTTTGATGAAACACTTGTTTTTCCTGTGTGTTTATCATAGGTGATTTTATGAATATAGACTGTTTTTGCATTAGCATCTGCCTTAGAAATTTGAACATTCCCAACTAAATTATTACTATGTGCATGTTCGTGCCCTCCCATTATTAAGGGAACATTTGGCAATAATTTTGCAATTTTTTTATCATTTTCCAATGTAGCATGTGTCAATCCAAAAACAACATCAACAAGGTCTTTTATAGACTCATATGAACTGCTTATTTTTTCATACATGTCATCATACACGACAAAGTCTTTTGGATTTGAAGGAATACAGACACTGACAAAACCTACTTTTATTTTGGTACCATCTTCATCTGAAAATTCTTTGATAAAAGTCTCCCCTACCGGATATTTTTGCTCATTTATTTCTTTGTAAAAAGGAATGAGGCCCCCATCTGTTTTTAACTTTATATTTGCAGAAATCCAAGGGAAATTACTTTCGTTCAATCGATTTTGAAGGTCTTTTTGCGAAACATCAAATTCATGATTTCCAAAAGCTACAAGATCAAAATTCATAGCGTTCATCACTTCAACCATTTGTTTACCTCGAACTCTTTCTCCATCAACCTTTATGGACCCTAATAAGGAAGGGTTCAAAAAGTCACCAGCTAAAAAAAGCATTGTATTCGGATTTTCTTTGAGTAATTCTTTATGAACAGTTTCTACTCTGGCCATTCCCCCATAGGCTCCGCCTTGTATGGGTGCTATTTCATAGACATCATTTAATTGTAGAAAAGTGAAGTCTATTTTGCCATCATCATTTGAACATGATATGATAATCGAAAGAGATACAACATAAAAAATTGATTTAATAAATTTCATTTTTACTTGTTTTTTAAATGTGAATTTTTGTCTAAAATATTGAGTTTTAAAAAATATCTAAAGCCTTATTATAAGCACTTTCAAAACTCATCGGTTTAATTCCTGTTGCTACATTATGAGTTGTAAAATAACTCAATAATTTTTCAGTAGGCATATTACCTGTTAATTCATCTTTTGCCATTGGACAGCCTCCATACCCTTTTATGGCTCCATCAAAACGCATACAACCTGCTTCAAAAGCGGCCGCTACTTTTTCATGCCATTTATCTGGAGTTGTATGTAAATGTGCTCCAAATTCAATTGCTGGATATGCTGAAATTAAATTTGAAAATAAATGTTCAATTATTGCTGGACTAGAACTCCCTATAGTATCTGATAATGAAAGCGTTTTAACACCCATTTTTGATAATTTTTCTATCCAATTACCTACGATTTCAACATTCCATGGATCTCCATATGGATTTCCAAATCCCATAGACAAATAAACTACGACTTCTTTCTTTGATGCATCTGCAATATTTAAAATATTCTCAAGAGTCTCTATCGATTCTTTAATCGTTTTATGAGTATTTCGCATTTGAAAATTTTCTGAAATCGAAAAAGGATACCCTAAATAATCAATTTCTTCAAATTGAGAGGCATCATTTGCTCCTCTCTCATTTGCAATAATTGCCAATAATTTACTTGTAGTTCTGGATACATCTAATTTAGACAAAACAGCTGCAGTATCTCTCATTTGTGGTATTGCTTTTGGAGAAACAAAGCTTCCAAAATCAATAGTATCAAAACCTACTTTTAGAAGAGAATTGATATACAATGCCTTTTTTTCTGTAGAGATAAAATGCGTTTTAATTCCTTGCATTGCATCTCGTGGACATTCTATGATTTTTACTTTTTTCATCAGAACCAAAGATAAATATTCTATTTTAGAGGTAAACTATTTTTAGTTGATTATTATTTTCTAAAAGTCTCTTTTAAAGTAAAATTATAAGTATTCTAATAAGGTATCATCTTTGAAATATTGCGAATTTAAATCTAATTGATAATTACAAAAAAAGTTTTTATCTGGAAGAAATAATTTAATATTTCTCTTAATTTTAAGCATAAAATTGATAATTCAATAAAATTATTGATTACGATGTGCTTTTGTATCTACATTCCTGTTTTTTATTCGGGTATTTGTAAATAAAGTTTGACTTTCCAATAGTAAATAATGATTGATAATGCTACTTTAAAAATCTTACACAATTCACTTACTGGTGAAGTTCTTTTTGATAAACTACATCAAACACTCTATGCTACAGATGCTTCTGTATATCGGAAAATTCCTTTAGCTGTCGCTTTTCCAAAGGATACAAAAGATCTCAAAATTTTAATTGAATTTGCCACTAAAAATAAGATTACCTTAATACCAAGAACAGCAGGAACTTCTCTTGCAGGACAATGTGTAGGAGACGGTATTGTGGTCGATGTTTCTATACATTTTACCAATATCATCTCTTTTGACGAAACATTAAAAACGATCACACTCGAACCCGGAATTGTCAGAGATTCTTTGAATGTGTTTCTACAACCATACCAACTATTTTTTGGTCCGAATACCTCTACATCAAATCGCTGTATGATTGGAGGAATGGTCGGTAATAACTCTTCTGGAAGCACGTCTATAAAGTATGGAGTTACCCGTGATAAAGTAATAGCAATTGACGCTATCTTAAGTGATGGAACTTCCGCTACTTTTAAAGAAATCACCTCCAAAGAATTCCTACAAAAAACCAAAGAAAATTCTCTGGAAGGAAAAATATACCAATCTATTCATTCAGAATTAATTTCTGAATCAGCTCAAAAAGAAATATACGACCAATTCCCAAAAGAAGCGATTCACCGAAGAAATACAGGATATGCTGTAGATGAATTTTTAACTTCAGAGTTGTTTGGTGGAAATTCACCAACGATTAATGTTGCAAAATTCCTTTCAGGAAGCGAAGGTACTTTAGCTTTTTCTACCGCAATAACTTTACAATTAGATGCTTTACCTCCTCAGAAAAGCATTATGGTTTGTTCTCATTTTACGAGTATTAACGAAAGTTTAATAGCAACTGTTACTGCAATGGAACACAATTTATACAATTGTGAATTAATGGATAAAACCATTTTGGATTGTACTAAAAGCAACAGGGAACAAGTAAAAAATAGGTTCTTTTTAAAAGGGGATCCTGAAGCAGTTTTAATGTTAGAAGTTGCTGCTAACACGATCGAAGAAGCAGAAATTTTAGCAAACAATTTAATAGAGAATCTAGAAAAGAACAACTTTGGATATCACCATCCAAAAGTATATGGAGAAGACATTTCCAAAGTTCATTATCTTCGAAAAGCAGGACTCGGTTTATTAGGAAACATGATTGGAGACAAGAAAGCAGTTGCATGTATTGAAGACACTGCAGTCGCATTGGAAGACCTCCCTAAATACATCGAAGAATTCACCAAAATAATGGAAAAATACCAGCAAAATGCAGTCTATTATGCACATGCTGGAGCTGGAGAGTTACATTTACGACCAATTTTAAACCTAAAGAAAAAAGAAGATGTTGTTTTATTCAGAAAAATAACGACTGATACTGCAAAACTGGTAAAAAAATACAAAGGCTCCTTTAGTGGTGAGCATGGAGATGGAATTGTTCGTGCAGAATTTATTCCTTTAATGATTGGTGAAAAAAATTATCAGTTATTAAGACGAATTAAAAAAGCTTTTGATCCTAATAATGTTTTTAATAAAGGAAAAATTACGGATGCTTTTTCAATGGATCAGAATTTGCGTTATGACATTGACAGAATAGAACCTGAAATAGAAACGATTCAAGATTTCTCTGATAATGAGGGTATTCTTAAATTAGCAGAGAAATGTAATGGTTCTGGAGATTGTAGAAAGCCTGTTTCTGCCGGTGGCACAATGTGTCCTAGCTACAGAGCTACAAAAAATGAAAAAGACACAACCCGCGCAAGAGCAAATACATTACGTGAGTTTTTAACCAATTCTGAAGAACAAAATAAATTTAACCATTCTGAATTAAAAGAGGTTTTTGATCTTTGTTTAAGTTGTAAAGCTTGTGCGAGCGAATGCCCGAGTAATGTGGATATTGCTACTTTAAAGGCAGAATTCTTATATCAATATCAAGAAACAAATGGGTATTCCTTTAGAAATAGACTGTTTGCAAACAATGCAAAATACAATAGATTAGGAAGTTATTTACCTAGAATTACTAACTTTTTTACGAATTCAATCCTTGCCAAAAAAGTACTAGGTGTTGCTGTTGAACGTTCAGTTCCAAAATTAGCAAATCAAACCTTAGAAAGTTGGTTTAAAAAACATGATCCTAAAAAATCAAAAAAAATAGTCTATTTATTTAATGATGAATTTACTAATTTTTATGATGCTGAAATTGGAATAGATGCTGTTATCTTGTTAGAAAAATTAGGATACGAAGTAAAGACGGTTGCTCATGACGAAAGTGGTAGAAGTCATATATCTAAGGGTTTTTTAAAAGAAGCAAAAGAAATTTGCAATAATAATATTGCTATTTTTAAAGAGATCATCACAGCGGAAACTCCTTTAATAGGAATAGAACCTTCTGCTATTTTAGGTTTTAGAGATGAATATATTCGCTTAGCAGATGACAAAGTATCCGCAGAAAAAATAGCAAAAAATAGCTTTACTTTCGAAGAGTTTTTATCACAAGAATTAGAAAAAGGAAATATAGATCGTTCTCTTTTTACTTCAGATACCAAGACACTGAAGATTCACGGACATTGCCATCAAAAAGCATTATCTGGAACCCATGCGAGCTTTCAAGTTTTAAACATCCCTTCGAATTATAGCGTAAGCATATTAAATACTGGATGTTGTGGAATGGCAGGTTCTTTTGGATATGAAAAGGAGCATTATAAAGTTTCAATGCAAGTTGGAGAAGATACTTTATTTCCGAAAATAAGAAATTGTAGTTCTGATACTGAAATTGCAGCAGCAGGAACAAGTTGTAGACATCAAATATTTGATGGTACAAAAAGACTAGCAAAGCATCCAATTACTCTACTAAGAGAAGCATTACTTTAAAATATCATGGCCAAAAACAGCAACTATGTAGCAGCTGAAAACCGCTATGAAAAAATGCACTACAGAAGAACAGGGAATAGCGGCTTATTATTACCTGAGCTATCTTTGGGTTTGTGGCATAATTTTGGAGATAATGACAATTTCAAAAACGGAAGGAATATACTAAAGTGTGCTTTCGACAATGGAATTACCCATTTTGATTTGGCGAATAATTATGGTCCCTCTCCAGGTGCTGCCGAAGAGAATTTTGGAAAAATTTTAAAAAAAGATTTTAAAAACTATCGTGATGAATTGATCATTTCATCGAAAGCAGGTTATGGAATGTGGCCTGGACCCTATGGGGACAATGGCTCAAAGAAATATTTAATTTCTAGTTTAGATCAGAGTCTACAGAGAATGAATCTAGAGTATGTTGATATTTTTTATCACCACAGACCAGACCCTGAAACCCCTTTAGAAGAAACAATGGGGGCGCTCGATTTGATGGTAAAACAGGGAAAAGCATTGTATGTTGGCCTTTCAAATTACCAACCCTCTGAAGCAGAAAAAGCATTTGAAATTTTGAAAGACTTAGGCACTCGATGTTTAATTCATCAACCAAAATATAATATATTTGATCGTTGGATTGAAGATGGATTATTAAATTTATTAAAAATTTCAGGTGTTGGTTCAATCTGCTTTTCTCCATTAGCACAGGGAATATTAACCGATAAATACATCAGTGGACTTCCAAAAGATTCTAGAGCGATAAAAGAAAGTCCCTTTTTAACTACAGACCAAGTATTAGAAACATTACCTAAAATTAACGCTCTAAACAAAATTGCAAAAGACAGAAATCAAACGTTAGCTCAAATGGCAATTTCTTGGATTTTAAAGGACAATAGAATTACCTCTGTTTTAATTGGTGCTAGTAAAACTGAGCAAATTTTAGATAGTGTGAAGGCTATTGAAAACACTCAATTTTCAGAGGAAGAACTCACTAAAATTAATGAGATTACTCATAACAACAAACCCCTTTAAAAAAAGGGGTTTATTATAGCTAGTATCCAAATTGTTTTTTTATTGATCTGTTGCAAGTAAAGCAAAAAACTTATTTAAATTTGGAAGTATTACAATTCTAATTCTTCTATTTTTAGCTCTATTTTCTTTGGTTGTATTTGGAACAACAGGAATGGTACTTCCCCTTCCTGCAGCGATAAGCCTACTACCGTCTATTTTATATTTGTTCTCTAAAACCCTTATTATAGAAGTTGCTCTCTTTACACTCAAATCCCAATTATCTTGTATGAAATCAGTACTAATTGTTCTGGAGTCTGTGTGACCCTCAATCATTACATCCATGCTTGGTTCAGATTTTATAACATTTGCTAATTTTTCAATGATGGAATAAGCACCGTTTTTAACATTATAACTCGCAGTATTAAATAACAAATTATCAGAAATAGAAATCATCACCACAGTTTGATCTATGTCAATATCAATATTGTCAGAATCACTAAGATTTGAACTGTTGATTTTATTTTTTAAATTATATGAAATAGCTAGGTTTAAAGAATCTTTTAAATTTTTTGCTTTTGCCAACACTGCTGGAGTTACCTTCAACAATGTTTCCCTCATAGTCTCTAAGTTTTTTTTAGAGATAACCAAACTATTTTCGACCCTATCTAATTTAATATAATTTTCTTTTTTTAGTGAAATATTATCACCTTTTAATGAATTAATTTTTTCATTGTACTGGGTTACTCTGTTTTCAATTTTTAAAAACTTCGATTGAAGAACTTCTTTAGCTAAAGTTGTTTTTTGAAGATTTGCTTTAGTGTCTGTGTACTGAGTTTCTAGAGCAACGTATTTCTTTTTAGAAACACAAGACATTGATAGTAAAAGGATCGCTGTGATCGAAATGGTTGTTTTTTTCATTATTTTTACTTGAGTATTTAATATTAATTTATAATTATTTTAGTGAGGAAAGACTTCTTTTAATCGTTTCAATTTTTGCTTCTGTATCGGCTTCTTTTTTTCTTTCTATTTTAATTACTTGTTCTGGTGCATTAGAAACAAATCGTTCATTAGATAACTTTTTCTTTATACCGAATAAAAATCCTTCTGCTCTTTTTAATTCTGCATCTAATTTTTTTATTTCAGCTTCTATATCTATATTTTCAATAGAAATTGGCACAAAATATTCATTCGATTTTACTCTAAATGAAGCTCCTTCAACTTTTTCTGTTACATAATTTATTTCCTCAATATTTGTCAGCTTTTGTATGACTATATCAAATCTTTTGGAACTTTGTTCCTGCGCAACAACAAATAGATTAATAGGATCTTTGAAGGAGATATTCTTATCTTTTCGAATTGTTCTAACACCTGAAATTATATCCGAAGTAAAATTGAAATCATTAATAATTTGTTCATCAAACTCCTTTTGAGCTGGATATTTAGCAATAATAAGTGCTTCCTCTTTAGTTCTTGGTGCTATAAATTGCCAAATTTCTTCTGATAAAAAGGGCATAAAGGGATGTAATACTTTTAAATTATTTTCTAAGATCTCAATAATCGCTTCAAGTGTTTTTGTGTCGATTGGTTGTTGATAGACAGGTTTTACAATCTCTAATAACCAAGAAGAAAAATCATCCATGATTAATTTGTAAATTGTCATTAAAGCGTCTGATAAACGATATTTACTAAAATGATCTTCTATTTCTATTATTGCCTTTTGAAATTTAGCTTCATACCAAGCCAAGCCAATTTTTGCGGTCTCTGGCTGAGCTATCGTAGCATCAACTTCCCATCCTTTTATCAATCGGAAAGCATTCCATATTTTATTTGCAAATTGCTTTCC
>Ga0115563_1001547_pt1 | contig 17416 bp, 23 predicted proteins | sample COGITO_mtgs_1105_2_FD_87198 | JGI IMG/M metagenome (GOLD analysis project Ga0115563, IMG submission 87198) | Pelagic marine microbial communities from North Sea - COGITO_mtgs_110519 | ecosystem: Environmental > Aquatic > Marine > Epipelagic | place: Germany:Helgoland, sampling site Kabeltonne...
GTTCTCAACGCCGCTCAGCAGCTCATCTAATACTTCCTTCGTAATCGTCATTGTCTTCATGCTCCTTCGTTAATGAAGCATGGACCGAATTACTCATACACAGAAGATCAGACACTCTCTAGCTGGCCTTTCGTTCTCTCGCTCAGAGCCTAACGCCCTATTGACGTTATGCAATACGCCTACTTCAACTGACTGTCTTTAGATCCCCGCCGGTTAATCCCGCCACGCGCCTTAAACCGCGCATCGCGTTCCTGCACACAGTCGATACACAGCTTGACACCCGGCAACGCCGTGCGCCTTGCGTGCGGAATTTCCTCTTCACATTCCGCGCAATGGCTCCGGCTCTCGCCCACAGGGACGCGCCGCGCTTTCATGCGCGCCAACTCATCCGAAATAGACGCCTCGATCTGTTCGGAGACCGCGCCTTCCTTGGCCCAACCACCTGCCATTACACCCTCCCATGAAAAAAACCCTGCCCCCATGATGGGGACAGGGTCGCGATTCCGTCAAGCCTGACAAAGATCACGCGTCGGCAAGCATGCCCTTTTCGGCAGCCAGTTCGCGCATACGCGCCTGTAGCTTTTCAAAAGCACGCACCTCGATCTGGCGAATACGCTCGCGGCTGACGTCATATTGCGTGGACAGATCTTCCAATGTGATCGTCTCATCCGACAAACGCCGCTGCGTCAGGATATCCTTCTCGCGGTCGTTCAACCCATCCATGGCGTCCGCCAACATTTCCCGGCGTGTGGCCAACTCATCCTGCTCGGCGTAGTCACCGGCCTGGTCAGCATCCTCGTCCTCCAGCCAGTCCTGCCATTGCATGGTGCCCTCACCATCCGATCCGACCTGCGCGTTCAAGGAGGCATCGCCACCCGACATGCGGCGGTTCATGGATACAACTTCAGCCTCGGTCACACCAAGGTCAGTTGCGATACGCTTGACGTTTTCTGGCCGCAAATCGCCTTCTTCCAGCGCGCCAATCTTGTTCTTGGCTTTGCGCAGATTGAAAAACAGCTTTTTCTGACCGGACGTCGTACCAAGTTTGACCAAAGACCACGACCGCAGCACATATTCCTGAATGCTCGCCCTGATCCACCACATCGCGTATGTCGCCAGACGAAAACCTTTTTCCGGGTCAAAGCGTTTTACCGCCTGCATCAGACCCACATTCGCCTCGGAAATCACTTCGGCCTGCGGCAAACCGTAACCCCGGTAGCCCATCGCGATTTTTGCAGCCAGTCGCAGGTGCGACGTCACCATCCGGTGTGCGGCTTCGGTATCTTCCTGCTCCACCCAACGCTTGGCGAGCATGTATTCCTCTTCAGGCTCCAGCAAAGGAAACTTGCGAATTTCCTGCATATAGCGGTTCAAACCACCTTCCGGTGTTGGTGCCGGCAGATTTGCGTAGTTTGCCATGTCTATCCCTTTCCCTCAATTCCCGTGATGTTTACGGGCTTAACATTCATATGGGTGCGGCGTTGGACTGTTTCAAGCGTGCGCTGCTTCGTTTTCACGAATATGAACCCAGGAAGTGTAAAGATGAAGTTACTAGCGCCCGCGTTCACGCACAGGTGACATGCAGGTCAAACGACCAAACGCACCGCATCCAGCAAGTCCGCCATATCCCGTGGCAAAGGCGCCTCAAAGCGCATCTGCGCCCCCGTGACCGGATGATCAAACCCCAATACGGCCGCGTGCAAAGCCTGCCTCGGGAACGCGCGCACCGCGTCCGCGACACTCTCTGGCAACGCCGCTTTGGGCAGCTTGCGCTTCCCGCCATATGTCGGATCACCCACCAATGAATGGCCCGCATGGGTCAAATGCACCCGGATCTGATGCGTGCGCCCCGTTTCCAGCCAGCATTCCATCAAGGCAAGAACCGGAGGCGTGCCAAACCTCTCGACCGTGCGCGCACGTGTCACCGCATGGCGGCCACCGTGAAACAACACAGCTTGCCGCTGCCGGTCGGTCTTATGACGCGCCAATTGTGTGGTCAGTTTCAGGATATTGCCGGGCTCAAAGGACGCGCCTTTAACCCCCCTCAACCGCGGGTCGTTGGCATCAGGCACGCCATAAACAATTGCCTGATAGTACCGCTCTACGGTGTGTTTCTCGAACTGGGACGCCAAACCATGATGCGCTGCGTCCGACTTGGCGACCACCAGCAAGCCACTGGTTTCCTTGTCAATCCGGTGCACAATGCCGGGTCGCTTGACCCCGCCGACCCCTGACAGGTTGTCCCCGCAATGTGCCATCAACGCATTCACCAACGTCCCAGACGGTGATCCGGGTGCGGGATGCACAACCATGCCCGAAGGCTTGTTCACAACCACCAGATCATCATCCTCGAACACGATCTCCAGCGGGATCGCTTCGGGCAGGATATGGCTTTCTTCCGCCTCCTCGACTGTGATCTCCACAACCTGATCTTCAAACACTTTGGCGCGTGGATCGACCACAACCACGCCATCAATGCGCACCGCACCCTCTGCAATCAACCGACCCAACCGCGTCCGCGACAGGCTTGCCGCCTCTGGCACATCCCGCGCCAGCGCCTTATCAAGACGCGGTGGCGGATTATCCGCAAAACGAAATTCAATAAGGCGTTGTGACATGGATGATCCGATTGAGCCTGCAAATCTGCGGTTTCTAAGGCGGCTGGTCACTGTTCTGACCACCGTGATGATTTGCGGCGTCATAGTCGTGATTGGCCTGCTTGTCACGCGCCTGTCGTCAGATGCCCCCGCAGTGCCCGCAGAAATTACGTTGCCGGACGGCGCGACAGCTACTGCCTTTACGCAAGGGTCCGACTGGTACGCTATTGTGACCGACACCAACCAAATTCTGATCTACGACCGCCTGACGGGTGCATTGCGCCAAACGGTAGTGATCAACTGATTTCTTTTTGGCCTTAAATATTTCGGGGTTGTAAGGGGCTGGCCCCTATGCACCTTTGCTGCACGGAACACCTGCCTGAAAGGACGAACAGCAACAATATGTTCCAGAAAAGTGGTACCGGGGGATGGTTTCGAACCAACTGCCTCGTGGACCACAACCACGCGCTCTAACCGATTGAGCTACCCCGGCACTTGGCCTCTCTTAATCTCAGGTTTCAGAGACGTCAACGTCAGCATGGCAGAAACATCGCCCCAAGGAATTGTTTTTTGTGCTTCCATCAAGGCCGCAGCGACAAGGTGATCTCCCAATGCTGTTCCACATTAGGCTGACCAAAGGATACAACCGGCTCTGAGCGAACCAAGTGCCATCCATTTTGCGCATATAATGCCCCCGCAGCACGGTGGGATTCGTGGGTCCAAAGCTGCATGTCTCTGTATCCGACATCCCGCGCGAACCCCATACAGGTCTCCAGCATCCGGCGACCCAACCGTTTACCGCGCGCCTCCGGTACCAACAAAAACAACCTTAACTTTGCCGTTTCAGCCGTCAGATGAACGCAAAAAATGCTGCCCAACCGCAGATCCCCGTCCCAAGCAATCCACCCCGCCTCGCATTGCGGATCATGGCACGCCAGAAAATCGTCCAGAATGACTGCAACAAGGACGCCAAAACTGGCATCAAACCCTTCGGCTTGCGCGTAATGGACTTCATGCTGCTTAATCAACCAATCACGGTCGACGGCGGTGAACCGCCTGATGTCAATGTTTTCCATTCCCGCATCATGGGACAACACGCCCTTGCCTTTCAAGAGGGTCCACGCTAGCGATAAACCCCACAAAATCCGGAGGCGATCATGGGTATTAACACCGAACGCAACATCGAAGCGAACCTGCAGATCGGGCCAACCGACGCCGGCATGGTCCGCCTTTTCATCGAAGGCAACGGCATCGAAATTCCGATGGATTTCACCCCGGAAGAGGCCATGGAAATCGCAGAGGAAATCATGGCTGCAGCGAATCGCGCCGGCAAATCCTGAACACTGCTACCACCAACTCACGGGCCGGTCGCGCAGCGCCTATCCCCAACCCACCTGCCCGTCAGGGTCGCGCAGCGCCTGCAGCCGCCTTGCCGCATGGGTGGCAAATTTCTGCACCATCACCTTGCGCCGTGCATTGGCCAGCTTGGCTTCGGAACCCATGCGGATGATCTCGCCGCCGTAGGCATCCGCAATGATCATCCCACAATCCTCGGGCAATAACTCGGTTGGAAAATGCGCGTCAACGGCCCAGAAAAACCTGTCCGCCCATTCCAGATACCCCTGCCATTTGTTGTCCGAGGTAAAATCAGCCCGGCTTGATTTACATTCAACGATCCATATCTCCCCCTTTGGGCCCAGTGCGATCACATCCACGCGCAACCCGCGTGTTGGTACAAGCTCCTCCAAACAGGCAAAACCGTGGCCCGCCAAATGGCGGCATACACCCCGCGCAAGCAACTGACCGGGCAGCAGCGCGCGTGGCTCTTCGACATCTACAGAAATACTCATCCGGACATATGAACATATCGTGAACAAAAAATCAAAGCCCGATCCACAGCGATGTTGCGGTTCTTCGCGCATACCCCATTGTCGAAGGGCATGATTGATCCTACATACAAGGCGTGGCGGGTTCTGCGCTGTTCGTGTGACGTTACATTCCAGTGGCCTTACGCAAATCCGAGGGAGCTGGCTCTGTTCGAACCTTGGTTCGTTTACCTGGTGCCCACCTGTAAACTCAGGTCCTCGGGAATAATACAACTGACCGGCAGAGGTGGTCCCGCCACACCTACCCCTCTGAAATCCCTACTGTTTAACGGTTCGGGCTTGGGGCCTGCGCGTGCACAGCAACCGGTGTGCCGCCTTTGGGCGTATCATCATCCGCATTCGGATCTTCGGCCATCATCATCACGGCGACTGCAGTCTGGACACCTGCGAAAACAATACCGTTCAGCACCCAGAACACGAGCAGCGCCATAAATCCAATGTCTGACGTACTGATCAAATGCCAAAGGTTCGCGACGTTCAAATACAACAGCCCCGCGATAAAAACCGCTGAAACCCCAAAACCTATCACACAATGTAGCGCGTAAAAACGCATAATTTTAGGCATAATGGCCCCCTTTGGCTAAGATTAAAGTAGCCACCCAAAGCGCGAAATCAAGCGTTCAAAACGCCTCAGGCCGCGCCTCATGCGCCATATGGTCCAAAACCGCCGTCACGAATTGCGGCTCTTTGCCATCGGGGAAAAACGCTTTTGCCACATCGCCGTATTCGGAAATAACCACCTTTGGCGGCGTCCCCCGGTCTTTGAACTCCGCGCCAGCAGCACGAAACAATGCCCGCAGGGTCGGGTCAATCCGCGCAATCGGCCATTTCACGACCAACGCGCGGTCCGTTTGCTGGTCAATCGACGCTTGATAATTCACTGCCGTTTCAAGCACATGTGCAAAATGGTCAATATCCCCATCGACCATCTCGGCACCTTCATAGATCGCGCCAAAGCGGTGCTCGATGAACTCGGCGCGCACAGAATCAACCGTCTGGCTCGAATGCTCCATCTGGAACAACGCCTGCACCGCATAAAGCCGTGATGCCGATTTCATCTTACGTTTCTGGTTTCCCGACAATCCGGGGGCCGCATTTGTCATGTAATCTGGTTTCCATCGTCCGCATCACCCGCCATCAGCGTATCTTCGCCGCGCGGCATAAATCCAATGCCCTTGCTGGTTTGCGACCACTTACGGGCCAGTGCGATCAGATGCAAGGCCGCCGCCGCCGCACCGCCACCTTTGTTTTGACCCACAGGATCGGCGCGGATATCGGCCTGCGCTTTGTTCTCAACCGTCAAGATGCCATTGCCGATGCACAACCCCTGCAAGCCCAGCAATTGCAGCGCGCGGCTGCTGTCATTGCACACGGTCTCGTAATGGGTCGTTTCACCGCGAATGACACAGCCAAGTGCGACGTAGCCGTCAAAATTGCTGCGCCGGTCGCTGATCCCGATGGCAGTCGGTATTTCCAACGCACCGGGCATCTCCACGATCTCATAGGCAGCTCCTGCCGCCTCCAACTCCGCCGTGGCGCCTTGCAACAGGCCCGCCGCGATATCGCTGTAATAGGGCGAAACCACGATCAAAACCTTAACAGGCTTATCAAAAACGGGCCGTGCAAGGACGGTATGTTCTTCACTCGACGCCATGATCTACCCTTCCGTAATGGGGCGCGTGCCCACAATTTCAATGCTATAGGCTTCAAGGCCCATATACCGTGTCTCAGGATCGTCCGTCAGCAGAACCAGTTTGCTCAACCCCATGCTCGACACTATCTGTGCGCCCAAACCGGTGTTCTTGACGGAGCGCGGACCCTCATCCTCTTCCCCCTCAAGCCGCAACTTGGGGAAAGGATCACGGAACAACACAACGGCGCCACGCCCTTCGTCGGCGATAATCTGCATCGCACGTGGCAATTCATCAGCGGGGCTTGGCCCCAGCCCCAGGATGTCTTCAAGCGCATTGATTGCATGCGTCCGAACCAAAACAGGCGCATCCCCCGCAAGGTCCCCTTTGCTCAGCACCACATGGTCAGTACCGGTGATCTGATCCGCAAAAACCCGCATTTCCCATGCGCCGCCATATGCGGAATTTACCATCCGCGTATCACGCACCGTCAGCAGATTATCATGCTTATGCCGGTACGCGATCAGATCGCTGATCGTACCGATCTTAAGCCCATGCTGTGCTCCGAACGCGACCAGATCCGGCAACCGCGCCATCGTGCCGTCGTCGTTCATAATCTCGCAGATCACGCCTGACGGATGCAGGCCCGCAAGCCGCGAAATATCAACTGCCGCCTCTGTGTGACCCGCGCGCACCAGCACCCCGCCATCGCGCGCGCGCAACGGAAACACATGGCCCGGCGTAGCAATATCAGCCGCACCCGCCTGTTCGTTAATCGCCACAGCAACCGTCAACGCGCGGTCCGCCGCTGAAATCCCGGTACTCACTCCTTCACGCGCTTCGATAGAAACCGTAAAAGCCGTCTCGTGGCGCGATGAATTGTTCACCGCCATCATCGGAAGACCCAGCTTGGTGATCCGCGCCGCCGTCATCGGCAGACAGATCAAACCGCGTCCATAGGTCGCCATAAAATTGATCGCTTCGGCACCCGCAAACTGTGCCGGGATCACCAGATCACCTTCATTCTCGCGGTCCTCGTGGTCGACAAGAATGAACATCCGGCCCGCGCGCGCGTCCTCTATGATATCCTCAATCGGGGAAATCGCAGAGGAAAGCCCCTCTTCAACCGGCCCCGGTGTCTCAAAATTCATGGCAACGCCCCAATTTCAGCTTTGCTGACCACATATCCCAGCACCCCGCGCTTGACCAGTGGCGCATCCCCTGCTTCAATTTTCCAAATAAACTCAAAACCGCCATCACCCACAAACGCCACGACCTCTGTTCCGGCCCTTGCCTCAGCCGCCGAAATAGCGCTGCGCCTCGATATAACCGGCAGCCTGCGCCGCGGCCGTCCAATCCCGTTCCATCGCCGTATCGCCAATGATCAACACCTGATCCTTCGCCAACCGCTGGCCGGTGATGAACCCGCCCAGATGATCGCGCATCTCGGCCCAGCTTTGCGTGAACTTGGGCGCGCGGTCAGCCGCATCAATGCCTTCATTGGCCAGCACCACCTCTGCTGCATTCACCGGCGCATGTACCAGCGCCAACCGCTTGGCCCCTTGCACCGCTGATAAAACCTCACCCCGCGCGACCGGCATCTGCGGCTGATCACTGCGCACCACACGCAGCGCGTTCGATGAAAACAACAGCCCCATGATGTCGCGCCCGGACGCTTTTCGCACCATTGCATAAGTCGGATAATCCAGCCCCAAAGCATGCGCGCGCGCCACATGCATCTTGACCACCATCAAGGGGATCGTTTTTGGCATTGCCGCATCACGCGCCTTTTGCCATTGGAAACTGCGCCATTTCAGGCCCTTTTCCATTGTTGGCCCTTGGTTGTGCCCCATGCCCGGCATCATTGCGCGCACTCCGGCATGGCGCTGCGCGCAGCCGCCTCTGCTGCCTGCCGGCTGCTAAAACAACCGAAATCCTCTCCCCGCGTGCGCCGCCATCCATGGGCGTCTTCTGGGTCGCGCCGACAGGGCGAAAACCCGAACGTCCCATCGCGCAGATCAAGAATGTCAACACATGTGATCCCGTTTGGATCCTCCCATGAGGCAAGCACCAAGGGTTTCATGACACCTCCGCCAGACGGGCGACATAGCGGGCAAGCGTGTCAATTTCCAGATTGATCCGGTCCCCGACGGCCACATCACCCCATGTCGTGACGTCCTTGGTGTGGGGGATAAAGTTGATACCAAAATCACAACCTTCAACTTTATTCACCGTCAAGGATGTGCCATTCAATGCGACAGACCCCTTGGGAGCGATGAACCGCGCCAGATCTTTTGGCGCGCGAAGAGTGACCCGTGTACTGTCGCCCTCGTCCGCCATCTTGATCACTTCTGCGACACCGTCGACATGACCCGATACAATATGACCGCCCAATTCGTCGCCCACCTTCAAGGCGCGCTCCAGGTTGACACGTTGTCCCACGGCCCAACCGGCCAAGTTCGTCATTGCAACCGTCTCTGCGCTGATTTGCACCTCGTACCAGTCGTCCCCCAAGCCTACGACCGTCAGGCAAACACCGTCACTCGCAATGGACGCCCCCATGTCGATCCCGCCTGTATCGTAGCCCGTGGTGATCCGCGCGCGCAGATCGCCCTGTTGCTCCAATGCAGCGATTGTGCCGATGTCCGTTATGATGCCGGTAAACATAGCGCCAACTCCTATTCAGATGCTTAATTCTGAGTTAACCTTCCGCCCATAGACAGGCAAGTCCACCGCCCGCGATAATTTAAACGCGATCCGGGCGTATTTTGCGTTAACGCGCAGCCAGAGCAGACATATAAGATGAGCGTGATGACAACAGCGCCGACACACAGCAGGGTCTTTTTGTTCCTGCAAGGGCCACATGGACCCTTTTTTAACCGGCTGGGCAAAATGCTGCAGCTGGCCGGGGCCCAAGTGTGGCGCGTCGGCTTTAACGCAGGTGACCGCGCGTTCTGGCGCCATCCGAAAAGCTACATCGCCTACCGCGACCCCATAGACGCATGGGCTGCCACTTTCGGCGCTTTGGTCGACGAAAAGTCTGTCACCGACATCGTGCTCTATGGTGATACCCGTCCCGTCCATGCCCAAGCCATCGCCGAAGCAAAGCGCCGCGGCCTGACCGTACATGTCTTTGAAGAAGGCTACATGCGGCCCTACTGGGTCACTTATGAACGCGACGGCAGCAACGGCAATTCCAAACTGATGGACATGACCATCACCGCCATGCAGACCGCTCTGGCCCAATCCGACATGGAGCCCCCCCGGCCATTGGGGCGATATGCGCCAGCATATCTTTTACGGCGCGCTTTATCATTGGTATGTCATGTTCTGGAACCGCCCTTACCGCAATTTCCGTCCGCATCGCAGCCTGACTGTCACGCAAGAGTTCTTGCTATATCTCAAACGCCTGCTGCTGATGCCGCTTCTGGCGATTGACCGGCTGGTCGCGACAATGCGCATCCGTTTGGGCGGGTTTCCCTATCATTTGGCGCTGCTGCAACTGGAACACGACAGCGCGTTTCAAACCCACTCCCCGTTTGAGACCACCTCGGATTTTCTGGAACTGGTGATCGACGGTTTTGCAAAAGGCGCGCCCAGGCACCACCATCTGGTGGTCAAGGCGCATCCGCTGGAAGATGGCCGCGTGCCCCTGCGCCATGAGGTCAAGCGCATTGCCCGCGCGCAGGGAATCGCAAACCGCGTGCATTATGTGCGGGGCGGCAAGCTGGCGCAGCTTTTGAACGATGCGCGCACGGCGGTGACGGTAAATTCCACCGCAGGACAACAGGTGCTCTGGCGCGGTATCCCGCTCAAGGTGTTTGGCAAGGCCGTCTATGCCAAACCGGAATTCGTCTCTGATCAGCCACTGCCCGGATTTTTCAAGGCCGCGACACGTCCCGACAACAAAGCCTACAAGGATTTCCGCCGCTACCTCCTTGAAACTTCACAGGTTCCGGGGGGCTTTTATGCCGCACGCGGGCGCCGCCAACTGCTGCGGCAGGTCGTGGACATGATGCTGGCGGCCCATGACCCCTATGAGGCGCTGGAAAACGGCACCGCGGCCCCACGGCAACAGTTGCGTGTGGTTAGCTGACCTAAGCCCCTCAACCAGCTAGATTTTCGAAATAAACTGCGATACGGTCACGCCAATTACGTCGGAAAAACCGGCGATTTTGAGGCAGTTTGAATAGGTCGAGGAGACCGGGCAGTGAAATCCGTATCATACCGGTGGGCGCGCCCCATCGCAGCAGTAGCGGCGTTGGCCGTCCTGTCATCTTGTGGTTTGCCGCAGGTTGGCCCCAACAAAAAGCAAATCTACGCAGGGTCTGTACAGCAAGAGGGCGATGCCTTTGTTGTAGCGGTTAACGACCGTGTGACCCGCGCCACGGCCGTGGTTCCGGCCCTTGGTTTCTCCGACAGCTTCAAAAACGCCGCTATCCTTGGCTCTGACACGATCCAACCGGGCGACGTACTGGGCATCACGGTCTACGAAAACGTCGATGATCCGCTTTTGGGCGTTGAAGGTTCGCCCGCGACCGGACTTGCTGAAATTCAGGTCGACGGGTCCGGCTTTATCTTTATTCCCTATGCGGGGCGCATCAAGGCAGCGGGCAATTCACCGGATGCATTGCGGCGCATTATCACCAATAAACTGGGCGAACAGACCCCTGACCCACAGGTCGAAGTCCGCCGCGAAGCGGGTGACGGCTCGACTGTTTCGCTGGTCGGGAGTGTCGGCTCGCCGGGTATCTTCCCGATTGAACGCCCGACCCGCACTTTGTCCACCATGCTGGCAAATGCAGGCGGCGTGAGCATTGAGCCAGAAATCGCCCAAGTAACCGTCATCCGTGGCAACCAGCGCGGCAAGATCTGGTTCCGCGATCTTTACGACCATCCCGAACTCGACATCGCCCTACGAGCAGGTGACAAAGTTCTGGTCGAAGAAGACAGCCGGTCTTTTACCGCGCTTGGTGCCACGGGCGGACAGGCGCAAGTCCCCTTCGAAAGCCAGTCCCTGTCGGCGCTTGAAGGTATCGCACAGGTTGGTGGCCTGAATGCCGCGACCGCTGACCCAACGGGCGTGTTTATTTTCCGCAACGAACCTTCGGAAATTGCCGGACAGGTGCTTGGGCGCAATGATCTCGAAGGCGCACAGCGGATGATCTATGTGCTGGATCTGACCAAACCCAACGGGATGTTCATGGCCCGCGATTTTGTGGTGCGGGACGGGGACACGCTTTACGTGACCGAAGCCCCCTTCACCCAGTGGAACCGCGTCATTTCCGCGATCACCGGAACCGCAGGGTCCGCGTCTTCTTTGACCTCGCTGAGCAGCGGTTAAATCCGTGGCCTTGGGCCCTGAGTTTTACGACACACCCGCCGCCGGTCCTGCACAGGACCGGCGGCTTTTTACATACAACGGCGGCTTTCTGACGCAGCGCCGTCTGCGCCGCATCCTGAAATTATCAGGCTACAGCCTGCATCTGGGCTTGCCCCGCGCCGGTGATGCGGTTGCCGTCTGGGGCAAGTCCCCGACCGCCCACCGTGGCCTTGGCATAGCCGAAAAATACGGCGCGCCAGTCGTCCGGGTCGAAGACGCGTTCCTGCGCTCGCTCCACCCCGGTCGCGCAGGCGAGCCGCCATTGGGCCTGCTTATTGACCACAAGGGCGTGCATTTTGACCCCAGCACGATCAGCGATCTGGAGCAGATGCTGACCGAACACCCCCTTGATAATACAGATCTTTTGAACCGGGCCCGCGGTGCTGCCGCGCGTATGGCAGAGGCACATCTGACCAAATACACGGCCTTTGATGCCGGTACAGCCCTGCCCGCGCCGGGTTACGTGTTGGTGATTGACCAAACACGCGGGGACGCCTCTGTTGTCGCATCAGGTGCTGACCGGGCGCGGTTTCTGGAAATGCTCGTCTTTGCGCAAGAAGAACACCCCGGCGCGCCCGTCTTGATCAAAGCACACCCCGAAACGGCGCAGGGTTTTCGCGCAGGTTATTTCACCGCAGCAGATACCAATGCCCGCATCACCCTGCTCACGGATCCCGTCAGCCCTTGGGCGCTATTTGAAGGGGCGGTGGGCGTCTACACCGTTTCATCGCAAGTCGGGTTCGAGGCGATATATGCAGGCCATAAACCGCGCGTTTTCGGTCAACCTTTCTATGCGGGATGGGGCTTGACCACAGACGAATTTCCCGTGCCGCGCCGGACCCGCAAGCTGACCCGCGCACAGCTTTTTGCAGCCGCTATGCTGCTCTATCCCAGATGGTATGATCCTTACCACGACCGCCTATGCCCACTGGAGGATACACTTGAGGCCCTCGCCGCGCAGACCCGGGCATGGCGCGAGGATCATCGCGGATGGGTTGCGTCAGGCATGCGGCTGTGGAAACGCAAACCCCTGCAGCAGTTCTTTGGGGCGCAGCAGCCTGTCATCTTTGAGGATAATCCTGCCAAAGCCCGTGCAGCGCAAAAACCGTGGATGGTTTGGGCGGGCAAGGCCGATGTGGGCCACGCCAACGCGATCAAGATCGAGGACGGTTTCATCCGCTCCAAAGGTCTGGGCGCGGCGTTGATCCCGCCGATGTCACTGGTCTGCGACGATCTGAGCATCTACTATGACCCAGCCCAGCCCAGCAGATTGGAAAAATGGATCGAGGCACGTGCAACTCTGCGACCTGACCAGCACGCACGCGCCACACGCCTGATCGAGACCCTGCGCGCAAGCGAGATCAGCAAGTACAACCTGTCAGGCAGGTCGCAACTGGATGATCTGCCCCCATCCCCGCGCATTCTTGTTCCGGGTCAAGTCGAAGACGACGCCTCTGTCCTGATGGGCACATCGGACGTGCGTACCAATGCCGCCCTGCTCAGTGCTGCCCGCGACGCCCACCCGAATGCCTGCATCCTCTACAAACCGCACCCGGATGTAGAGGCGGGCCTGCGCATGGGCAAAATCGACGCCTCGGTGCTGGCGACGCGCGTTTTGCACGACATAAACCCAATTGCAGCGCTGGATCAAGCTGACGAAGTCTGGACTATGACATCGCTTCTCGGCTTTGAGGCGTTGGTGCGCGGGATCGCGGTCACGACACTGGGCGCGCCGTTCTATGCAGGTTGGGGTCTGACAAAAGATCTGGGCGATATCCCGCCACGGCGGCGTGCCGAAGTCACACTTGAGGGATTGGTGCACGCGGTATTGATTGACTATCCGCGCTACCGTGATCCCGTCACAGGGCTTGCCTGCCCGGTTGAAGTGGTTGTTGCGCGTCTGGCCACAGGCCACGTGCCGCGCCCCGGTCCTGCAAACCGGTTGGTGTCAAAGCTGCAAGGGGTCTTTGCCACGCAAGCGCATTTGTGGCGCAGAGGATAGCGCATAGCGGGGCTTTGCCCCGGACCCCACAGATATTTCTAGCGAAAAGAACGGTTTAGCGGCGCATCCATTCAGTGAGGACATCGGGCCCGATCTGGCTGGTTTTGACAAGGCGGTAGCGTGGTGCCCCGGCCAAGTTTGACAGCCCCATGGCGCCAATGCCAGGCAACCCTTCGGCACCGATCACGACGCCTGCGTGGAACCCGATCAAGTGGTCGACCAGATCGGCATTGATTAGTGAGGCCGCAAGCGCGCTGCCGCCCTCGCAGAAAATCCTTGTGAACCCGTGCGTGCCGAGGTTCTGCAACACGTCGACCGGATCAAGATGCGCGCCTTTGACGCGGCAGGTCATCAAAGTCGCGCCAAGGTCGCGCCATGTATTGACCAATGTCGCATCCGCGTCTGTGCCGTGACACAAGATCACCGGCACATCATTCGCAGTGCGGGCCAATTCACCCATCAGCGGCAAATCGAGCCTGCGCGATACCACAATCCGTGCGGGTTGACCGGTGATGCCGAGGCCACGCACGGTAAGGCTGGGGTCATCCTTGCGCGCTGTTCCCGCCCCTACCATCACCGCGTCATGGCGGCTGCGCATGGCATGAACAACGCGCCGCGCGGGCGCATCTGTGATCCATTGGCTTTCGCCCGTCGCTGTCGCGATCCGCCCGTCAAAAGAATGCGCCAGTTTGAGCGTGACCATAGGGCGGCCAGATGATGTGCGTGCAAAAAAACCTGCATGATCGGCAGTTGCTGCGGCCTCCATCACGCCTGTGTCGACGGTGATGCCCGCATCCCGCAACAGCGCGATCCCTTTGCCATCCACGCGCGCGTCGTGGTCTTTGGCAGCGATCACCACGCGAGCAACCCCTGCTGCGATCAAAGCATCTGTGCAAGGCGGGGTCTGTCCGTGATGGGCACAGGGTTCGAGTGTGACGTAGGCCGTCGCACCGCACGCCGCGTCACCGGCTTGGGCCAACGCGCAGGTTTCGGCATGGGGGCGTCCGCCCGGCTGGGTCCAGCCGCGCCCAACGATGCGGCCGTGCTGCACGATCACACAACCCACAGCCGGGTTTGGCCATGTCCGCCCCTGCCCCCGCCGGCCCAAAGACAGGGCCAGCGCCATAAATCTTGTGTCGCTCATTCTTCTCCGGGTGCGTTCGGACGCAGTTCCTGCACGAACTTGTCAAAGTCATCCGCCGCCTGAAAGTTCTTGTAAACACTGGCAAACCGCACATAAGCGACCGTGTCGATGCGCGCGAGCGCCTCCATCACAATTTCACCGATCTGCTTGGACGCGATATCCGTCTCGCCCATGCTTTCCAATCGGCGCACGATGCCGCTGATCATCTGGTCGATACGTTCGGGATCAATCGGGCGTTTCTGCATTGAGATACGGATCGACCGCTCCAGCTTGTCACGATCGAAATCTTCGCGCTTTCCGGATGTTTTCAACACGACCAGATCGCGCAACTGGACGCGTTCATAGGTCGTAAACCGGCCGCCACACGCAGGGCAAAACCGGCGACGGCGGATGGATACGTGATCCTCTGCCGGACGGCTGTCTTTTACTTGAGTGTCAATGTTTCCGCAAAACGGGCAGCGCATACGCCATCCCCCTTATATTTCCTGCCTCACTTGTGGGGCGTTCCGCCCTCTTGCCTAGAGTTATAGGCCAGCCGCAGGGTTTTGGGTAGAGGCGAAATGCACACCATAGATAGGGTGTGCCGCAAAGCCACATCAGGCAAAATGCGCCACCACTCTGCGGGAATGCGGGGACGTGCGATGTTCAAACAGATAAATGCCCTGCCATGTTCCCAAACACATACGACCTTGCGCCACCGGGATGGACAAGCTTACTGGCATCATTGCCGCCTTGATATGCGCGGGCATGTCATCGGCCCCTTCCTGGGTATGCGTCAGATAGGACATCTGCGGATCATCACAGGACGGAACCAGTCGCGCAAAAAACGCCCGCAGGTCGCGCTGGACATCGGGGTCTGCATTTTCCTGGATCAACAGCGACGCAGAGGTGTGTTGCACGATCAACGTCAACAGACCCTCGGTCATCCTCTGATGGGCGATCCAGTTTGCAACCAGATCGGTGAACTCGTAAAGGCCGGGTCCGCGTGTGGATATGACGAACTGCTGCTGCACGGGTGGCATCTGCCCCATATGGCCCGCCTATTTGGTTGAGCGGGTAAAGGCGTCGCGGCAATAACGCCGCGCTTGCACGGATTTGATCATGTCGCCGGGGCGGTCCACTGAAAGGCTCAGGCGGCTTTCAGGACGCGGCAACCCCGCCGGGCTGGTTGAAAAAACGACCGCGTTGCGTCCCGGCGCAGTAACACTTGGCCCACGGGATCGCTTTAAGTAGATTTCTGTGAGATTTGACAAACCGCTGCGGCGCTCGACAAAGGTCGCAGCACCGCACCAGAAATCTGCGGCACCCATGCTTCGGGTCTCTACCACTTCGAAATCGGACGCATTTATCCGATTAATGACCATGCTGTCCTCTTCTCCGGTTGTCGCAGCAGCAACACACACTGGGGCGAGTGCAAATAGCCCTGAAAGAATAGCGCCCTTCATCGGCTCCTCAACTTGAAATCAGCGCAAAACGAAATCGCATGACCCACAGACAGATTGGCCCCAGCCGTTTGAATGGAGGAACCAATAATCGAAACCCGTGATGGGGTCAGGCCCGTCGCATCAAGTGTAAAGCGGACCGGTCCACGCTGCCCGCGCGCACGGTCCTCGGCGACATAGATCCGCTGTGAGCCATTGGCACCCAATACGTCACGTGCGTAATCTGCGGCAGCACACCACATACCACGTGCTCCCAGCCCCCCGCCATTAGCGACCGAAAAAACACCCGCGTCAGGCGTGGCTGTCACGCCGTTCTTTGCATGAAATGTTTGCGCGCCAAGCGGTGCTGCCAAGGCAGCGGTCAGTACACATGCTGAAAAAAGTCGTAGCATCATAAATTTCCTTTTCTGAGGAATAAAACATCACCAAGTTCAATCTGGTAGTCGCGGCAAAACTGGAAGGCATGTACTACCGGCAGTCCCTCTCCGACGGTGCGCGTGCCAACCGACAAAGACCGGCTTGGCGCTTGCGACAAACGGCTCTCGTCGGTGGTAAACACCACCCCTTTGCGCCCCGCGACGCTGACCGAAGGGCCGCGCGGCGTTTTAACATAGATACGTTGGCCCGGACCGGTGCGTCCTTGGCTCACCGCATAATCAGCCGCCGCACACCACATGCCGCGCGGACCTTCGCCGCGCGCCTCGATAACTTCAAAATCTGATCCGTTCAGCGGCACAACCTTCAGCTGGTTCTCGGCGGTAAAGGTCTGCGCAGTGCCGGCTCCGGCAAGCACGGTAGCAAAGGCCACGGCAGTCAGGACATGTCGCATCTGGAAAACCTCTCACTATTCAAAACGGGAAATATCCCTCACACTCCAGATAGGTCGTCTCATGCACACTTCAAAATCACAGGTGCGTTAGCGAAATCATTTGGCCGTCCCGACGGGCTTTTGAGGACGTTCTTTACTCCAGAGATAATGACAAACGGTTCTCACCGATCAGGAAGCGCGACAGATTGAGGTAAGCAATTTACACGAAGCGCGCATTTATACGTCGCAAGCAACAGTATGTTCTGCCGCACAAGACTGGGTCAGTTCAAAAGGCGTTAAAGTCACTTTGCTTGGGCGAGCTTGGCGAGATAGCCGGACGTGCATTTGTTATGACAAAGCTTTCGCCAAAGGGCGTTGCTCACCCCCTAAAAACCCCATGTTCAGAGAGTGTCTGATCTTCTGTGTATGAGTAATTCGGTCCATGCTTCATTAACGAAGGAGCATGAAGACAATGACGATTACGAAGGAAGTATTAGATGAGCTGCTGAGCGGCGTTGAGAAC
>Ga0115563_1001556_pt1 | contig 17371 bp, 9 predicted proteins | sample COGITO_mtgs_1105_2_FD_87198 | JGI IMG/M metagenome (GOLD analysis project Ga0115563, IMG submission 87198) | Pelagic marine microbial communities from North Sea - COGITO_mtgs_110519 | ecosystem: Environmental > Aquatic > Marine > Epipelagic | place: Germany:Helgoland, sampling site Kabeltonne...
AACGACGGTAACTTTGACGTTAACGAAGATGTCGACGGTGACGGCAACCTTGACGTAGCAGAAGATCAGGACGGTGACGGTAATCTTGACGTTGCAGAAGATCTAGACGGTGACGGTAACCTTGACGTAGCAGAAGACGTCGATGGTGATGGATCTCTGTCTTTAACTGCTGAAGATTTAGATGGTGACGGTAACCTTGATGTTGCGGAAGATGTTGACGGCGACGGTAACCTAGACGTTGCAGAAGACGTGGACGGTGACGGTAACCTCGATGTTGCAGAAGACCTCGATAATGACAGCAACCTTGACGTAGCAGAAGACGTGGACGGTGACGGTAACCTGGACGTTGCTGAAGATACTGACGGAGACGGCAACCTTGACGTTGCGGAAGATCTCGATGGTGATGGCAACCTTGATGTGGCCGAAGATCTTGATGGCGACGGCATACTTGATCTGTCTGAAGATGAAGATGGTGACGGCGTTCTAGATACTGAAAGCAAAGTCACTATGTTTGTTGCTGATCGTTTTGATGATGCGACTAAGTTAGATATTGACGCTACTGAATTGACACTTAACGGTTCAGAAGTGGCTCTTGAGTCAAGTGTTACTGCTGTTCAAGATCAGGTAACGTCAAACGATGGTGATATTGCATCCTTGAATACTCAAGTCGCTGATAATGACAGTGATATTTCCGCCTTGAACTCTGAAGTTGTTTCTAACGACGACGACATTGCTGACCTTGAAACTGATCGTCAGAATATGATCGACGCAATTGGTTTAACAAACTCAGTAGGGATCGATGACAATGGCGGTGGTGTTATTGTGTCTGAGGTATTGGCCCCAACTTGGAATCCTAATGGAACCACCTACCTCGATGGCACTTCTACCGTTATGGAGTCGGTGGTAGAGCTGGATACTCAGGTTGACAACAATGCAACCGCGATCACTGACGAAGCTGCAACTGCACGGGCTGCTGAGCAAGCGAACGCAACCGCGATCACTGGCGAAGCTGCAACTGCACGAGCTGCTGAGCAGGCGAACGCAACTGCGATCACTAATGAAGCTGCAACTGCACGGGCTGCTGAGCAAGCGAACGCAACCGCGATCACTAATGAAGCTGCAACTGCACGCGCTGCTGAACAGGCGAACGCAACCGCGATCACTAATGAAGCTGCAACTGCACGAGCTGCTGAACAAGCGAACGCAACCGCGATCACTAATGAAGCTGCAACTGCACGAGCTGCTGAACAGGCGAACGCAACCGCGATCACTAATGAAGCTGCAACTGCACGAGCTGCTGAACAGGCGAACGCAACCGCGATCACTGACGAAGCCGCAACTGCACGAGCTGCTGAACAAGCGAACGCAACCGCGATCACTGACGAAGCTGCAACTGCACGAGCTGCTGAGCAAGCGAACGCAACCGCGATCTCTAATGAAGCTGCAACTGCACGAGCTGCTGAGCAAGCGAACGCAACTGCGATCACTGACGAAGCTGCAACTGCACGTTCTGCTGAGCAGGCTAACGCAACTGCAATTAGCAACGAGGCAACAACTGCACGTGCTAATGAAACTGCAATTAGCACTGCACTGACTGCTGAGTCTAACCGCGCTATGAATGCCGAAATGGCAAACCGTAGTCTGATCAATACTAACGCGAGCGATATCGCTGCCAACCAGGGCCACTTGCGCCAGTTGGATGCTGATGTTGATATGTTGCGCTCTGGTGTTGCTATGTCGATGGCTCTGGCGGGTATGCCAACCACTGACGGCGACGGTACTGGTTTTGCAATCGGCGTAGGTAACTTTGACGGCGAGTCTGCTGTTGCAATGGGCTTTACTCATAAGTCTCGAAGAGCTGCTTACAAGCTGGGTCTAACCCATGCTGGTGGCGAAACTGGTGTTTCTGCCGGTGCTTCTTGGAAGATCAGCAAGTAAGTCTTATGTTGATGTAAAAAAGGGCTGTCTTTTGACAGCCCTTTTTTTATGCCTGTAAAAATTATTTGGCAGTTTGGTTTATACTGTCGAGAGCAAAAACAACAACAAAAATAAGCTGCTATGGCACATTATTCTTCACTCACAGTATTTCTCGGTGCGCTTGCCTTAACCTCTTGCGGTGGCGGTTCGACAGCTGTTGATCTGGCTCCGACTTTTAGCAGTGGCAGTACATTTGCGGTGGCCGAGGGTTCTACTGATGTGGCCACTATTGCCGCCTCAGATCCCGAAGGCAGAGCTGTCAGATACAGTCTGGTTAATGGCGAGGATAGTGCCTTATTTAGCCTTAGCTCTCAGGGCCAGCTGCGTTTTTTGCAGGTCCCTGATTATGAGACGCCACTTGATTTGACTGCGGATAACCGTTATTCCCTTGGGGTCACGGCATCTGATGGAGGCAATTCAACAGCCTTAACTCTGAGGGTCAATGTGACAGATGCCTTAGAGGGCCGAGTGGTTGATGGGCCTCTGGCCGGCAGCCTGGTGTTTCGCGATCTAGATGGGGATTTTGAGCTCGATACCGGTGAACCTCAGACCAGCACCGACAGTGACGGTTTTTTTCTATTAGATGACTCAGAGGTCAACTGCGACCAGTTGAACAGCTGTGGGCTTAATGTTGTTGCCTATGGCGGCACTGATACGTCCACCAATACTCTGCTCAGTGACTTTGTGCTTGCTGGGCAACTTCAGCGCAATCAAGACTTTATTATTTCACCGATTTCGACCCTGCTTACGGGAACCGATGACGCTCTGCGCCTACTCAGTCGCTTGCAGCTGTCAGTCAGTCCTGAACAGCTCGCTCTGCTTGACCCATGGCAGTTGGCAGAAAATAACCAGGGTAGTCTGTTGGCGCGCAATCAGCAGATCGGTTTGCTTGTTCAGACCCTTGTTAATCTCTTAACCTCTGATTCCACCGCTACGCCATTGCAGGTAAGTCTCGAGTTAGTGTCGGTTATCGGCGATCTAATTGAGGACCGTGATTTAGATCTGGGTGATGAGTCGCTGGTCACTGAGGTCTTAAATAATACCCTTTTGGCGTTCCCCTCTAGCATCGCTATTGACGGCGAGGCTCAGGCTGCTGTGGGCGCCAAACTGGCTATGGTGAATAGGGCGTTAGTTGATTCTCAAGATAATTTGACGGCTGATTTCGCGGTTGCTGTGGTACGCGTAGCACAGACAGACCTGCAGCGCTCGGTGCTTGATCTCAACAGCAATGATATTAGTACAGAGCAATTTCTCCAGGCCACGTCGGTTGAGCTGCTGTTTGCCGATGTGCCTGAGAATCTGGATCTAGCCAATACCGATGGCGATGATCTGGTGGATATTCTCGATGAGGACGATGATAACGATTCGGTTTTGGATCGAGTGGATTGGTCGCCTTTAGATCCTCGAGAATGGGTTGATAGCGATGGCGATGACATTGGCGATAATGCCGATCCTGATGATGACAACGACGGCGTTGCGGATGCTGCTGATGCCTTTCCAGTAGATGTCGGTGAGTTTCTGGATACTGATGCGGATGGCCTCGGCAATAATGCCGATTCGGACGATGATAATGACAGTGTTCTGGATATCGATGATGCCTTCCCATTGGACGCTACTGAGTCTCGGGATCAGGATGGTGATCTGCTTGGCGATAATGCAGACAACGATGATGATAACGATTCTGTGGCCGACAGCGATGACGCCTTTCCACTAGATGCCACTGAGTGGGTGGACACAGATGGTGATGATCTGGGTAATAACACAGATCCGGATGACGACAATGATGGGGTTGCCGATGGCGATGATGCCTTCCCATTGGATGGCGAGGAGTGGTTGGATTCCGATAATGATGACATTGGCAACAATGCTGACCCTGACGATGATAACGATACTGTTGTCGATACTGCCGATCCTTTCCCATTGGATGGCACTGAATGGCTGGATACAGATAACGATCTGCTGGGTGATAACGCCGATCCGGACGATGATAACGATGGCGTTGCGGATGGGGATGATGTGTTTCCACTGGATTCCGGGGAGTGGTTGGACAGTGACGGCGATAAGATCGGTAACAATGGGGATTCAGACGATGATAATGATGGGGTTGCGGATGTCGATGATGCTTTTCCGCTGGATCCCACTGAGACGCTAGATACTGATAGCGATACCATTGGCAATAATTCTGACCCTGATGATGACAACGACAGTGTTTTGGATGGCGCAGATGCGTTCCCTTTAGATGCTACAGAGTGGCTGGATACTGATGGCGATGAGCTGGGCAACAATGTCGATCCGGACGATGACAGTGACGGTGTTTTGGATGCTGGAGATGCCTTCCCATTAGATGCCACTGAATCGGTGGATACCGATGGCGATGGAACTGGCAACAATGCCGACCCAGACGATGACAATGACGGTATTGTGGATGGAGCAGATGCCTTCCCATTAGATGCTACAGAGTCATTGGACACCGATGGCGATGAGATTGGCAACAATGCCGATCCAGACGATGACAATGACAGTGTTTTGGATGGCGCAGATGCCTTCCCACTAGACGCCACTGAGTCGGTGGATACTGACGGTGATGAAATTGGCAACAATGCCGATCCGGATGATGATAACGATGGCGTTTTAGATGACGCAGATGCCTTCCCATTAGATGCCAGTGAGTCGGTGGATACTGATGGTGATGAAATTGGCAACAATGCGGATCCAGACAATGATAATGATGGTGTTTTGGATGGTGCAGATGCCTTCCCATTAGATGCTACAGAGTCATTGGACACCGATGGCGATGAGATTGGCAACAATGCGGATCCAGACGATGACAATGACAGTGTTTTGGATGCCGCAGATGCCTTCCCGCTAGACGCCACTGAGTCGGTGGATACTGACGGTGATGAAATTGGCAACAATGCCGATCCAGACGATGATAACGATGGTGTTTTGGACAATGCAGATGCCTTTCCCTTAGATGCCACAGAGTCACTGGATACCGATGGCGATGAAATTGGCAATAATGCAGATCCGGATGACGATAATGACGGTGTGGCGGATGGCGATGATGCGCTGCCACTGGATGCCACTGAATCAGTGGATACTGACGGTGATGGGGTTGGCAATAATGCGGATCCGGATGATGACGGTGATTTCTATATGGATGGCAATGACGCCTTCCCATTAGATGTCACTGAGTGGCTTGACACTGACGGCGACGAAATTGGCAATAACGCCGACCTGGATGATGACAATGACTCTGTGATCGATGACGATGACGCCTTTCCCTTGGACGCCTCGGAGTCGCTGGATACAGACGGTGATGGGATTGGCAACAACGCCGACAACGATGACGATGGCGATGGCGTCAATGATTCGCGGGATGATGCGCCCTTGGATGCCAGCATTACCCCACCTACGGCGCTATTCTACGCTGACCAACTTCAGGGTTCGGCGCCGCTGGTCGTGCTGTTTGATGCCAGCGACACGGTCGCCGGCTATCTCGATGATACGGTGGTGAGTTTCAGTTGGGACTTTGCCGATGGCTTGTCGGGTTCCGGTGTCAGTATTAGTCATACCTTTGAGACGGCGGGTACCTATGCTGTGGTGTTGACGGTACTGAATACTGATGGTCTGAGCGACACCTTTACTCAGTCGGTGATGGTCTCCCCCGGTTCTTACTCAGTTTCGGGGGTAATTACCGTAGCCGATTCGGCGCATATAGATTCTGATGTCAACGATCTTGCATCGGCGGTTGTGAATAACAGTAGCTTTAGCCGCGCCCAGATACTGGGTGTTCCAGCCAATGTTGTTGGCTATGTGAACACGGCTAATTATGGTGCCAACGGCAAGTCTTTTTCCGCTGGCGACTGGCGGGATTATTATCAGTTTGAGGCGTTGGGCGGTGAGGTGATTAATCTTATTCTGGATTCTCCCGGCAGTACCGGTGCCGGTTATACGGATCTCGATATGTATCTCTATGACGCTGACAAAGACTTGGTAGGCTATTCTATCAGCGAGACCCAGTACGAGAGTCTGATGATTCCCCTTGAGCAGGGCATGTATTTTTTGCGCGTCAATGTGTGGAGCGAGGGTGCAGGAAAGTACTATCTTGCGATTGGCGCTGGGCTTCAGAGTCTCGGCTCTGGCTGGTCTTCTGACTCTGAATTCGCCATAGGCGATGTGATTGTCAAGGAGCGGCTCTCTAAGAGTCGCAGAGCCAGTAATATTGCTCTCTCTACAGCCTCTCCTATGGCCATCAGGTCGATGGGTAACAATGGCCCCAAACTCTATCGATATGGACAAAATATTGGCCAGCAGAGTGCTGGTCTCACCAAGGGTACTCGGTCAGCTAGCTTGACTTCCCCCTCAGATATAGATTTGCGCGTTGCCACTCTGCTGGCTGCCAAAGAGCTGTCGCTGGATCCGGCGGTGGAATATGCCGAGCCCAACTTCCTTCGCCGAGCCACCCAGATTCCCACGGATGAACGCTATGGTACTCAGTGGCACTATGAAAAAATCAGGCTTCCTGAAGCCTGGGACATCACCACTGGCAGCACAGACGTCAAGGTGGCAGTCCTTGATACGGGTATTTTTGTCGCCCATCCTGATTTAGAGGCGCGCCTCTCTGACGATGGCTTTGACTTTATTAACAATTCTTACAATGCCGGTGATGGCCTGGAGGTCAATGAAGATAGCAATGGTAATGGGCTGTTGGATCCAGGTGAAGATCTGGATGGCGATGGCTATCTGGATGATGGTCAGGAAATCGATAATGATGCCAATGACCCCGGTGACGGCGCCGATAACCCCTATTGCACTGGTGGCTCCGGCAGTTCATCGTTTCATGGCACTCATGTTGCCGGAACTGTGGGTGCTGAAACCAACAATGACGATGACTCCGAGGATATCAATGACAACGGTAGTCTCGATTTCGGTGAGGATATCGATAGTGACGACACTCTTGATGTTGCCGGTGACGGAGTAGGCAATGGTATAGCGGGGGTTACCTGGGCGGGAGAGATTATGAATTTGCGTGTTCTGGGTTGCGAGGGAGGCTATGACTTCGATATTGCCAATGCGATTCGTTATGCGGCGGGCCTTGAGAATCAGTCGGGTATTATTGTCGATGACCCTGCGGATATTGCCAATATGAGCCTCGGTGGCGGTGGCACCAGTTCGACCATGAGCAGCGCGATTGCCGATGCCACTGAGGCAGGCATGATTATCATTGCTGCAGCGGGTAATTCTGCTACCGAGTTGCCTTCCTATCCGGCGGCCTACAGCAATGTTATTTCGGTTTCAGCGACCTTAGAAGACGATAGTCTGGCTAGCTATTCTAATTTTGGCGCCACGGTGGATGTGGCTGCGCCGGGGAGCAAGATTAAGAGCACGATGGCAGAATTTAATGCCGAAGAGCAAAAAATAAAAGCCAGTTATGCTTCCTCTAATGGCACTTCCATGGCGGCACCCCATGTGGCTGGGGTAGTGAGTCTGATGAAATCTGTCTACCCTGAAATGTCTCCAAGCGACTTCGATGCGATTCTACTCAGTGGTGAAATCATTGTTGATCTGGGAGATGTCGGACGCGATGACCTGTTTGGCGCTGGCAGAATTGATGCTACCAAGGCGGTTGAATTCAGTAAGGCGATAGCCGATGGGTTTGAGGAAATCCCGGTAACCCCGATTTTGTATCTCGATATGAGCTATCTGAATTATGGCAAAACAATCGGACAATACAGTGTTAATGCCTCTAACTTTGGCAATGGCGATTTAGTTATCAGTTCGGTGAGTGCGGCTGACGCCTTTGTGATCATCAGTGAGCCGCTGCAGAACAATGGCATCTCCACCTATATCATCGGCATCGACCGCAGCGGTTTGGCTGATGGTATCTATTCTAGTAGCGTCAGTTTCACGTCTAATGGTGGCGATGTAGATGTCGCTTTGGTGTTTCAGGTGATGTCCTCCAATCTTGGCTCTGAGGGCAATCTTGGCAATATTTCGGTGATTCTCAAGGACATTAATAGCGGTGCTGAAATACCCTTGCAGATTCAGTCTGCCGCGGCGGGCCAATACAGCTATAACATCGACGGTGTTGAGCAGGGTGTCTATGAAATTCACTCGGGCACCGATATCGACAACGATGGAATTATCTGCGGTATCGCCGAAGCCTGCGGCGCTTATCCCACCCTAATGTCGCCGGCCACTGTCATTGTTAATGGCAACGTGGAAAATCAAGATTTCAGTCTTGAGATTGATGGCTCGGCATACTCAGAGTAAGGATTAAGATTAGGGGGCTAAAGCATTGATAGTCCGGGCCGTTAGATTAACGGCCCGGGGCAAGTCAGTCAGTGTTTTTAGGCGCGCCCGTAGCGATCGTCAAAGCGCACAATATCGTCCTCTCCCAAATAAGCACCGGACTGTATCTCAATCAGCTCGATCGGGATCTTGCCAGGATTTTCAAGGCTGTGAACCGCGCCAATGGGAATATACACCGACTCATTTTCACAGATTAGCCGCTCCACATTATCAATGCTGACCTTGGCTGTGCCGCTCACCACCACCCAGTGCTCGGCGCGATGATGATGCATCTGCACCGAGAGTTTAGCTTCGGGTTTCACAGTGATACGTTTCACTTGAAACCGTGACCCCTGATCCATAGAGTCGTACTTGCCCCAGGGGCGATAGACCTCGCGGTGGTGAATATATTCGCTGCGCTGTTCGGTCTTTAATTGATCAACCAGCTGTTTAACCTTCTCCACATGATCTTTGTGGGCTACCAACAGGGCGTCCTTGGTGTCGACAATCACCAGATCACTAATACCCAGAGTGGCGATCAGTTTACTGTCGCCGCGAATATAGTTGTTGCAGCTGTCAATGCTCATGGTATCGCCGATCTCAACATTGCCCTGAGCATTTTTTGGCAGCAGGTCGAGCAGCGATGACCAGCTGCCCAGATCGTTCCACTGGGGGTCCATTGACATCACCATGGCATTGGCGGTTTTTTCCATTACCGCATAGTCAATCGACTCGGCAGGGCATGCGGAAAACAGATTGCTGTCTGGGCGGACAAAATCCATATCCGCGGCACTGGTCTGCCAGGACTGTAAACAGGTGCTGTAAATATCTGGGCGCAGTGTTTGCAGTTCCTTGAGAAAGGCATCGCCGCGAAACATAAATATGCCGCTATTCCAGAGGTAATCGCCGCTGGCGATCAACGCCTCGGCCCGTTCAAGGCTGGGCTTTTCAATAAACTCGCTGATTTTTTGGGGCTTGTCGCCAGTCAGTGGCGCAGCACTTTTAATATAGCCATAACCGGTGGCCGGGTGATTGGGTGTTATGCCAAAGGTAATCAGAGCGCCGCTTGCCGCGGCCTCCTGCGCCGTCCTAACTGCCGCGAGAAAAGCCTGTGGATCTGCCATATGATGGTCGGCTGGCAGCACCAGCAGGCTGGCGTCGGGATCTATCTCCTTGGCCAACAGAGCCGCTAGGCAGATCGCCGGTGCGGTGTTGCGGCCACAGGGTTCGAGAATGATGCCATTGTGCTGGATGCCAGCGAGGCGCAACTGCTCGGCGGCGATAAACCGGTGGTCTTCGTTGCAGACAATAATCGGTGGTGCGCAGTCGAGGCCCTGGAGGCGCTCTAGCGTGGCCTGTAACATGGTTTCGTCCCCAACTACTGGTAGGAACTGTTTGGGATAGAGTTGCCGGGAGAGGGGCCATAGTCGAGTGCCAGAGCCACCGGCAATAATCACAGGTTGGAGCATGAAAAATCCTTTTCGATTGATGTAAATCCGTTTGATAAAGTCTTATTCGACGATAAGTTGTCACCTGCTTAACTGTAGCTCGAATTGTCTTGAATTTCCTTGGCAGAATTGAGGGGCTTGTGTAGAATGCGCTCCTCAGAAGAAATAGGAGCATAGCTCAGTTGGTTAGAGCACTTGCATGACATGCAAGGGGTCCGCAGTTCGAGTCTGCGTGTTCCTACCATTTTTTCAAAAGAGCGACGCGTTTTTCAAAACAGCGACGCGATTTTTAAAGCCCTTGCACGCATTAGCTGGCAAGGGTTTTTCCGTTTTAGGGGCTAGAGATTTTGCCCTTAGCATTGCCGATATCTAGCACTAAGCTAGTGCTAGATTAGTGCTAGATTAGTGCTAGATTAGTGCTAGATTAGTGCTAGATTAGTGCAGTGCTACCCCTGAATAGTGGATTCCTAAACTGTACAACTAAGTCTATATACTAGCGGTTCACGCATCACTCACCCGATGGGCTATCAGCCATGTAAACCGAAGCACAAACCGTGGTTGTTGGCGCCGGCATCGTGGGCATTTGCACCGCCCTCTATCTGCAAGACAAGGGCCGCCAGGTCACTCTCGTGGATCGCTTGGCCCCCGGCGATGGCACCAGCTCAGGCAATGCCGGTATTATCTCTGTGGGCTCTGTGCACCCAGAGGCCATGCCCGGTGCCTGGAAAGAGATCCCTCATATGCTGTTGTTGCCTATCTTTGGCTGGGTATGAGTCTGTGATTTTGGCTCTCTGCTGACAGGTTAAGGTCGACTTTGTCGCAACTGTTTGACACAAATTAGTCTGGCCCTGATTAGCTGCTATCCTTTAATGATTAGTTAAAAGGCTTTTTATTAAGAGCTTATTTATTAAGAGCTTATCTACTAAAAGCTTATTCATTATTTTATGGTGATTGCACCGTCAGGAGTTTAGGGATGAACCGATTCGCTTTGCCGCGCGGATTTACGATTGTCGAATTATTGGTCACCCTGGCCATCGCCGCGATTTTATTAGCCGTTGCAGTACCCTCATTTACCCTTTTTGCACAGAAGCGTGCGATCAGCCAAAAGACCGTGCAGGTGCGCAATGCTTTGGAGTTGGCGCGGGGTCTCGCACTGTCTCAACGCCAGGTATGGACCGTCTGCACTGTGGATGCGTCAAATAGCTGTGTCAGCAGCGCCGGTCTGCGGCTACTGGTTTTTCGCGACGACAATGATGACAAAGATTTTAATACTGGCGAAATGCTCCACCAGGATATTGATATCAACTCCATTGAGCTTGAAATGTCAGCTTCCTTTGGTCGCCCTTATATACGCTTTGCCCGCAATGGCGAAGCATTGGAATCCGGCAATATTGAAGTCTGTTCGACAAATCAAGCGGTTGATTACGGACGTCAGGCGATTGTTTTTCGCAGTGGCCGTATTCGACTGTCGAATGATTCTGACGGCGACGGCTACGATGATGCTGGCGGTACAAAAATTGAATGTCACGGTAGTTAATATCCTCGGTTGAGACTCTAAGTCTAGCTCTTTAGTCGAGCCTCAGACCGACGTTAGTCTGATATTTATTAACGCTAATCTGTGAGAGCTGTTTTTTTGGCCTCAGAACACTACAGTCGTGTACAGAGAGTTAGAGTTTGCGTGATAGGTGTTATTAGGAAGTTATCAGGGAGTTAAAAGGGTCATGATGAGCCAGCCAAAAACCGCAGGATTTACACTGCTTGAACTAATGATTGTCGTCGCCATCGTGGCGATTCTAGCGGCGGTCGCCTATCCCAGTTATCAGCAGCATATAGTGCGCAATAACCGCGCCGCCGCGCAACAGTACCTGCTTGAAGTCTCCAGCCTACAGCATCAATTTATTCTCGATACTCGAACCTATTCCGCCACCCTTGCAGCTCTCGGTAGCACACCGATTGCCCGGGTCAGTGACAACTACACCGTGACCATCGGTGCCGTCGACAACAGCGCCTCACCACCGACCTTTACTCTACAGGCTGCCCCCATTGCCGGCACGCCACAGGCGGGTAGCGACACCCTAACGGTCAATCACTTGGGACAAAAAAATGCCAGCTGGTATGACTAATAGTCCATTCAATCTGAGAACTCTAGATACAAAATCTCGGCGCTCACTATTTAGGTGCTCACTATCTAGTAGACGCAGCCGCGGTTTTAGCCTGATTGAGGTGCTGATTACACTGCTGGTATTTTCCGTGGGCCTACTCGGCTATGCCTCCCTGCAAAACCGCGCACAAAAAGCCCAGCTCGAAGTCTATCAGCGGGTCTATGCCCTCAATCTGGTGGACTATATGGTTGATCAGATTCGTTCAAATCCTTTGGCTCAAGGTTGCTATGGGTTGGCAACAACCGAAGTGGGTACCGGTTTTTCCGGCTCCTACACCTGCTCAAGTTATGGCACTACGGATACCCAGGCTCAGGTAGTGGATGCAGTGAATGACTGGAGCGATCTATTAAAGGGCACCGGCGAAGCTATAGGTGGCACCAGCGTCGGTGGGTTGCTCAATGCCCGGGGCTGCATTGTCTATGACAACGTTAATGAGACTTACAGTATTTCTGTGGTCTGGCAGGGCTTGGTAGAAACCATTGCCCCCACCAGTACCACCTGTGGCGCGACAAGCTACGGCGGCGCCACCAGCAAAATGCGCCGCGCCGTGACCTATCTGTTGCGCACCCCGACTCTGGACAGTTGAATATGAAAATAAACGCCTACAGAACCCCTCCGCGACAGTCGGGCTTTTCCATGGTCGAGCTATTGATCGCCGTGGCCCTGGGCATAGTGCTGTCCTGGGCCATTCTCGATGTCACCCTCAACTCTTCACGCACCGCCAGAGAGCTCGAACTCACCAGTGAAATGGTTGAAAATGGTCGTTACCTGACCAATCTGCTAAGCGGCGAACTGCAACTGGCGGGGTTCTATGGTCGTCTGGAAGACTATGTTGACGTCACGGTGACAGCGCAGCCCGATGCTTGCGGATTATCCTCGACCAGTCTGCGCAATGGCATGAACTACCCGCTATTAGGTTTAGACGGTGTTGCCGCTGGCACCACCACCTGCAATGGAGATGTCTTACTCACCGGCTCAGATGCCCTGTTAATTCGGCGTGCCGATACCACCTCGGTGAACAGTACGGCTGGTCTAGTTAACGCTCGACACTATCTGCAAGAGACGGTGACCGCTGCGGTGCTGGATCTAGGTACCAACAGTTCCAGCTTTAATCTGCTGGAAAAAGACGGCACCACGGTCGCCGCCATCCGCGAGTACCACCAGGATATTTACTTTGTCGACACCGACAATGTGTTTAATCGCCTAAGTCTGATTAACGGCGCCTACACTGTGGAGCCTCTAGTGGAGGGGGTAGATGATTTTCAGCTGGTCTATGGCATTGATCGCTCTGGGGATGGGGTTGCCAATGCCGATGGGGGCAACGCCGCCTTTGTTGAACTGCCAGCCTCCGCCAGCGAGTGGGAGGACGTGGTCTCAGTAAAGATCTTCCTACTGCTCAGCAGCACCAGCAATGCGCCGGGACTCAGTGACGGCAAAACCTACTCCTATGCCGACCGGGCTGGTATTACTTTTAGTGACAGTAAAAAACGCCGGTTATTTAGCGCCGTTGCACGACTCACAAACGTCAGTATTAAGAGGAGTGGCGCATGAACAAGCGGCCTTTAGTGGGCTCTATTCAATTCAGAGCAGCTCGGCAGCGGGGCGCGGTGTTGATTGTCGCTCTGATGATGCTACTGGTGATGACGACTCTCGGGGTCTCCACCATGACCACGACCAATATTAGCCTACAGCTGGTGCAGAGCCAGCAGCGCCAGCAGGAAGCCAGCCAGGCGGCGCAGAACTCGATTAACTATCTGCTCAGCGATATAGATTATTACGTTAACAACAGTACCTACCTAGATGGCAACGGCGATTTCACCCTGTCATTCCCGACTAATGTCTCCAACGGTATGACGGTCACCGTCAACGGTCTGCAATGCCTGTTGCAGGCCACGTCGGCGGGCTGCTCTCTGCTTGAAGGTAGTTCCGCTCCCTGTCATCCAGAGTATTACTGGGAGGCGGATGTCAGTGTTACCGACCCGGTATCAGGGGCATCATCGAATATTATTGAAGGATTCAAATTCAGGTATCTCGAGGGCTATTGCCCCGCTTGATCAGCCAGGAGGCTAGACCATGAAGCAAACACCTATATTGCATCGCAAGCTGTTAGTGCGGGCGCCCATAGCGGCGCTAATACTACTGTTGTCTCTGTGGTCATCCGCTGCCGATATCGATATTTTCCGCACTAACTCGACCAATATTGCCGCGCCCAATGTGCTCTTTGTGCTGGATAATTCCGCCAACTGGAACAGCAATTCCAACGGTGTTACCAAGCAGCAAATCATGCACGAAGCACTGTTTAAATTCCTCGACAGCCTCAAACCACGCTTTGCTGATAATCCTGACTTTCCGGGTATCAATCTGGGTATATTGGTGTATTCCAGCGGCAACTCGCCAAAAGGCGGCAAACCCATTCAGGCCTTTCTGAAAATTGAATCAGCAAGTGATACGGATATAGATGCCATCAAAGCAAGACTCTACTGCAATGAGGATGGCTTTAGAGGCAATGGTGCCGCAGCTAATGAAGCTGCCTGTATCGATCAGCTAAGTATGGAATGGGGCGCAACAGGCTTTGATGTGAACTTGTTTTACGGTTCGGAAAATTTACCAAAAACCAACAATGCGCCCATGGCCCTCGCCTTTAACGAAGCCTACCTGTGGTTTGCGGGTAAGCCTTACCAGGCGGGACAGCAGGATGGCCCGCAACCGTCGAATATCGATGGCTTCGACCCCAGCGCCTTTAGTGGCAGCAACTATATTAGTCCAATCGACGACCTGGCCTGCGCCAACAACTATATGCTGTTTATCTCCAATGGTGGCCCGGATAGTGGTGAGAACAATGTCGCGGAATCCAAGCTCGATGCCCTGGGAGGCGTCTTTGCCGACGACCCACTGTCCACCGGTTTTCACAGCGGTGAAGAGTCCAACTGGCTGGATGAATATGCACGGTTTTTAAATACCAGCGACATCAATGATGACGTGGATGGCAAACAGAATGTCTCAGTCTATGCGGTAGATGTTTTCGAAGCACTCAACTCCAGCGGCAAACAATACGACCCCAGCGACGATGCTGGAGACTACAGAGATTTCGGTCTGACTAAGCCCGCAGCCTCAAAGCATGCACTGATGTACAACGCATCCGAGGGTGTAGGCGGTGGCGACTATCTGGTTGCCTCAAACGCCGACGCACTGGCTGCGGCGCTCAACGATGTGGTGGACGATATTCTTGAAAAGAACAGTGTCTTTGCCGCGGTCAGTTTGCCGGTGTCAGTGAATATCAAAGGCACCAATGAAAATCAGATCTATATGGGCATCTTTCGTCCCTCTCAGCAGCCGCGCTGGGCAGGCAATCTGAAACTCTATCAAATTGGTCTCGATTCGATTACCGGCAAACCGATACTGGTGGATGCGGAAGGGGATGCGGCGGAAGATACAGGCACCGGATTTATTGAGACACTGGCGCGCAGTTTTTGGACCGCCTCCAGTACCTATTGGACCAATATACCCACACTCTCAGTAAGTCGTGGCTCTGAGACCACCAGCCCCAGTGACGATCCCGACGGTAAAGAAGTTGAGCGCGGCGGCGTGGCCCAGGGATTGCGCGAATATGTTGGCACCAATCGCACGGTCTACACCTGCACCGGAACCTGTAGCAGTTTAGAAGACTTTAATACCTCCAATAACAATCTCGCTTTCGCCGACTTTAACGCGGCTGATGCCACTGAGATGAACAGTATTATCAATTGGTCAAAAGGCATAGATTTAGAAGATGCGGATAATGACGATGATGATGACACCACCGATATTCGGCCCAATGTCCACGGCGATGTAATCCATTCCCAGCCAGTGGTCATAAACTATGGCGGCAGCAAAGGGCCCTATGTGTTCTATGGCTCCAACGATGGCATGTTCCACGCAGTAAAGGGCGGCATTGTCGAAAAGACCGTCGACAGCAGCTCCAAAGATGGCGAAGAGATTTGGGCGTTTACCGCGCCGGAGCATTTCCCGCAGCTTAAAGTGCTCTATGACAACCTCACCCTGACCGGTGGCTTTGATAACAAACCCTATTTCTTTGATGGCTCCGTGGGCAGCTATGTGGTCTATGACGGCAATAATGAGGTCAGCAGCGCTATTATCTATCTCACCGCCCGCCGTGGTGGCGATCTACTCTATGCCCTGGACGTGACCGATCCCGAGGCGCCGCTGATCAAGTGGCACAAGAGCAGTGCAGACAATGGCTACAGTGAACTGGGGCAGACCTGGTCAAAGCCAGTGGTGACCAAATTAAAAGTCGGGACCGATGACAAAATCGTACTGATGATGGGCCTTGGCTACGACCCGGATGTAGATGACGGACCTTCAGTAACCCGCACGCAGGGTCGCGGTGTGATTATTATTGATGCCCTAACTGGCGAGGACATTTGGCAGGTTACCTCAGGCTCAGTGTCCAGCCCCTCCGGCACAGTCCTCAGTGAAGCCAATATGACCTTTAGTGTGCCCTCGGATCTGGCAGTGGTTGATCGGGATGGCAATGGCTACTCGGATCGGGCCTATTTTGGTGATACCGGCGGTCAGCTCTGGCGGCTCGATATTGGCAGCGCCACCCTGGGGGATTGGAAAGCCACGCGACTGTTTAAATTCGCCACTTCAAGCCAGCGTTTTTTAAATACCCCTGATGTTGTTGAAAGCCCAGAGGGTAATTACGATATGATCATTATTGGTTCTGGTAACCGCGAAAAGCCGGTGGATACCTCAGTGCAGAACCACATGGTTTTTTATCGCGACTACGACCAAAGCACCACCTCAACCTCGACAACAACATTGACTCTAGGGGATTTGGCGGCTGCCACAACCGTTGTCTCTGGCAGCACAGAGGCTTTTGACCCGGATACTGATATCAGCAGTAATAGCAAGTTCTTAAAAGGCTGGTATCTGGCCCTTGAAAGCGGCGAGAAGGTGGTGACCTCGGCATTGACGACAAATCAGGTGGCCACTTTTGCCACCAACCTTCCAGGGCAAAATGATGCCTGCACCGATCTCGGTGAAGCGCGTATCTACAAAATAAACCCCTTCTCTGTCTTGGGTAAGGCGCCGGGAGAGAAAAACTACGTCACCGTCGAAGGGGGTGGTTTCCTACCGCCACCCGTGGGCTTTACGGTGATTGTCGAACAGACCAGCTGCGATGCCGATGGCAACAACTGCACAACCGAAGAAAAGGCGGTGAGTGGCGTGATGTTTGGGTTTCATGCGGAAGACACCGAGGGCGATCCCCTGGGTGTTCGACGTCGAGTCTGGTGGTACAGCAAGCAGGATAAGTAGCCTGGCTTTTGATTCTTGATTCTTGACGCTGGTTAGCTAATCATCCAGCCCAAGCTTTTGCAGGCGATAGCGTATGGAACGAAAACTGATGCCGAGCTTTTTCGCGGCGGCAGTTTTGTTCCAGCGGGAGCGCTCCAAGGTATCCAGCAAAATCTCTTTTTCAATCTCCTC
>Ga0115563_1001600_pt1 | contig 17196 bp, 14 predicted proteins | sample COGITO_mtgs_1105_2_FD_87198 | JGI IMG/M metagenome (GOLD analysis project Ga0115563, IMG submission 87198) | Pelagic marine microbial communities from North Sea - COGITO_mtgs_110519 | ecosystem: Environmental > Aquatic > Marine > Epipelagic | place: Germany:Helgoland, sampling site Kabeltonne...
AAGTAGTGCAGCAGAAGCAAAACCTACTTTAGGAGATGCCAATGATGCTTTACAAGCACTTAAAGACAAAATGGACGGGAAATAATCCCAACCAAGTCTTATAATTTAAAAGAGCCTTCTCAAGTGAGAAGGCTCTTTTTTTATGTTTAATTCTGAAATTATTTTTTGTGATCGGGTTTTTGATTCCATAAGGTCAAATACTGACCTGTCGCCATTTTCCGGGCCATGTAGATGGCTTTGTCCGCACGGTCGCCAACAAATAATTCATTGATTGTTTCCAGCCATAATTGCAGCCATTTGCCAAAATGCATTTGGTCTATTGTATAGTCTAAATTTTCATCTACCTTAAGATGTTTCTTTGTCGGACTACCTTTAAATTTACGCACTCCAAATAGATTTGTTTCCCAAAAATCAGTCAATTTCGTAAGATGTGGAAGCCACTCATCGTCACTAATATGAGAATTGAATATGGGGCCTAACAATTCGTCTTTTCTAATTTTAGAATAAAAGGTATGGACTAAGAACTGGACGTCTTCTCTGGATTCTATCGGTTTCATAACTTTGATTTTAGGAGGTTTCAGCGACATTTTCTACACGTTTTGCGGTGTCTAATTTTGAGAGTGTTAAACGAATCACACTGTCTTTTAAGGCTGTTAAATCGTGAGGGATATTTCCTTCCAAAGCAATAATGGCTCCTTTTTCTAAAGAAGAAATCACGCCTTGAACTCCAAAATCGATTTTACCTTCAAGAACATGAACCACAATTGGAAAAAGTGTTTTGTGTTCTTTCATTTTCTGACCTTTTGCCAGCAGTATTCTGATTTCTTTAGAGAAGGAAGTTTCTAAGATGACATTGGTGGTAATTCGTTCGTGGTTAAACTGCAGGGCGTCGTTAAAGGATGCTATTTTCATAAAACATATAATTTGCTTGACTAAACTCGTTCTGAAGAATTGGCGTTGGGGCTTTTTCTAATTATAAATATACCAAAAAAAAGCCGCTTCGTTGTAGAAGCGGCTTTAAATTTTAATGAAAATTATTAGGAATCAATCGATCCCAAGACACGTTTCATAAAGCTATTCAATGCTTCTTTTTGTGGCGTGCCTTCTTTAACCATTTTATGTACTTCAAGAGCCCCATACATATTAGAGATTAATTCTCCAATCACATCTAATTCTTCATCTTTCAGACTTGGAACCTCGGAGAGTGCTTCTAAAGTTTCGAGGGTTTCAACGATGTAATCTTCGTCGTTTGCCTCAATAAATTGCGTTAAATGTTTAATTACTGGCAGTTTCATCTACAAGTTCTTTTAGCACGTCAAACTTATTAGTTTGCGTTTGGTTTATAAATTGACCTGATTTAAAAATTGCAAAAGTAGGCAAATTGTCTACCGTTGCGAGTTTCCGACTCTCAGGGAATTTTTCTGCATCTACGATTACAAAGGTCGCATCTGGCATTTCAGACGCTAATTTTTTAAACTTAGGTTTCATGATTCTACAATTTCCACACCATGTTGCGGAGTATTGAACCACCACAAATGGGTTGTCAGAAATAATAGCTTGCAGATTGTCTTCAGAAAGTTCTTGCATGATAAATAGTTTTTAGTGAGAAGCTAAATAGCTTGCAGTTCCTTTAGCATTTGGCGCCATTGCGTCTTTGCCTTCTTCCCAGTTTGCTGGACAAACTTCTCCTTTTTCTTGTACGTGTGTGTAAGCATCCACCAATCTTAAAAACTCAGCTACATTTCGTCCAAGAGGCATGTGGTTGACACTTTCGTGAACCACTGTTCCTTCTTCATCAATAATGTAAGTCGCTCTGTAAGTAACGTTGTCACCTTCTACAAGTACCACACCCGTTTCTTCGTTGTATGTTTCGTTTGAGATGTCTAAAATTCCAAGTGTTGATGCTAAGTTTCTGTTAGAATCCGCTAAAATAGGGTAGGTGACACCTTCAATACCACCATTGTCCTTAGCCGTTGATAACCATGCAAAATGCACTTCTGGAGTATCACATGATGCACCAATTACGATCGTGTTTCTTTTTTCAAACTCAGCCTTTGCTGCTTCAAAAGCGTGTAACTCTGTTGGGCATACAAAAGTAAAATCTTTTGGGTACCAGAATAAAAGTACTTTTTTCTTGTTGTTGATTGCTTCTTCGAGAACGTTTACTTTAAAAGTATCGCCCATTTCATTCATTGCGTCAACGCTTAAATTTGGGAATTTTTTTCCTACAATTGCCATAATATGATTTTAATAGTTGTTAAATTATTTTATGCAAATATAAGCTAACATCTATCTTATTTTCGCTTAGAAAAATTATAATTTCCTATACGACTATAAGTATAAATGATATAGGTTTTGAATATAGATAGTATTGAGTATTAATACACTAATCATTATATTAATTAAAAATATGTAAAAAAAATATAGTCTTTTAGATTACTATCGCTTTATATTTCTCTAATAAATGTTGTTTTCTGTATTCTAATAAATTATCTATTCTTTTTTCCCAATCCTTAGGTAAAATTGGTTCTAGCCATTCAATTTCATTATACCATTCTGGCACCTTTTTTTCTTCAAAATCTATTAAGCCAATCAAATTGTTTCCATATAAGTCTATATGTCGTTTATAGAAACATATTTTTATCAAATCCATTTTATCAGTTGGTTTAGCCAATCCTTTTGGGATAAGTACGACATTAGATGCAGATGTAAATAAAGAATAAGGTTTTTTAGTTTCATCAAATATTTGGAACATTTGCTTTTCAAGAGTTTTTTCGTCAATCTTATGCCCAAAAATATGAGCTAATTCAAAAGCATCTAAACCACTTTTTTCCATGAACCATTAGTCCCACCTGAATAACCTTTATTCATTGATAAGTATGTCCAGATATGTCGAGGATATGTATTATCATTTAAAATTGTACCGTCAGTTTTATAGATGTTATTTTTCCACTGAGCATTCCCGTTTTTTTCTTTATTAATTGGACGTTTTACACTTGGGAATATACAATCAGAGCCATTATAAAAAAAAGTATTTGTATTTAAGATAGGGTCGCAATTTTCTGAAAATTCTTTTTCAAAAACTTCATTTGCTTTAGTTATTTTATTAATAATTTGGGGATGGATATGATGACTTACTTTACCTAAAATTATAGCTAATTCTTTTTCTACTAAATTAGAATTGTCAATAAATTTTATAATCTTAGAAATTATTGTTTTTGTTTTTACAACTTTTAAATAAGGTTTTGTGTTATTTTTCGATTTGGATATATTTTCCTTTATTTCTTTAGAAAACAAATTATGATATTTTCCTGTTCTAGAAACTATTTGAGATTTATACCAACTCCAATGTGTTAACTTCCATTTACTTTTAGGCTTATTTGATAAAATTATTTCCGTAATTTCTTCATAATTAACATTGCCTTCCGATTGTTTTATGTAATCAAATAATATATCCTTAATTGTCATTTTAATTTACAGTTTTTTAATTTGTCAACCCCAATGATTTAAAACGAATTAGGACTTTTTGAGCTGTTTTATTTTGATGGAAAATGCTGCAAATAACAACGTTGTTACAGGGCTTAAAATACTAAAAAATACATAAGGAATGTAAGCGGTTGCACCCGCGTAGCCGAACAATACTTTTGAATGGTAGGCACCACAAGTGTTCCATGGAATTAAAACCGAAGTTACGGTCCCAGAGTCCTCTAAAGTTCTACTTAAATTTTCTGGCGCTAGACCTTTATCTTCATATGCTTTTTTAAACATTTTACCTGGAATTACCAATGCTAAATATTGATCAGAAGCAGTTAAATTTAACGCCAAACAACTTACAACGGTACTCGCAAATAGGCCAAAGACACTAGTCGCCATTTTTAGTAAGGCATCTGTTATTCTAGCTAAAGCACCAATAGCATCCATAACACCACCAAAGACCATGGCACAAACAATTAACCAAATTGTACCCAACATTCCTTTCATTCCTCCAGCTGTAAATAAATCATTTAATTCTTTACTAGAAGTTTCTACTGCTGTATCTACAGTTAAGGCATTCATAACTCCAGTATACATCGTCTTAAAATCATAAGATAGAGAAGTTAAAACATCACTTTTAATCAAATTATCATCCATACTGACCATGTGTGTTGCTACTATGTTTTTTATAATTTCTGGCTGTGCAATTACAGCAACAACACCTCCTAGTAATGCTCCAAATAAAAGAGCAATTAATGGGGGAGTTTTTCTAATGATTAGAAAAATAACAAAAACAGGAACAATAAATAACCAAGGAGAAATATTAAAAGCCGATCCAATAGCTTCTAGTTTATCTTCTATTTGAGGAGTTCCTGTGATATCTAAATTTAAACCAATAATTATAAATATTATTAATGTTACAATTATGGTTGGTATGGTGGTATAAGACATATATTTAATATGTGTAAATAAATCTGTACCAGCCATTGCAGGTGCTAGGTTTGTGGTATCTGACAGAGGTGACATTTTATCGCCAAAATAAGCACCTGATAATACGGCTCCACCTGTCATGCCCACAGAAATCCCTAATGTTTCTCCTATACCGATTAATGCAATTCCTACGGTAGCCGACGTGGTCCAGCTACTTCCTGTTGCAATAGAAATTATGGCGCAAATTACGACACAAGCCGCTAAAAATATAGTAGGGTTTAATATTTGCAATCCGTAATAAATCATAGTAGGAATGACGCCACTAATGAGCCAAGTTCCTGCCAAAGCGCCCACCATTAATAAAATAAGTAATGCTCCTGAAGTTGATTTTACATTTTCGGCTACTTCTGCCATCATTTTAGAAAAAGAAACCTTATTTCTAAAACCTACCAAAGCCGCAATTGCAGCCCCTAATAATAATACAAACTGATTACTACCGCTTAAGGCATCATCTCCATAAACATAAATATTGTAAGCTAACATAGCGACCAGGCCAAAAACAGGGATGAGTGCTTCCCAAATATTCAACTCTTTATTTTCAATAATTGGGTTGTCTACGGGATCTTTTGGGGTAATGTCTTGACTTTTCATAGGACCGTTCTTCAATGATTTTGAAGTGTAATGTTACGATTTTAGTCTAAGCTTTGCAAATGCAAAGGAAAATTCAAAACAATGAAGCTTTTTATACTATCTCAATTTAGGAAAGGAAGTAGGATCTACTTCGTGAAACATATTATAAACCTTCTCAAACACATCATCTGCGGAGGGTTTACTGAAATAATCACCATCGGTACCATAAGCGGGTCGGTGTTCTTTAGCAGTCAGCATTTGTGGTTTGCTGTCTAAGTTTTGATAAACGTTTTGATGTTCTAAAATTTCATTAAGAATATAAGCGGAGGCTCCACCAGGAACATCTTCATCGACAATAAGAAGACGGTTTGTTTTTTCGACACTTTTTGAAATATCTTTTTGAAGGTCAAAAGGGATGAGGGATTGAATGTCAATAATTTCAACATCGATATCCACTTCCAATAATTCTTTGGCAGCTTGCTCCACAATGCGTAAAGTTGAACCATAAGACACAATCGTAAGATCTGCCCCTTGCTTGATGGTTTCTACAATACCAACGGGCGTTCTAAATTCGCCTAAGTTGGAAGGCTCTTTTTCTTTTAAGCGGTATCCATTCAAACATTCGACCACCATTGCAGGCTGATCACTTTCTAAAAGTGTATTGTAAAACCCTGCAGCTTTGGTCATGTTTCGAGGTACCAATACAAATACACCTCTAATCAGATTTAAAATACCTCCTAATTGAGATCCAGAATGCCAGATGCCTTCTAAACGATGTCCACGTGTTCTAATGATTAAAGGAGCTTTTTGTTTTCCAAAAGTTCGGTAATGCAAGGTTGACAAATCATCACTAATGATTTGAAGTGCATATACCATATAATCAAGATATTGAATTTCAGCGATGGGTCTTAGTCCTCGCAGCGCCATTCCAATTCCTTGACCGATAATGGTTGCTTCACGAATTCCAGTATCTGAAACTCTCATTTCTCCATATTTTTCTTGCAAGCCTTCGAGTCCTTGGTTGACATCTCCAATCGTTCCTGTGTCTTCTCCAAAAATTAAGACTTCAGGGTAGTTACTTAAAATTTTATCGAAATTATCACGCAAGATTACTCGGCCATCCACTAATTTTGATGTGTCATCAAAAACAGGAAGTACTTCAGGAATATTGGTGGCTCTTGAATTTGACTCGCTGTAAAGAAGTGTGCTGTATTTAGGTTGAATTTTCTCAAAATAGGCATTCACCCATTGCACTAATTTATCTTTTGCGGGTGTGTCTTCGTGAATTAATTGTTTTAATATATGACGTGCGGTACTTAGAATGTCTTTTCGCAAAGGGTCATGAATAAGCTCTAACTGAGTAATCATCTTATAAATAAACGCTCTTTGTGAAGCCGTCACTGCTGCAGACTTCATCAATTTTAAAGCTTCTTGTTTTTCATTTTCTAAAGGTTCAGAAAATTCTTTCCAAGCTTTTATTTTTCCTTCTCTAACTTTCTTTTTTGCAGTGCGATCGATGGCTGTAATTTCGTCTTCTGTGGCGATGTCATTAGAAATAATCCAATCTCGAAATTTCAGGTTACAATCATTTGATTTTTCCCATGCCAGACGCTCTTCATCTTTATACCTTTCATGAGATCCTGAAGTAGAATGTCCTTGAGGTTGTGTAAGTTCATTGACGTGAATTAAAACAGGAACATGCTCTGTTCTAGATAATTGACTGGCTTTTTGGTAGGTGTTAATGAGTTCCACATAATCCCATCCTTTGACTCTTAAAATCTCGTAACCTTTATGTTTTGAATCTCTTTGAAATCCTTTTAAAACTTCAGAAATATTTTCTTTGGTTGTTTGATGTCTTGCATGCACAGAGATGCCGTATTCATCGTCCCAAACACTGACAACCATGGGAACTTGAAGCACCCCAGCGGCGTTTATCGTTTCAAAAAATACCCCTTCGCTTGTACTCGCATTTCCAATGGTTCCCCAAGCGACTTCATTTCCTGAATTAGAAAATTTTTCTGAATCAATATCTTTAAGATTTCGATATACTTTTGACGCTTGTGCCAATCCTAATAATCGGGGCATTTGAGCTCCGGTAGGGGATATGTCTGAACTTGAATTTTTTTGTTGCGTTAAATTTTTCCAATCAAAATTATCATCTAAAGAATGGGTTGTAAAATGCCCTCCCATTTGCCTTCCGGCACTCATGGGGTCTTGATTGATGTCTGTTGTTCCGTAAAGTCCAGAAAAAAATTGCTCGATGCTGAGTTTTCCAATCGCCATCATAAAGGTTTGATCTCTGTAATAGCCGGATCTAAAATCACCATTCTGAAACGCTTTTGCCCAAGCCAATTGTGGGAGTTCTTTTCCATCACCAAAAATTCCGAATTTTGCTTTTCCTGTTAAGACTTCACGTCGTCCAAGAAGGCTACACTCTCTACTCGTGACCGCTATTGTATAGTCATTTAACACCTCAGTTTTGAAGTCCTCAAATGTAATATCTTTAGTAAGGTCATTTTTGATTTGCATTCTAAAATAATTCTAGTGAGGTACAAATATAAAATATTTCGAGGCTTTGTCCTATGCTTTGTAATGATAATTAACGGGCTGACTGTGAGTGAAAATAATTAAACCTGTAAATTTGATAAGATGTATTTTAAATTAAAACCATTCCCTTCGGAACAATCCTAAAAGTGCTTTGGGTTCTGCGGTAAACACAAATCGTATTTTTTGACTGTACTGAGCTTGATCAATTTCCCAGCCTAGGTTAGAATAGAACGGGAAATAGACTTCAAAGTAATCTGTAATTAAATTGAGTCGGATTCCAGCATCGTACACAAATAGGGGGTCATGCCCTTTATTTTTTAGCACTCCAACATCGCCATACACTTGTACATACTTCCATATCGAAGCACTGGCATTTAGGGATGTTAACCATTCATTTGCGAAAGCAGTATCAAGTTTTGATTTGAACCCTCCTTCGGCAATTATGAGTTGTTGACTGAAGATGCCTGTAGATTCAAATTGTCCGAGATAATTATAGTCAAACAAATAATCGGTTGGACGGTCCAAAGCAAAATCGAAGTTTTGCTCGCCTGTTGGAATTTTAGAATATAAAAATGCTCCGGCATAAACTCTTACATTATAAAATTGATTTTTATTGGAGCGTCTTCTAACCTCGTAGTTGAAAGATAACTTTCCAAAATCATCTGAAAATTGAGCGTCTAAAAACCATTTATGATATTTTTTAAACCCATTATTGGCATCAATATATCGAATGTTGAATACTTTATAAGGTGGAGCAGCAGCGACATCACCTTCCACTTTTACAAAATCTTTTTCGATGCCAACATATCTGAAACTCAAACTTTTTAATTCATTTGATCTTAGATTTGAGGCATCTCTAAAATTGAAATTAACATAAGGAACGGTCTTCGTTACAAAAGCATCTTCGGCAAAACTGGAGTGCGTTATAGCCATTCCGAAGTTGATATTATATAAATTTTGATCTTCAAAAAAGGTGTTATATCGAACCTTTGCACCCCCAGTGAGAGCGTTTGAATTCACACTGTAAATAGGAGTGATTCCAAACAAAAATGGTTTGTTTAAGACTCCCTTATTATTGATGTTCATTCCTAAATTTAGACCGTCATAGATATTTTTAAATTCTACAATGGGTAAAAAATACAATTGATTGTCATGTGGAGACTCTACATCTTTAAAGAATCGAATTTGAAACGGTTTGTTGAATAATGAATTTCCCGATATTGATTTCCAATTGTTTCTTAAATCAAATTCAGGCACTTTCTTGTCATAATTAAGCACCAATTTATCTGCCTGAATATTGGCAACCGCAAACTCTTTTTTAGCACCAATTCCCTTAAGCCATTGTTTCGAAATAACTTCCCCATCTTTAAGCATAAAAAGAGAGATGGGTCTTTGTCCTTTTTTCTTGTTTTTAACCGTAAAATAGATAGAGTCTTTTGTGCTTTTTACGTCCGTGATTTTATAATCAATTTGTTGGGAGTTTGTCAAATAAGAGTCAAAAAACCAATCGATATCTTTTGAAGTTTTTGTCTTTAAGTAGGTTTTGAAACGTTCCGTTGTGAGGAGTTTTTGGTTAGGGTCATTAATGAATTTTTTCATCCAATCTTCAACCCTTGAATCCTCAATAAAATCTTCAAGATAAAGAAGGCCTAAAGCCGCTTTATATTTACTGGACAGGTTACTGTTGAATTTTAAAAGTTCATCTTTTGGGGTGTCTAAAGCTTGATCGCGCCCCGTTCTAGCCATGTGTAAATAGGTCAAAGGATACTGATCATTAAACTTCAGTTTTGCTAAGTTATAAGACTTGATTCCCCAAACATTGGATAATTTCCCTATTAATTTTTCATCTATATAAAAATGTTCGACATACTTCATTAATATAAAATTCTCAAAACTTGCTTGTAACCAATATTCCTCTCTTGGGTTTATTTTTAACTGTCGTTTTAAATAAAGCCTTGTTAAGTTTTTAAGAAGATTCAGTTCATATTTGAATTCTTTAGAAAAGGGTGCTAAAAAATCTGGAATGATATTTAAACCATAAATAGGGTATTTACTCAAATCTGTATTTGTAATCAATAGATTGTCCTGAGGGTAGGTTGCGAGTTCTGAATCTAGAAAACCAACAACTTTTTTAAATAAATCAAGTTGTTCTAAAGAACTTACCTTTTTTTCGTTGCGATCTGTGATGATGTTCAAGTTTTGAACGTTGAATTTGATAAAGGACGTTTTAGAGATGTAAAGACGACTGTCTGTGCGCTTTTTCCCTGTAAAATTATAAGTGTTTGTTTGTTGTTTTGTTTGTGTCGATCTTAAATTTAGTTCAGAAGCGACATCGTAATATTCAGGCACATTGATACTGAGAGTAATGTTTGATTGTGGTGTGTAATAATCCTCAATATTTTTATTACTGTACAATTTCCATTCTGAGTTTTCATAAACCGCGGGCGAAAAATACCAATATTTTAAATTGAAATCACCACCTTTAGTGACTCCATAACCTGTAAATCGATCGTTTTGAATTTGAAGCGTATACTCAAAATGAAGTGTGGTAGAAGTATTTGGTAACAGTTCATTTTCTAGTGTGACTTTAAAGATATCTGGGTGGTTTTCTAAATAAGTGTAATCTAAAGGATTGCCATCAGAGTTTTGAATTTTAGTTATTTTCGTATAGCCACGATCTTTTGGTTTTACAGATAGTAAGGCGTTGTTGAATTCTTCCACAAAACGGTTTGCTAGGGGAGTTGTTGGGCTGCTAAAACTAGAGGTCCAATCGTTAAAATACAACTCACTTAAACTCTCTTCAGAATTATTTTGATAGTCAATACGATGTGTTATAGTGATCTTATTTGTTTCTGCATCTAAGACGGCCTCTATTTGCATGGCATGTTGTCCATAAACAGAGAAAACACTTATATAAATAATAAGCGTTAATAGGGGCTTTAATAACGATTTTAAAGTCAACAATTTAATTTTTGTACAATTAGAAATTTGGGCTTAGTTGATATTCTTTATAAAAATTATTTAGAATTGCTATGACTTCATCGGAAGTATCTACCACATGAATCAAGTCTAAATCTTTGGCACTGATGGTTTCAAAGCGTTCTAATAAGGTTGCTTTTATCCATTCTAACAAGCCGTTCCAAAAGGTAGTGCCTACTAAAATCACAGGGAATTTTTCAATCTTTTTAGTTTGAATTAATGTAATCGCTTCAAACAATTCATCCAGTGTTCCAAATCCTCCAGGCATCACAACAATTCCTTGAGAATATTTTACAAACATGACTTTTCTAACAAAAAAGTAGTCAAAGTCTAAACTCTTATCTCGGTCGATATAAGGGTTGTTGTGCTGTTCAAAAGGGAGTTCAATGTTAAGACCTACAGAAGTTCCGCCAGCCAAATGGGCTCCTTTATTTCCAGCCTCCATAATTCCAGGACCCCCTCCGGTAATAACACCATAACCCGCTTCAACAATTGCTCCTGCTACTTCCGTTGATAATTTATAATAGGTGTCTTCTGTTGGCGTTCGTGCAGATCCAAAAATGGACACACAAGGTCCAATTTTACTCATTTTCTCAAACCCATTTACAAATTCTCCCATGATTTTAAAAATCGCCCAAGAGTCGTTTGTTTTTATTTCATTCCACCTTTTGTGTTTCTGTTCTGGCCCCATAATTCATTTTTTTTTAATGCCTACTAATGTAATTCTTTTTTTAAAAACCGAGCGGTATGGCTCAATTTGTTTTTAATAACAATTTCCGGAGTTCCCTTTACAAGAATCTCGCCTCCGCCTTTACCACCCTCAGGACCAATGTCTATGATGTAGTCAACGGTTTTAATTACATCCAAATTATGTTCAATAATAATTACTGTATTGCCTTTATCTACCAATTTATTAAGCACGCCCATTAACACTCGAATGTCTTCAAAATGAAGCCCTGTTGTTGGCTCGTCTAAAATGTAGATAGTATTTCCGGTGTCACGTTTACTCAGTTCTGTGGCTAATTTAATCCGTTGCGCCTCCCCACCAGAAAGCGTGGTACTTTGTTGCCCCAACGTAATATAGCCCAAACCAACATCTTTGATGGTTTTTAATTTTCGATGAATTTTTGGAATCAACTCAAAAAAATCAACGCCTTCATCAATAGTCATATTCAAGACATCACTGATGGACTTCCCTTTATACCTAATTTCTAAAGTTTCTCTATTAAATCGTTTCCCCTGACAGGATTCACATTCGACATAGACATCTGGTAAAAAATTCATTTCAATGACTCTCAGACCACCACCTTTACAGGTCTCACAGCGTCCGCCAACCACATTAAAGCTGAAACGTCCTAATTTATACCCCCGAATCATCGCTTCTGGAATTTTAGCAAATAAGGCTCTGATTTCCCCAAAAACCCCTGTATAAGTTGCAGGGTTACTACGGGGTGTTCGACCAATAGGGGATTGATTGATATCGATTACTTTATCTAAATTATCCAGGCCTTTAATAGATTTATAAGGCATAGGCTCCATCACTCCATGGAAATAATAATTATTTAAAATAGGGTAAAGTGTTTCGTTTATTAAGGTCGATTTACCACTTCCAGAAACTCCGGTAACTCCTATCATTTTGCCTAAAGGTAATTTTATAGACACATTTTTCAGATTATTCCCTGTACATCCTTTGAGTTCTAAAAATTTACCATTTCCTTCTCGACGTGTTTTTGGGACTTCAATTTTTTTAACACCACTCAAATAATCTGCGGTCATAGTGCCACTGTTCAGAATGTCTTTTGGCGTTCCTTGACTGATGATTTCCCCGCCATGTTTCCCTGCTTTTGGTCCAATATCAATCACATGATCCGCTTGTTCAATCATGTCTTTATCGTGCTCGACCACAATCACTGAATTTCCTACATCTCTTAAAGCAATTAAAGATTTGATCAGTTTTTCATTATCACGCTGGTGCAAACCAATGCTTGGTTCATCTAAAATATACAAAACACCCACCAGTTGTGATCCAATTTGTGTGGCCAAACGAATCCGTTGGGCTTCGCCTCCAGAAAGGGATTTTGAACTTCTACTGATTGATAAATAATCCAAACCAACATCCAAGAGGAATTGTAAGCGTGTCGAAATTTCTTTGATAATTTCTTTCGAAATTATTTCTTGATTTTTAGAAAGATGATTTGGTAATTCTTTGAACCATTCGGCTAAATCCACCACATCCATTTCGGAAAGTTCGGCGATATTTTTAGAATTGATTTTGAAATATAACGATTCTTTTTTAAGTCGAGAGCCTTCACAAGTTGGACATTTAACATTATCCATATAACTTTTTGCCCAGCGTTGGATGGAAGTAGAATCTGCATTTCTGTATTGACTTTCGATAAAATTAGCAATGCCTTCAAAATTAATATTATAATTTCGTGAAACACCTAAGGTTTTACTATCCACCGAAAAATCATCTTTCCCACCATGTAAGATAATCTTTAAGGCTTCCTTAGGAATGCTTGAAATGGGATCTGAAAGCTTAAAATCAAACCGACGTCCTATGAGTTCTAATTGTCTAAACATCCAAGATTCTTTTTGAACACCTTGTGGTGCGAGTCCTCCATTTTTTATGGACAGGCTTGTATCAGGTATGATTTTGGATTCATTTACTTTGTAAAGCGATCCAATACCACTACAATTGGCACAAGCACCTTTAGGAGAATTGAATGAAAAGTTGTTTGGCTCTGGGTTTGGATAAGAAATTCCAGATGTTGGACACATCAAATCTCGACTAAAATAACGCACTTCTTTGGTGTCTTGATCAATAACCATCAGTACATTTTCACCATGATACATCGCTGTATTAATGCTCTCGTTCAGTCGACTCGTAGATTGAGAGGTCGCGTCAATTTTGAGACGGTCGATCACAATTTCAATGTCGTGCATCTTGTATCGGTCCAGCATCATGCCTTTGGTGATATCGACAATCACGCCATCGATTCTCACTTTTACGAAGCCTTGTTTTGCAATTTGTTCAAACAGCTCTCTGTAATGTCCTTTTCGAGAGCGTATGACAGGCGATAAAATGGAGATGCGTTGCCCGTTAAAGGATTTTAGTATGAGGTCTTTGATTTGGTCATCGTTATAACTTACCATTTTTTCATTGGTGTTATAACTGTATGCATCGGCTCCTCTTGCAAATAAGAGCCTTAAAAAATCATAAATTTCGGTAATAGTTCCTACTGTTGATCGGGGTGATTTACTCGTTGTTTTTTGTTCAATAGCAATGACTGGAGAAAGTCCATCAATTTTATCAACATCAGGTCGTTCTAAACTTCCTAAAAATTGACGTGCATAAGCTGAAAACGTTTCTATGTAACGGCGTTGACCCTCGGCATAAATGGTATCAAAGGCGAGGGAAGATTTTCCACTTCCTGAAAGCCCTGTAATCACTACCAATTTATCGCGAGGTATCTTTACATCAATATTTTTTAGATTGTGTACTCTGGCACCTTTTACTTCTATAAATTCATCAAACTTGCTCATAAATCTTTCTCTGTACGTGCTTAATTAGTTGTCATTAAAATATATCAACACTTCCTTTTCCTTCTCTAAGAACAGTAATTTCTGTACCGTTTACTTCCATAACAGTTGACGGTTGATTATCGCCATAACCACCATCAATAACCATGTCAACTTTAGAATTCCACTTTTCAAATATCAACTCAGGATCTGTGGTGTATTCCAAAATTTCATCTTCATCGTGAATTGATGTGGATACAATAGGATTTCCTAAGGCCTTTACAATTTCCAACGCAATAGAGTTGTCTGGAATTCGAATACCTACGGTTTTCTTTTTCTTAAAAGGGTGCGGCAATGTACTCGCTCCAGGAAGAATAAAAGTATAAGGTCCTGGAAGATTTCGTTTTAAAAGTTTAAATATAGGCGTTTCAATTTGGGTGACATAATCGCTCAAATTACTCAAGTCATGACAAATAAACGAAAAATTTGACCGCTCTAGTTTGACTCCTTTAATTTTGGCAACACGTTCCAAAGCCTTTACGTTGGTGATGTCACATCCCAATCCATAAACTGTATCTGTTGGGTAGATAATAAGTCCTCCTTTTTTGAGGACATCAACCACCTTCCGAATGGCTTTCGGATTTGGGTTTTTAGGATATATTTTGAGAAGTTCTGCCATATAATTTAATGCGTTTAGGAAATAATTTCAAGTTTAGCGAATCGAAGCAATAGCTTTTTAATGCCACCCGTTTCAAATTTAATTTCAGCCTTCAAATCCGCAGCTTTGCCTTCGATGCTTAACACATTCCCTTTTCCAAATCGTTGGTGATTCACCACATCGCCCACAATTAATTTATTGTCAAATAAGTTGGTATTGGATTTTGTTTCGCTGACTTTTTTTAGATTTTTAGGCGTCGATATTTGAAATTTCTCTTGAACTTTTGGCTTTGCTTTCATGTAGGCAGGCTTCTTGTAGCGTACCGTATTAGGGTCCACATCTCCAAAAATATCAGCACTCAACATCGGGTTGAAGCGGCGTTCTTCTTTTGGTGTTACAATTTCCAAATACTGCTCATCAATTTCTTCGATAAATCGACTTGGCTCTGAATCTACCAGTTTCCCCCAACGGTACCGCGATAGGGCATAAGTCAGATAAGCTTGTTTTTCAGCACGGGTTAAGGCCACATAAAATAAACGGCGTTCTTCCTCCAATTCTTCCCGCGTACTCATGCTCATTGCACTTGGAAATAAATCTTCTTCTAAACCAACAATATACACATACGGAAATTCCAATCCTTTCGCTAAATGTATGGTCATCAATGCCACCTTATCGCTGTCATCACCTTCCTCATTATCCAAGTCCGTTGCCAAAGCAACATCTTCTAAAAACTCTGCAATCGACCCTGTGGAGTCCGCCAATTCTTGTTGTCCTTCCACAAAATCTTTGATCCCATTCAGCAATTCTTCAATGTTTTCGAAGCGGGTGATGCCTTCTGGAGTCCCATCTTTTTTAAACTCCTGTATCAATCCACTGGCTTTACACACATGTTCTGCCAAATCAAAGGCATTCATTGTTTGACTCATCACCTTAAAACTTTCAATCATCGTTGTAAAGTTTTGCAGCTTGGTTTTGGTACCAGCATTGATGTTTATGGGAAGCTCATGAAGGTGTTTTAGAATTTCAAAAATGGTTTTATTATGTTCATTAGCAGAAACTATTAAGCGGTCAATCGTTGTTTGACCAATGCCTCGCCCAGGAAAATTAATGATCCGTTTTAAAGCCTCTTCATCTGAAGGATTGATAATAATCCGCAAATAGGAGAGGACATCTTTTATTTCTTTTCGTTGATAAAAAGACAAGCCGCCATAAATCCGATATTCCAAACCTCGTTTTCTCAAGGCATCTTCAATAGATCGTGATTGTGCATTGGTACGATACAACACTGCAAAATCACCATTTTTGGCTTGGTTTTGCATCTTGTTTTCAAAGATGGTACTGGCAATATAACGCCCTTCATCACCATCCGTTAACGAACGGTTGACGATGATTTTTGGACCTTCTTCATTCGCCGTCCAAACGACTTTTTCTAGCTTGGTTTGATTTTTTTCAATAATGGAATTGGCAGCATTCACAATGTTTTTTGTCGAACGGTAATTCTGCTCCAATCGGTACATTTTTACATTGTCATAATCCTTTTGAAAATTTAAGATATTATTGATGTTCGCACCTCGAAACGCATAAATACTTTGGGCATCATCTCCCACAACACAAATGTTTTGGAAACGGTCCGAAAGTGCTCGTACAATCAGATATTGAGAGTGGTTTGTATCTTGATACTCATCCACTAAAATATACCGAAAACGATCTTGGTATTTTGCCAATACTTCAGGGAATCGTGTGATTAATTCGTTGGTTTTGAGGAGTAAATCGTCAAAATCCATCGCGCCTGCTTTGAAACAACGCGATACATATTCTTTATAAATTTCGCCCATTTCGGGACGCTTTGCCATGACATCCGCTTCCTTCAAATCGGGATTTTGAAAATACGCCTTTACCGTAATTAAACTGTTTTTATAGGAGGAGATTCGAGATTGGACTTGCTTGTATTTATAGATGTCTTTATCCAGTTTTTTCTCCTTAATAATCGAAGAAATTAAGCGTTGCGAATCTTGAGTATCATAAATCGTAAAATTGGAAGGGTAGCCCAATTTATCGGCTTCAATACGTAATATTTTTGCAAATACGGAGTGAAACGTTCCCATCCACAAATTTTTAGCTTCGCTGTCTCCCACAATCGATGAGATTCGGGTTTTCATTTCACGAGCCGCCTTGTTGGTAAAAGTGAGGGATAAAATATTAAAAGGATCCACACCTTCGCTCATCAAATAGGCGATGCGAAAGGTGAGGACTCTGGTTTTTCCAGAACCTGCACCTGCGATGATAATCATTGGCCCTTCTTTTTGAAGGGTTGGCGCTAATTGTGCCTCGTTAAGTTGACTTAAATATTGTTTCAAATTTCGTTTTTTCTAAGACGTGAAATTAAGGAATGTAATTCGTATTTTTAAAAGGAAGTCCTATAAATTATAAACAATTCTAGGGAAGTTACTAAAAGC
>Ga0115563_1001613_pt1 | contig 17141 bp, 19 predicted proteins | sample COGITO_mtgs_1105_2_FD_87198 | JGI IMG/M metagenome (GOLD analysis project Ga0115563, IMG submission 87198) | Pelagic marine microbial communities from North Sea - COGITO_mtgs_110519 | ecosystem: Environmental > Aquatic > Marine > Epipelagic | place: Germany:Helgoland, sampling site Kabeltonne...
TAAACACAGATAATAAATTACGTTTAGAAGAGCTATTAAAGAGAAGTTCGTTAAACCTACTACTTGTCTCCGGTTTACTGTTCGTTTTAATAACGACTAATCTAGATGATATTTACCGTTTAATAGAACTATTGAATGCACAAAAGGATTATGCAACTGGTTTGCCTATAATTTTATTGATTTCTTTTTCCAAACTTTTTTCAGCTTCCCTAGGCTGTTTAAACAACATCATCACCAATTCTGAATACTACCGCTATTTGTTGCTATTTTCTGTGGCAGCGGCTTCTTTGGCTGTGATTTTGAATATACAATTCATTCAAGCTTACGGTTTTGTTGGCGCAGCATTAGCAACTTTAATTGTTGTAACACTTTTCAATTTCCTGAAGATTGTATTGGTGTTTTATAAATTTAAAATCCATCCTTTTGGAATAAAATCCATCTGGGTTTTGTTATTAATCCTAGTGCTATACGGGATCTTTTTCAATGTAAATTTGGATTTGCATCCGTTCCTAACAATTGCAATTAAGTCAACCTTGGCTGGAGTACTGTACTTGGGAATAAGTTATTTTTTGGGAATGTCAGTGGAAGTAAACCGCGTGATTGACAGATACTTTAAGAAAGACAAATAGCCTGCAGTTCCCTGCAGGCTATTAAACAAAATCATTAAACCAATAATCTAATTATGAAATCTAACTAATCTATAATTACACACCAATTACTGTGCCAAAACTTAATTAAGATTGTTAGTGTTTCGTTAATTAGGACTTTAATTTTTTCTTTAAATACTTTCCTGTAAAATATGCTTTAATTTTTGAAAGTTCCTCAGGTGTTCCTTCCCCTAAAAGAGTTCCACCTTTATTACCACCTTCTGGTCCCAAATCAATTATATGATCAGCGCATTTGATCAAATCAATGTTGTGCTCTACAACAATGAGCGAATGGCCTTTTTCTAGAAGTGCCGCAAATGAAGTTAATAGTTTTTTGATATCATGAAAGTGAAGACCTGTAGTAGGTTCATCAAAAATAAAGAGGATTTTATCTCGATGATCTCCCTTTCCTATGAATGAAGCGAGTTTGATTCGCTGGGCTTCTCCACCAGAAAGAGTTGCAGAAGACTGTCCAAGGGAAACATAACCCAGACCTACCTTTTGTAAAGGAGAAAGCTTTTTTACGAGTTTGGCCTGTGCATGTTCTTCAAAGAAAGCAATCGCATCATCTACTGTCAACCCAAGGATATCATCAATGGATTTCCCTTCAAATTTGACTTCACGAACTTCTCTTTTAAATCGTCTTCCTTTGCAATGCTCACACTGAAGAACAACATCTGCCATGAATTGCATTTCAATGGTTACGGTTCCTTCTCCTTTACATGCTTCACAACGGCCACCATCTACATTAAATGAAAAATGCTTGGCTTGATAGTTTCTCATTTTTGAGAGTGGTTGACTAGCAAATAAAGCTCTGACATCATCGTAGGCCTTAATATAGGTTACTGGATTGGAGCGAGAAGATCGGCCAATAGGGTTTTGATCTATAAACTCTACATGTTTGATGGAGCTATAATTACCATCTAATTTTGTGAATTGTCCTGGTTTTTCAACAAAAATATCCAGCTCACGTTGTAGGGCAGGGTAGAGTATTTTTTTAACAAGTGTACTTTTGCCACTTCCCGAAACACCCGTAACTACTGTCATTGAGTTTAATGGAAAATGAGCCGTGATGTTTTGTAAATTATTTTCGCGTGCGCCAACTACTATAATTTGCTCCGTATTCGTACGGCGAATTGCTGGAACTTCAATTTTCAACTGACCGGTTAAATATTGCGCTGTAAGAGATGGCGATTGGAGTATTTCTGTCATAGTACCCTGAGCAACTACAGCTCCACCTAGAGTTCCAGCTTCTGGTCCCATGTCAATAATGCAGTCCGCTGCTTGCATTATTTCCTCGTCGTGTTCTACAACAAGAACCGTATTTCCAAGGTCACGAAGTTTTTTTAGAATCTTGATCAAGCGATCGTTGTCTCGAGAATGCAACCCAATACTGGGTTCATCTAAAATGTACATAGAACCTACTAAACTACTCCCTAGGGAGGTCGCTAGGTTGATTCTCTGTGATTCACCACCCGATAGAGAGTTTGATTTTCGATTCAGTGTTAAATACCCTAAGCCCACGTCTTTAATGAAATTCAACCGACTTTTGATTTCTATGAGTAAACGATCTGCTACTTCTTGTTGTTGAGCTGATAGTGTTATGGTATTGAAAAACTCTAGGAGGTCATCTAAGGGTTCATTGACTAGCTCCGATAAGCTTTTACCATTTACTTTCACGTAAGCTGCTTCTGGCTTCAAACGTGCTCCTTCACAAGAATCACAATGTGTTTTCCCGCGGTATCGAGACAGAAGAACTCGGTTTTGAATTTTATAGTTTTTGGCTTCTATTTTCTTAAAAAAGGCATTCAGTCCGGTGAAATAAGAATTTCCTTTCCACAACAAATCTTTGTGCTCTTGATCCAGTTCGAAATAGGGTTTATGTATTGGGAAATCGAAACGATAGGCATTATTGATTAGATCCTCATAGAATTTGCGCATGGTGCTTCCTTTCCAAGGAGCAATCGCTTCTTCAAATATAGACAGCCCTGTGTTGGGGATGACTAATTCTGGATCAATTCCAATAACATCGCCGTAGCCTTCGCATACTGGGCAGGCTCCAAAAGGATTGTTGAAACTGAATAAATGGACGTTTGGAGTAGCAAATTGAATTCCATCTGCTTCAAAATTATTAGAGAACTCTTTTCTGTTTTTTCCATCTAAGGAAACAACAGAACAACTACCGTTTCCTTCAAAAAAGGCAATTTCAATTGCATCAGAAAGGCGGTTTTTGAAATCTTCATCTTTTTTTAAGATGATTCGATCAACTACCAACTCAAAAGATTTAGGTGGTTTTTCTGCAACATCGTCTAACCGCAGCATTTCGCCCTCAGAATAGATTCGTGCAAATCCTTGTTGGATTAAAATTTTAACTACATCTTTTTGGCTCCTTTTTTGAGTGTTTGCAACCGTAGTTAGTAGCAATTGTTTGCTGTTTTCTTCTAATGAAAAAATATGATTAACGACATCAGTAACACTGTCTTTTTTGACTATTGTATTTGAAATAGGGGAGTAGGTAACTCCAATCCGAGCATACAGTAGTTTTAGGTAGTCGTATATTTCTGTTTTGGTTCCGACTGTAGACCTTGGGTTCGAGGAATTTACTTTTTGTTCTACTGCAATTGCCGGAGCAATTCCTTTGATTTGATCAACTTTTGGTTTGTTCAGCCTTCCCATGAATTGGCGAGCATAGGACGATAAACTTTCCACATAACGACGTTGACCTTCTGCATAAAGCGTATCGAACGCTAAGGAAGATTTTCCGGAACCCGATAGGCCCGTAATAACAGTAAGCTTGTTTCGCTCTAGGGCAACGTCAACGTTCTTAAGGTTGTGAAGCTGAGCTCCCAAGATGATGATATGATCTTTGGGATCTAATGTTCTAAGGTCTTGCATACTAAAAATGAAGGGAGAAAGATACGATTTATAGGTTCAATTTTATAGCTGAGGATAACATATCTTATTATATTTCTTGGATCAAAAGTTTACCGCCTAGACGATTGACTTTTAAGGTATAATTGTTCTACTTTGGCTCGTGCCCATGGAGTTCTTCTCAAGAACTTTAAACTAGATTTTATAGAAGGATTATCTGTGAAACAACGAATTGTAATTCGTTCGCCCAGGTCTTCGAAGCCGTATTTATCAACAAGATGTTCCAGTATGTCTACTAATTTTACACCGTGTAACGGATTGTTTGGTTGTGATTCTATTTCGGTTGACATCGCTTGTTTTTAATTTGCTAAGATAAAAGAATTCCTTACTTGAATTGCGAGTGTTCTGCTATTTCAAGTTTGGTTCAAAACAACGAAAACGTGCTGAGATTATTGTAATGTTAAAAAATATTTCTATATTTGTTTTGTTAATCTATATACATATACAACAAAGCTACTTTTAAATTTATCGAAATCCCGCACCTAATGGGTGTTTAAAAGTAATGTATATGTCAAATTCCATCATTAAAGAAAAAGACGCTGTCCTTGTAACTGGATATATAAACGGTTGTGAACGCTCATTAGCAGTTCTTGTAGAACGTCATAAATTAAAGATTTTTAACTTCATATATTCGAAAGTTTTTGATCGCGATATTGCTGAAGATATTTTTCAAGACACCTTTATTAAAGTAATCCGAACACTTAAAAGAGGAGTATACCATGAAGAAGGTAAATTTTTACCATGGGTAATGCGTATCTCACACAATTTAGTAATCGATCATTTCAGAAAAAGTAATCGGATTCCAATTTTTGAAAGCAAAGATGATTTTGATATTTTTCAAATCATTGGTGATGATGTTCCCAATGTCGAAAGTAGCATGATTGATAAACAAGTTGTTGAAGACTTACAAAAGTTGATTACAGAATTACCAGATGATCAGAGAGAAGTGCTTACAATGCGTTTGTATAAAGACATGAGTTTCAAGGAAATTGCCGATTCTACTGGGGTTAGCATCAATACTGCACTTGGCCGCATGCGATATGCAGTAATTAATATCCGTAAACTTATTGTCGAGCATCAAATTGTTTTGTCTGCCTAAACATACGATTTTAGTTTTTTTTGCGTTCTCAATGTGTAACGAACATATATGGAACAAAATTACTCCAAAAAAAAACCTCCGATATTGACTGATGGTCCTAGTGATTTATCAATAAAACGTATCCTTGCTTTTTCAAAAGCTTTTAAGACTCTCAATACTTCCGAAGAATCGGTTAAGCCAAAGGAGTAGTTTGAAACAAATGCTTATTTGTTTTCAAATGCTTTCAAAACGGATTTCCTCCCAATAGTTTTAGTAATAATATCCTGTTCAATTTTCCAACCTCGTGCAGGCGAATATTCCCTCCCATACCAAATAATTTGCAAGTGTAAATCATTCCAGCATTCTTTTGGGAACAGCCTTTTTGCATCTCGTTCCGTTTGAACTACATTGGTTCCTTTAGAAAACCCCCACCGGTATAATAATCTGTGGATGTGTGTGTCAACGGGGAATGCTGGAACTCCGAATGCTTGCGCCATAACCACTCCAGCAGTTTTGTGTCCGACAGCTGGAAGCGCCTCTAAGGATTCAAAATCTTGAGGAACTTTTCCATCGTGTTTATCCAGAAGTATGTGTGACAAACCATGGATACCTTTAGATTTCATTGGCGATAAGCCTACAGGTTTAATGATCTCGCGAATCTCCTCTACTGTGAGTTTGATCATTTCTTGCGGCGTATCGGCACGTTCAAAAAGAAGTGGTGTTATTTTGTTGACACGGACGTCTGTACTTTGAGCGGATAGTAAAACTGCAATCAATAGTGTGTAGGGGTCCTTATGATCCAGTGGGATCGGAATTTCAGGATATCAATACTGAAGGGTTTTCATGGTAAAAGCTACTTTTTCTTTTTTGGTCATTAGAATTGGATTTCAGCGGTTTAGTTTTATTTCAATAAAACAAACTCTTCTGGATTATTGCACCGTTTAATCTTTTTGTAATTTAGAAAAAAATAACAAATGAATACACTCAATGTAGGCGATTTAGTTCCAAACTTTAGTTGTGCTGATGAAAAAGGAACCATTCACAATTTAGAAGATTATAAAGGAAAAAAACTCGTTGTTTTCTTTTATCCCAAAGCAAGTACGCACGGTTGTACAGCAGAAGCTTGTGATTTACGCGATCATTATCAAGAGCTCAAAAACGCTGGCTACAGTTTGCTGGGAGTCAGTGCAGATAGTCAAAAGAAGCAATTTAATTTTTCTAATAAACACGAATTCCCTTTTCCTCTTTTAGCAGATGAAAACAAGGAAGTCATCAATGCTTTTGGCGTTTGGGGTTTGAAGAAGTTTATGGGGAAAGAATACGACGGTATTCATCGTAAAACGTTTATAGTTGATGGAGACGGAAAAGTAGAACGGGTGATAGATAAGGTAAAAACAAAAGCGCATGCTGCTCAAATCTTAGAAGCAGACGCTTAGGGTTTATTTTTTCAATGCGGGGCTGTACCCAAACATTTTCTTTTTTACAATCATTTCTGAAATACCTTCTGGAAGATGTTCGTCCCATCCCGCTTCGTTATTCTTGATTTTCTTTAAGATTTCGCGAGAAAAAATATCCAAATATTCAGGATCAAAATCAAAGATATCCATAACCTTTCCGTTGTATTTGAAGAATTTATAGAAATCCTTCATTCTCGGATGAAGTTTAAGGTTATTGCTCGTAACAACCTCACCCTTCTCATCTTTCATAGGATAGAGGTAAACCTTGAGGTTGTTGTAAAACATTTTTCCAAAGGCTTCTAGAATACCACCACTTAAATCTGTGTAATAGTTTTCGTCAAAAATTTCAACGAAACTATTCACTCCCATAGCCAAGGCCATTTGTTTTTTAGTGTATTGAGATAGATAGTCTACTAGACGATAATATTCTTTAAAATTTGATATCATAACAATATGACCGAGTGAACACAGTAGCATGGCTCGATCCATAAAATCCTTTTCATCAATTTCTCCCTGGGAAGTAAGGTTGGAAAGTGTGATTTCGAAAATTACAACGGTTTTATTTTCATCAACTTCGCGTTCTTTTAAAAATACCTCAAGAGATTTTTCGAACATGTCAATGTTAACCTTAGTTACTGGTCTAAAACTACCTCTTAAGGCTAAGATGTTTTTCTTATAAAGTTCCCTTGCTGGCAATATGTTATTACCATTCGGATTGAACATCACGGCTTCAGTCATTCCTTTTTTAACAAGTTGTAGACTCATTAAGCGGTTGTCAACCCCTTCAAAGTTTGGCCCTGAGAAATTGATGGTATCAATCTCAATGGCATCTTTGTCGATATGGTCGTATAAATATTTTAAAAGTTTTTTTGGTTCGTTGTGCTTGTAAAAAGCACCGTAAATAAGATTAGCTCCCATAATACCTAAAGATTCTTGTTGGAATCGTGCTTCGGTTTGATGAAAACGTACGTGGAGGGTAATTTCACTAAACTCTTTATCTGGACCAGTTTGAAAACGAATACCCATCCAACCATGACCTTTGAATTTTTTCGCAAAATCGATGGTTGTTACTGTATTTGCATAGGTGAAAAACATTTTGTTTGGATTCTCAGACCTTGGAATTCTGTTTTCAAGCAATTGCATTTCATGATTCAACATCTTACTCAGACGTGTTTCAGTAACGTATCTACCGTCTTCGTCTTCCCCGTATATGTTATCACTAAAATTCTTGTCGTAGGCACTGATGGTCTTTGCTATCGTTCCTGAGGCACCACCAACTCTAAAAAAGTGACGGGCAACTTCTTGGCCAGCACCAATTTCTGCAAAAGTCCCATAAATGTGTTCATTAAGGTTGATGCGTAATGCTTTCGCTTCAATTGAGGGTCTGTTTTCAAGAGCACGTTCACCAGGTAGTTGTGTTGACATATAAATGTATTTCGCAACAAATGTACAAAGTTTGTTTATTCTAGAGACAAATTTCTACCTTTGAAATCATGTTTAAAATCACTTTTTTAGGAACAGGAACCTCCCAAGGAATTCCAATTATTGGCAGTAAGCATCCCGTCTGTCATAGTCAAAACCCTAAAGACAAACGCTTACGTGTATCGATCTCCATTGCATGGGATGATTATTATTTTGTAATCGATTGTGGTCCAGATTTTAGACAACAACTCTTGCGAAATCCAATCGAAAAACTTGATGGAATTTTGTTTACCCATGAACATTCGGACCACACAGCTGGACTCGATGATATCCGACCCTTTTTTTTTAGACAAGGAAACATTAATTTTTTTGCAACACAAAAAGTTTTTTCAGCATTAGAGCAACGCTTTTCGTACATCATGAACGATGAAAATAAGTACCCTGGGGCTCCATCGGTTGAACGAATTATTCTAGATAAAAACACTCCTTTTAAACTGCATAATCAATGGATAACCCCCATAGAAGTAATGCATCACAAACTAGAAGTAATGGGTTACCGATTTGGAAATTTTGCTTATTTGACTGATGTAAAGACAATTGCTGGTGAAGAAATGGAAAAATTAAAGAACCTCGATGTTTTGGTACTTAGTGCCCTTCGAGTTGAGCCACATCCTTCGCATTTAAATTTAGAAGAAGCACTTGCGCTAGTTGAACTTCTGCAACCCCAAAAAGCTTATTTTACTCATATCAGCCATTTACTGGGCTTTCATGACGAAGTAGAGGCAAATTTGCCTGATCATATTCATTTAGCTTACGATACTTTAGAAATAACATCAACCTAGTTTACACACTATTTATTCAATACATCTTATGAAAAAAAACATCTTCATTTACCTCTTTTCTTTTGTTGCTTTGATTCTTGTCTTTCAAATTGTCAATAGCAATAAAATAATGATTGATCAGCATAGTCGGCTAGAAAAAAAACAAAACCAACTCAAGGCCTTAAAAGATTCATTGAAAGTAGAGAAACGTCGTTTTTTTGAGAATGTTTATTTTTCGTTGGACACTAACGAAGAAGCGCTAGTCTATTTTGATGATTTGGACTTTCCAGTTACTTCTGCACTTATAAAAGACGCTATATACGACACAAATTTATTGGGGGAAGATAAATCGTTAGTTCCCTATGCTCAGATGGGGGGTAAATTCTTGATTAATAAAATTAAGGTCTTGAACCACAAATGGGTCATTGCAGATTTTTCTGATGGAACCTTTTGGGGGGAGTTGTTAATTAAGTATCAAGTAGCTGCTGATGGTGTTTTAACGTTTACTGTTGTAGAACATTTTTTATATGCAACAAACTAGTGGATTTGGTTTTGAAGCCATTCCATTAAATCCTTAAAGTTGTCAGGACTGATGGTGTGCGGTGCATCATACTCTTTATATGTAACAGAAACTCCATGCTCCCGAAGTAAATCAATTCCCTCCCGAGTATGACTTATTGGAATTACTGGATCAATTATTCCATGCGAACTGAAACAGTTTAATGCTGCTTTGCTATCCTCGTTATCCGATATTAGTTTTGGGTTAAAAAAACCACTGAGAGCCATTATTTTATCGATCATTTTGGGATAAGTAAGACCCAAAGCCCAACTCAAAATTGCACCTTGACTAAACCCTAAAAAATCTACTTGTTCTCTAGTCGAATTGATTCGATCCAAATGATATTTTACATTGTGTTGAATTAAATCGCGAGATTGAATTCCTTCTTCATCGTTCGACCACTTGTTCATGTCTTCATCAAAAGTAATAGTATACCAAGCATAACTACCTTCACTAAGCACAATAGGAGCACGAAGCGCTATGATGTGATAGGTTTTGGGAAGGTAACGTGCAAAAGAAAATAAGTCCCCCTCATGACTACCATATCCGTGGATTAAAAATAATACGGGAGGATTTGAACTTTCTTCACTTGGGACTTGATGTAGGTATTCTAAAACTTGATTGGAATCTATATTCATTTAAGGGTAGTCTGTAGATTATTAATAGCCCCATAAACAGTTCCTTGTGTAGGGCTATTCAGGAAGGCGCAATTTTTTGAACTCGAAAGTATTTGTTCTTCTTTAAGTGTGCCATTTCCGGATGGGTTGAATAAACTTAGATTTGCTTGTTGACCAACTTCTATAGGTTGGTTTTCAATCCCAAAACGTGTTTTTCCTTTTGTTAAAATAGCGATCACTTTTTCTAGAGGAAAGAGGGTACATAAAACTCCAAACATTGCTTCTAAACCAATGGTTCCAGTTGCAGCGTATTCAAATTCTAAGTGCTTTAATTCAACATTCAATGGCTCGTGATTGGATGTAACCATATCGATGGTTCCATCAATTACTCCTTGTCTTAAAGCCGTTCGATCAGCATCTGTTCTCAGAGGTGGATCTAATTTGAAATGTGTATTGAAATCAGAAAGCTCTTCTTCTGTAAAAACTAAATTGGCTAAAGCTACACTACAACTAATTTGTAGGCCCTGTTTTTTTGCCTTGCGAATGAGTTCTACAGCTGCAGCAGAAGATAAAAATGGAATGTGCAGTTTCCCACCCGAATATTCTAAAACGGCAAGGTCACGCTGAATTTGGAGAATCTCACTTAGGGTTGGTGTTCCCGATAAGCCGTTGCGTGTACTTACATCTCCTTCGTGAACACCACCCTGACTTCCAATACTCGTATCGGTAGGGTGCGAAATTAGGAGGCCGTCAAAACGTTGGGCATATTGAAGTGCAATTTTAAGTAACTCAGCGTTTTTTATGGACTTTTTATAGTCACCAAAAGCTACCGCTCCATTTTGTTTTAAATCGTATAACTCCGTTAATAGTTTTCCTTCTTGGTTTTTCGAAAAAGAAGCGATTGGGTGTATTTGAGTTGCCGTTTTGTTTCCAGCGTTTTTCAAATAGCATACAGTCGATTGGTTGTCTGTTATTGGATTGGTGTTTGGGTTGACTGCAATTTGAGTAAAACCACTCAAGCCAGCAGTTTTCAGACCGTTTTCCAAGGTCTCTCTTTCTTCATATCCAGGTTCTCCAAAGCAAACACTACTGTCAAACCAACCACGTGAAATATGCAGGTTAGGATAGCTAATTATTTCAGCAGTTTCATCAATAATCTCATCCTCTATTGCAGTGATGATACCGTTGGTGATTAAAATATCTTTAGTGGAGTAATGGAAGGCGTGCTTTGAGTCAATTAAAGTCGCTTTTTGAAGGAGTATTTTCATTAATTGTAAAACAAGTTCCGAATGTGCTTACAAAAGTACAAAACAAATGGGAATCTGTATGAATTAATTGATGGCAGCTTTAAAATTTCTCAAATGCACCCAATCCAAAGAGTGCAAAATCGTATTTCACAGGGTCTTCAGCATCCATTAATCGCAGTTGATTGTCGAGCTCTAAAACAGCTTTTGCATCGTTTTGTTTACGGTCGAGAATCCCTAATTTACGGGCTATAGTTCCAGAGTGAACATCTAAGGGACATGAAAGTTGTCGGGAGTGAATGCTTTCCCATATTCCAAAATCTACACCAGTGGAGGAGGAGCGAACCATCCACCGCAAATACATATTGATGCGTTTTGCTGCTGAACCTTTAAGAGGATCAGCCAAGTGTTTTTGTGTACGTATTTGATGGGGAAGTTCAAAAAAGCGTTTTTTGAAATGATGCAAAGCAGTTTGAACGCCCAGTTCTGCGGCATCTTGTGACATGGCAGTTTCAAGTCCGCCATGATTTTTATATAAATTCTGTAAGGCACCAACAAAGTATTTTAAATCTTCAGCATTGAAGGTTCGATGTACAAACCCGTTAAAAACCTCTAAATCTTTTGCCTCGTGGTTCGTTATGAAATCATGGGGAGATTCATCCATAAGCGACATCATTTTAGTTGCATTTTTGATGATGCTGGTTCTATTGCCCCAAGCAATTGTAGCGGCTAAAAAACCTGCTATTTCAATATCTTCTTTTTTTGAAAAACAATGTGGGATTTGAATGGGGTCGGCTTCAATGAATTCTTGCGACTGATAATGTTGTGCCTTTAGATCTAAAAACTCTTTTAATTCGCTAAAATTCATTTAGAGGACAATTTCTCCGTCAATTAATTCAATTTTGCGATCTGCTTTTTCGGCTAATTCTTGGTTGTGGGTTACAATAACAAACGTATGGCCGAATTGATCTCTTAGATCAAAGAACAATTGATGGAGTTGCTCTGCAGTTTGACTATCTAAATTACCACTCGGTTCGTCTGCAAAAATAATTTTAGGGTTATTCATTAGTGCGCGAGCTACAGCAACGCGCTGTTGTTCTCCGCCTGAGAGTTCATTGGGTTTGTGCGAGCTTCTCGACGATAAGCCCAATTGATCTAGTAATTCTGTTGCTCTTTTTTCAGCTTCCTTTCTTGGCGAGCCTTTAATGAAAGCAGGAATCATTACATTTTCTATGGCATTGAATTCTGGGAGTAGTTCATGAAATTGAAAAATAAAGCCCAACGCTTGATTTCTAAACTCTGAAAGTTCATTTTCTTTTAAATTCAAGATGTTGGTTTTGTCAATCTGTAAGGAAACATCCGATCCTGAGTCGGGAGTTGATAAGGTGCCCAATATTTGTAAAAGTGTTGTTTTTCCTGCGCCAGAAGGGCCAACTATTGCTATAATTTCTCCAGAATTAATTTCTAGAGCAATGTTTTTGAGTATGTTAACATCGCCTAATTTCTTGTGAATATTACTTGCAATAATGAGTTTTTCCATAGCGAGTACAAAGTACTATTTAATCTGTTTTTCTCTAGGAGGTAGCTTAGTTTTTTTTAATTTTATACTGAATTAAGTTTATCTTTTTAATGTTAATTATTTGAGAAGCGAACGAAGTTTGTTTATTAAATATATATATTTGTTAAACAAAATAAAGGATATGAATTCGTTAGAAACAGCATATATTGCGGGGGGGTGTTTTTGGTGTACAGAAGCAGTATTTCAACGACTAAATGGAGTTGAAGAAATTCATTCCGGCTATATGGGTGGCAACATGAAAAACCCTGCCTATCGTGAAGTTTGTTCCGGAACAACGGGACATACAGAAGGGATCAAGGTAGTTTTTGACCCTACTGTAATATCGTATAGAACCCTATTAACCGTTTTTTTTGCTACACACGATCCAACCACATTAAATCGTCAAGGTAACGATGTCGGAACGCAATACCGTTCCTCAATTTTTTATACTACCGATGCACAAAGAGAAATTGCAACTGATTTAATTGCAGAACTACAGAAATCGACCTTCGAGTCGCCTATTGTAACGGAATTACTATCCGAAATGCCCTTTTACAGAGCAGAGGAGGAGCACCATAATTATTATAATGACAACAGTGAACAAGGTTATTGTTCATATATCATAAGCCCAAAAATTCAAAAGCTAAAACAAAACTACCTGCACCTTTTAAAAACTATATGATCAACGAAAACTTTAACATCGAAACGTTACCACTAACCGAAGAACTTAAAGAAAATTTCACCAACGTAATAAGCCTTCTTGGCGAAAATACAGAACGGGAAGGTCTTGTAAAGACACCTGAACGCGCAGCAAAGGCTATGAAGTTCCTCACGAGTGGCTATTCAATGAATCCAAAAGAGATTCTCGAAGGTGCTATGTTTAAGGAAGACTATAAAGAAATGGTAATTATAAAAGACATTGAGTTATATTCTCTCTGTGAGCATCATATGCTACCGTTTTTTGGGAAAGCACATATTGCATATATTCCAAACGGTCATATTGTTGGATTGAGTAAAATACCTCGAGTAGTAGATGTATTTGCCCGCCGTTTGCAGGTTCAAGAACGCTTAACGGAACAAATTCTTGATTGCATAAACGATACCTTGAAACCACAAGGAGTTGCAGTAGTAATAGAGGCTTCGCACATGTGTATGATGATGCGTGGTGTTCAGAAACAAAATTCGACGACAACAACCTCTGGTTTTAGAGGTGCATTCAAGGAATCCAACACACGAAATGAATTTTTGAAGTTGATTGCTTCAAGTTTGTCTTAAGATTCTCGAAAAAAACGTTTGAATCCCATGCGGCTGAGAAACTTCTTTTCAAATTTCCAGAAAAATTTGAATTGAAAAAAAATCGTTCCAAAAAAGAGCAGTAAGATTTGATAGATTGGAAACACGATTACTACTCGGAGTATCCAGTAGAGTACTCTTCCCATGAAAATATCCTCAAAGACATTTATTTCAACACCCATTAATTCCAATAATGGTTTGGCTATTTTAACCGAGGAAGATCCAGTAATTGCAAAAACAACAAAAATAATAATGAGCTGTAGGTTTGATTCTACAGCCCATTTATCTTTTAAGCGATTGAAATATCCCATTAAAGGAGTATTTCTGCTATTTGTTGTGCTAACTCTTCTCCAATACGATCTTGAGCTTCTCCAGTTGCAGCACCTATATGAGGTGTAAGAGAAACTTTTGGGTGCATCAAGACTTGCATTGCAGGTTTAGGTTCTTCTTCAAAAGTATCTAATCCAGCAAAAGATAATTTCCCACTATCAAGTACTTTTAGTAAAGCTACTTCGTCGATTACACCGCCACGAGCAGCATTGACTATAGCTGCGCCATCTTTCATTTGATTGAATTCATTAGCACCAATTACATAGTCTTTTTGTGCTGGTACGTGAAGGCTTACAAAATCAGACTCAGCTAATAGAGATTCTTGCGATTGGATTTTAATGTCAACATCAACAGTTTGTCCATCAAATAAGGCAACTTGTACTGTTGCAGTTTCCATAAACTTATCGGCAGCAATGACCCGCATTCCAACACCTAAAGCAATCTTAGCAACTTCTTGTCCAATACGACCGAAACCAATAATTCCGATGGTTTTGCCACGAAGTTCAATTCCTTTTGCATAAGCTTTTTTCAAGCCTTTGAAATTAGATTCTCCTTCTAAAGGCATGTTGCGGTTAGAGTCGTGTAAAAAACGAACGCCACCATAAAGGTGAGCAAAAACCAATTCAGCAACTGAGGCAGATGAAGATGCAGGTGTATTGATTACTTTCAACCCTTTTTCGCGAGCATAATCAACATCGATATTATCCATTCCAACACCACCTCTTCCAATGATTTTTAGAGAGGGACAAGAGTCAACCAAGTCTTTACGAGCTGTAGTTGCACTTCTAACCAATAAAACGGTAACCTTATTCTCGTTGATGTAAGAAATTAATTGTTCCTGTGCTACGTTGGTTGTGATCACTTCAAAGCCTTTGGCTTGAAGGGCGTCAATTCCACTTTGAGATATTCCGTCGTTTGCTAGTACTTTCATGTATATGATTTAAAGAGTTTGTTCGAATTTTTGCATTACATCAACCAAAAGCTGAGCGCTTTCTAGGGGTAGAGCATTGTAAATAGAAGCACGATATCCACCAACTGAACGATGTCCTTTGAGTCCACTGATCCCGGCTTCATTCCACAGGGTATTGAAAGCTGCTCCGTCTATTCCTTCTGCAAGGTTAAAGGTTGCATTCATAAACGAGCGATCTTCTTTTGCTGCAAAGCCTTCGAAGGCTGCATTACGATCTATTTCGTTGTATATGAGTGCTGCTTTTTCTTGGTTGTGTTTTTCAATATGTGCTAGTCCACCATTTTCGTGTAACCATTCTAAGGTTAGCATGGAAGTGTAAATTGGAAATACAGCAGGTGTATTGAACATACTGTCGCTTTTCAATTGTACTTGGTAGTCCATCATCGATGGGATTGCACGATTCACTTTTCCAAGAATATCTTCTTTAACAATAATTAAAGTAGCTCCCGATGGGCCCATGTTTTTTTGCGCTCCAGCATAAAAGAGATCAAATTTTGAATAGTCAAATTGTCTTGAAAAGATGTCGGAACTCATATCAGCAATAAGCGGGACATTGGTTTCAGGAATTTCCTGAAATTGAGTTCCAAAAATTGTATTGTTGGTTGTGATGTGAAGATAGTCTAAGTCAGAAGGAATTTCATGACCCTTAGGGATGAAATTGAAATTTTGATCTTTAGAGGATGCAACTTCAACTACCTCACCAAAAAGTTTTGCTTCTTTAACCGCTTTATTAGACCAAGCTCCAGTATTGATGTAACCAGCTTTTTTGTCTAATAGGTTGTAAGCAGCCATAAGGAATTGCATACTAGCTCCACCCTGAAGAAATAAGGCTTTGTATCCTTTTCCTTTGAGACCAGTAAGTTCTAATGCTAAATCTTGAGCACGTTCCATAACAGCAATAAACTCTTTACTTCTGTGTGATATTTCAATAATTGAAAGACCCATTCCGTTGAAGTCTAAAACAGCTCCGGAAGCCTTTTTCATTACTGAAGCAGGAAGAATAGAAGGACCTGCACTAAAATTATGCTTTTTCATATTTTTTATTAAGGTGCAAATATCTGGATTACACAGTGAAAAACGCCATATAATTGTGCATTTTTTATGTGAATTCTTAACATTTTACGTTAATATGTTTAAAAATGCTAATGTATTTTTCCCATCTGCATAATCCCACAATTGAGGCTGTTGAGCTTTCCCAAAAGCAAAGTGGCCTGTTGTTTTTTGATTGGAGGTTATGCATTGAATTAAATCGTTGTCTTCTGTCAATTTTTTTTCTAGTGTTTTTTCATCCTCGTAAAATTCATAATGCAGACAGGCAACTGGCGAAGTGTAAGAAGCATCTTCTTTAAGCATAAAGAAACCGTTGTCTAATAAATCAAAAAGACTCATAAGATAAACCGCCTTGTTGTAATCGTAATTGTTTGCATACTTAGCCGAATCCATTAGGCTGTTGTATGGATAGAGTGCCCCGAAAATTAAATTTAGATCGTAGCCTTTGGGGACAAATACTTTGGATGTACTTCTGCAGCCCAAACCAAAGTACTGAACGATATCTATAGCTAAAGCCGCGAGTTGCTCTTTGGTTTCGTTTCCGTCTAAAATAGCAACACCATTTCTATTGGAACGAATCAGATTGGGCACTTTAGAAAAATAATACTCAAAGTAGCGTGCAGCATTATTGCTTCCAGTGGAAATAACGGCATCAAAATGTGTAAACCGCTCTTTAGTGAATTCTACAAAGCTGACAAGAGCAGGTTCAAATTCTTGTAGTTTCTGAATCAGGAAGGCTATTAATAAGGGATCGGAAGATGAGCATTTAACCAAGGCTTTATTTCCACTGATTAAAACACTCAAGACATCATGAAAACCTACCAAAGGAATGTTACCAGCTAATACCAAACCAATGGTTTTGGGCGCTGAATGATTGAAAGAATAGGGGAGTGTCCATTGGATTAATTCTTTTTTGTTGAGCAACTGACCCCAGGCTGCAAAGGCATGTAAAACGTTGTCTTTGGAAAACCATCCGTTATTACTCTTAGCGAGATCTATTGTATCGAACAAATGATCATAAGTCGGATCTTCTGGATTGATGTTTCTGAGGAAGTCGCCCAAGCGATCAAATGCAAGTATTCGTTGTTCTAGTTGGATCATTATTTGTAGGATAAACTTTTAGGTCTTACTTTTATGGCAAATTTAACTAAAGAATTCCTACTA
>Ga0115563_1001619_pt1 | contig 17110 bp, 17 predicted proteins | sample COGITO_mtgs_1105_2_FD_87198 | JGI IMG/M metagenome (GOLD analysis project Ga0115563, IMG submission 87198) | Pelagic marine microbial communities from North Sea - COGITO_mtgs_110519 | ecosystem: Environmental > Aquatic > Marine > Epipelagic | place: Germany:Helgoland, sampling site Kabeltonne...
CTTGTTGTCGTCCAACAATCCCAGTAGCGTTGCTAACATCGGTGCTGCTCCTTACTTAGGCCGGTCCATGCGGGCCGTTACGAAGTAGACCCCGAGGACCGCCGATGCAACCTTGCGCTCTGCGGTCCGGGATCCGAACCTGGGCAGTGTCCCACAGCGGGTCGATGGCCAGCCAGATGGAGTTTGCTGCCGGGCTTAACCGACCGATTGCAGACCGGCCACCCGCTTGGCTGCGCGCCCGACGGCCGACAACAGGGCCTGCAAATTCGCTGTCGTGGTATCTTCATGGATCGCGGCTGCGACCGAATCAACCCCATCGACGCTAACACAGACACTGGCGATCGCATCGGAGTCGGTGCCCTGGCGCAGCGCATGTTCATCAAACTGGCTGACCTTAATGGCCACGCCATAGTGACGGCCCAATGCATCGGCGAGGGCCTCGAGCGCGCCCACACCCCGCCCGGTCAACTCAATCGGTTCGGCCGCCTCGATGCGAAAGGTCGCCTCAGTTTGTTGATTGTGCGAGCTCAAATCATAGCCGCGCAGGTTCCAGCCGGCCGGCACGGCAACAAAATGGTCATCGAAGAGCGCCTTAATTTCCTTGCTGCGCACCTCCGAACCGGCTTGCTCCGCCGCCTTTTGCACCACATTACTGACGTGTTGATGCATCCACTTGGGCAATTCGATGCCGTAGTCGCGCTCCAGTACGTGCGCAACACCCCCCTTACCCGACTGGCTATTGATGCGCACGACCGCTTCATAATCGCGCCCCAGATCGGCTGGATTGATCGGCAGATAGGCCACTTCCCAATGAGCCAAACCCTTATCATGATGGAACTGCAAGGACTTGCGAATCGCATCCTGGTGGCTGCCGGAAAAAGCGGTATAGACTAGTTCGCCCACCCACGGATGGCGCGGATGTACCGGCAAATCGGTGCATTCTTGACAGACTCGGAGCATTTCTTGGACATCGCTAAAATCCAGTTTAGGGTCTACCCCCTGGGAATAGAGGTTCATGGCCAGGGTCACCAGATCCATGTTGCCGGTCCGCTCACCATTGCCGAGCAGCGCGCCTTCGACGCGATCGGCTCCGGCCATCAAGCCCAATTCGGTTGCCGCCACGCCACAGCCTCGATCGTTATGGGTGTGTAAGCAAACGATTACCTGCTCGCGTTGATGCAAGGCGCGGCACATATATTCAATCTGGTCGGCAAACACATTGGGGGTCGACATTTCGACCGTGGCGGGTAGGTTAATAATCACCGGTTGACCCTGGATTGGCTGCCAAACATCGATGACCTGATTGCACACCTCGATGGCGTAGTCTATTTCTGTGCCGGTGAAGCTTTCCGGGGAATACTGAAAGGTCCACTCGGTATCGGGGTTGCGCGCGGCGTACTCCTGCACCCAGCGAGCGCCCTGCACGGCGATGCCAGCAATCTGCGCCTGACTCATGCTAAAGGTTTGTTCCCGCTGCACGGTCGAGGTCGAGTTGTAGACATGGACAATCGCCCGCTTAACGCCTTTGAGCGCCTCGAAGGTTTTACCGATCAGATGCTCACGCGCCTGGGTCAGGACCTGAATCGTGACGTCATCGGGAATCAGGTTATCGTCTATCAGCTTGCGCGCAAAATCAAACTCCGGCTGTGCCGCCGATGGAAAGCCAATTTCGATCTGCTTAAAACCCAACTTCACCAATAGAGCAAACATCTTAACCTTCTGGGCCACCGTCATCGGTTTCACCAGGGCCTGATTACCATCGCGTAGGTCAACACTGCACCAGATCGGCGCCTCACTGATAACCTGATCCGGCCAGGTTCGGTCAGTCAGGTTCAGACGTGGATAGGCCTTATATTTGCGATGGTCAAACGAGCCCGCCGCAGCCATCTGCTGGGCCACTGAATGGTTGTCCTGTTGCTCTGAAGTGCTCATGGTTCACCCTATTGGTTTAGGTTATGCAGCGTGTGACCCGGATCGGACGCACGTCCGATCCGGGTTATAAATTTCAGTCTAGCCTCTTCTTCTGCCGGGATATGGCCTGTTCGTCACCGGATGGGTGGGCGGACTTGGGGCGGATCGCGCAACCGGTAAGTTGCCGTCACCTATGCAGACTGGGGTAAAGTCTGTCGAGCCAAGGTTGCCGAAGAACACAACTAGATTAGGGCATTGGTATCGCAATGTCCTTGCGCATTTGGCTTTATTCTAAAAAATAGCGCAATATAAACTGGCATATATAAATTTTAACGCTCTTATCATGCAGGAATGGAGTTTATTATGGCAAACTTATCTAAATTAGACCGGTATGACCGACAGATTCTCGAGCTACTTCAAAAAGACGCTGGTCTATCCAATCAGGATCTGGCGGAGCGCATCGGATTATCGGCCTCGCCCTGCTCCCGGCGGATCAAAAATCTAGAAGAACGCGGCTTTATCGACCAGCGTATCGCCCTGATTAACCGCTCGGCGCTCAACTTGAACTTGGTGGCCATAGTCGGCATCCGCATGGATCGACACACCCCAGACCGGTTCGAGCATTTTGAACAGGCCGTGGCCGCAATCGATGAGGTCATCGAGTGCTTTTTGGTGACCGGCCAGGACTCCGATTATCAGCTCAAGGTGGTGGTACCCGATATGGATCACTACCATCAGGTACTCTTGAAACATATCACCACCATTGCCGGCGTCGATGGGGTTCATTCGAGCTTTCTGCTGCGTGATATTATTAAGGCCAAGCCGTTGCCGCTGAAGTATTTGCCTTGACCAATCCGCTCGATGGCAGGTTGGGCCTCGCCAACCTTTTTGCCCTCAAAAATTCAGGTATACTGGGCGCCTCATTCACCATTGGACACTTCACCGGCCATGATCATACCCCTGACCGCCCGTCTGGCCATCTTGGCCCCGCTGATTTTCGTCGGCCTTTTGATCGACCAACTCACCAAGGTCTGGGCCAGCTCGACCCTTCAGGGCGGCCCCCGGTTTACTTTTCTATTTGACACCCTGCGGGTGGTCTATGCCGAAAATACTGGCGCCTTTTTGGGCTTGGGAACCAGCTTGCCGCCCCATCTGCGCTTTCTAATCTTTACGGCCTTGGTGGGCTTGTTTTTGCTCGCCTTGCTGATCTATCTGCTCAAGAGCAAAGAGATGGACCGATTGGCCTTGGTAGCCCTGGGACTGGTGTTTGTCGGTGGCTTGAGCAACTTTATCGATCGGGCTCTGAATGAGGGTGCCGTGGTCGATTTTCTCAATCTAGGCTTTGGTGGGCTGCGCACGGGCATCTTTAACCTGGCCGATGTCTACATTATGGTCGGCGCCTTCTTGCTTATTTTTGGCCAGTGGTGGCTCGACCGACGCGCCCGTGCCTAAACGCTCTGGGCGACTACCGAATGGAGATCAGACCATGTTAAACGGCCAATGCCATTGCGCCAACGTCAGCTTTACGACCGATCTTTTGCCGACGCTGCTCACCGATTGTAACTGTTCCATCTGTCTACGCTACGGTGCCCGCTGGGCACACTTCCGCCCGGAACAGGTTCAGGTCACAGTTCGCCAAGGGAGCACCCGTACCTATAGTCGGGGCGAGCACTGCATCGACTTTCATCATTGCCCGGACTGCGGCTGCGTGACCCACTATTGCACCACCGACAAGGCCGATCCGGCCGTGGCGCGAGTCAGCATCAACGCCCGAATGTGCCCGCCTGATCAGGTTCAAGGCATTCAGGTTCGGCTTTTTGATGGTGCTGACCGCTTTGTGTTTTTGGACTAAATACCCCGATCGAGGATTTACGATGACCCCGGTAATCTATAAAGACACCCCGATATTTCCCGGTAAAATTGTCTGTATTGGCCGCAACTACGCGGGACATATTGCCGAATTGGGCAACGAAATACCCTCGGCGATGGTGGTCTTTAATAAGCCCAGCAGCGCCATCAGCGATCGACTCTTGACGCACGCTGGTGGGCCGGTGGATTACGAATGTGAGCTGTGTTTTCTGATCGGTGACGGCGCGCTGGTGGGGGTCGGGCTGGGGCTTGATTTGACCCGGCGCGACCTACAAAACCAGCTTAAACAGCAGGGTCTGCCCTGGGAGCGAGCCAAGGCCTTCGATGGCTCAGCCACCTTCAGTCCGTTTGTCGCCCTGCCAGATGACATCAATAGACTGTCCTTTACCCTGCATATCGACGATAAACTGACCCAAGCGGGCGATCCGGGTCTAATGCTGTACCCGCCGCAGACTATAATCTCAGAACTGACCCGCTTTATGAGCCTACAGGACAACGACATCCTCATGACGGGCACGCCCATGGGCGTCGGTCGGGTGCTGGCAGGTTGCCAATTTGTCGCGCGTCTGTACGACGATCGACAGCTGCTGATTGAACACTCCTGGCGAGGCATTGCCCTATGACTACAAAACTCATTATCGGTAATAAGAACTATTCAACCTGGTCCTTGCGCCCCTGGCTATTGCTGAGCGCTTTTGACCTGCCCTTCGACGAAGTGACCGAGTCGCTCCAGCCCGACCGACTGCGCGCCCGATTGCTGACGCATTCGCCAGCGGGCAAGGTACCGGTTTTGGTCGACGCCGACGTTCTGGTCTGGGACTCACTGGCTATCTGTGAATATGTCTCCGAGGTCCATTTAGCCGGTCAGGGCTGGCCGCGCAACGCGCCAGACCGAGCCAAGGCGCGCGCCATCTGCTGCGAAATGCATGCCGGTTTTACGGCCCTGCGCGCCGCGCTGCCGATGAACATTCGCGCCAAACGCAAGGTTGACCTCAGTGCTGCATGTAGAGCCGACATCGCCCGCATCGATGCCATCTGGTCCGATCATCGGCCCGATAACTGGTTATTTGACACCTTCGGCATCGCCGACTGTTTCTATGCCCCGGTGGCGCTGCGCTTTGAGACCTATGGTATTGAGCTATCGCCGGCCGCACGTGCCTATCAGGTCAAATTGATCGCTCATCCTGCCGTGCAACGTTGGACCGAGGCGGCCCTGAGCGAAACCGACGTGGTCGCCGCAGATGAGGCTGGGCTTGAGATATAAGGTTTGCCGGCCGTGCGCCGATCGGCCAAGACGAAATTAATCGCCCACCGACGGCGCTTCGGGCTAAACTGGCGCGCTTGAATACCACCAACCGAGTTTTTTGAGGATAAAGCATGACCGAACTCAGTGTGAACCTGAATAAAATTGCCCTGTTGCGCAATGCCCGCGGGCACGATGCGCCGAATGTCGTGGAATTTGCGAAAAAATTCATCACCTTGGGTGTTAAGGGCATCACCATTCACCCACGCCCGGACGAACGCCATATCACCCGTCAGGATGCTCATGACCTGGGTGACCTGATTCGCCCATTGGACGGGATTGAACTGAACATCGAAGGCTATCCGTCGGAAGATTTTCTCCAGCTGATCGAGGCCGTTCGGCCGGACCAGACTACCCTGGTGCCCGATTTACCGGGCCAACTGACATCCGATCACGGTTTCGACTTTCACACCCAGGGTGCTTTCTTAGCACCGATCCTCAGTCGACTGAAAAACAGCGGCACACGGATTTCGATCTTCCTCGATCCGGATTTGGCACAGGTAAGGCTTGCGGCCCAATCCCAAGCGGATCGGATCGAACTCTACACCGAGGCCTATGCCGACACCTTTAATCGGCCGAACCGACAGGACATCTACCAACAATATCACGAGGCTGCGGCTCTGGCCGTCAGCCTGGGGCTGGGTGTGAACGCCGGGCACGACCTCAATCTGGACAATCTGCCGCGCTTCGTTACCATCCCCGGTATTCAGGAAGTTTCGATCGGCCATGCTTTGGTGGTTGAATGTCTGGAGCTCGGTATCAATACCGTCGTACGACAGTATCTGGCCATCTGTCAGAAAGGCCACTAGCAAGCCGCCACTGGACAAGCTTACCGCGCGTGCCCGTGGCGCCGATACAGCGCGGCAGCAAGGATGCTGCCAACGGCCGACTGGTTCGACTTAACGAAAATCCTCTGCTATCGTTTTTAGGTGCGTATCAAGCATTTAGGATTCGGCATAGTGTCAACAAGCGTTCCAGTTGTAGTGATGGTTAATCTCGCGGTCATGGTTATCGGACTGGCTGCTTTTGTGGTCTATCAGTTGGCTCAGCATCACCAAACCAACCGCAGCTTGGCAGGCCAGGTCCAACAGTTAAAAAGCTTACTGGCCGGGTTGCGCGGAGCGCTAAAGGCAGACCCTGTTGCCGACAACCGGGATCATCTCAGCGCGGCCTCATTGCGCACCCATCAGCTCAACATTCTCAATGCGACCTTAGACCTTGAAGAGCGGATTACCCATACCGATCCGAGCGTCGCGACAAAGTTGGCGGCACAACTCAATGCGCTGAAAACGCAGGCCAATTATGCCCATAAAATGTCCGAACAATTAGGCGCGCAGGCCAACTCCAGCCGGTTCAGACGCCTGTCGTTGGAAAACAAACTGAAGCAGAGGCAGGTGGCCCTGAATAAGGCACGCTCGGTCAATCGCCAGCTTAAAGACCATTACGCAACGATCAAAGTTGCCCACCAGCAGATATTAGAGCGACGGGCAGAACTGCGCATTACCAAAGACCAACTGACTCAGGCGGCCGATGAAAATGGTCGACTCAATGCCCAATTAAGCGACTTACGGAGCGGTTAAGCCTCAGCGAAAGGTCAGGCTGTAGCGATAAGCGGTGCGCGCCAAGAGAAACTCTGGATGCACACTGGGGCTCCAGGAATCATCCCCACCCACGCCCATATGCTCGGCATCGAGCCGCAGATACAGGCAGCTATCCTTCTGCAGCTCATGGGTATGTTTGGCCGACGCCACCGTGCTCTGACTGTACCGACTGACGCCCAGATGAAAGGCCCCGGCAACCGCGACCCCGGCAACTTGGACCGACTGGCAATCGCAGCGCAGGCCGCTTTCGGTCGGAAACACATAAGGGGTAAAAAAATCATCGATCGGCGCCGAATAGGCACCGAACAGGGCCGAATGTTTGCGATCGGGATAGTTCTCGTGCGGCCCACGGCCGACCCAATCGACTCGACTCTGAATGTCTCTCAAGCCCAATTCAATACCGACCCGCGCCAAGGGTGGTAAGCCAGGCGCCACCTGCACCGAGATCGCCAAGTCCCAGCTGCCGTCGGCATAAAAGCTATAGCGCCAAACGGAGGCAAGCAGCACATTACCATCGACACAATGCTGCTGACTGACGCAGACAGCCACCCTCGACTCGTGCTGCTCGGTATCGATCGACACCAGGGTGCGCGCCAGGCGATCCAGTCCGGCGGCCTGCCACCGGCTCATCCAGGCATTGGGGTCCATCTTATGGGCTTCGCTGGTGCCAATATCGTTATCGAGCGGCGCGCGCCAAAAATTGTCGAGCGGCGCGCGGGCGATCAGCTCGACACCGTCGGCCTTACGCCAACTGAGCAACAGGCCGGTGTGGGCATCGAACTGCCATTCGGCCGCGCCACACTGCACCCTGTGGATCTCGCCTAGTACCAGCGTGAGCGCACCACTGGGCCTGATCACAGCCGGAGCCAGTGCCATCGACATCGGCAAGGCTATCTGGGCTTGGGCCAACAGATGCGCCGCCTCGGCCCAGGCAGTGGCCGCCTTGAGGTGCACTTCGAGCGTCAACTGGTAGTTGCAACCGGGACGAACCGGCGGCAAGGCAGTCGCGAGCTCAATACGCTCGCTGCCCCCCGCTTGGACCATTATCGGCGCCTGACCGGCAAGGATCGCCACGCCGTCTTCCAGCACGCGCCAACTCAGGATCTCATTATCGGTACTGCGAAAGAGAAACTCACTGCTTACTCGCACCGCTAAGGCATCACCCGGTACCCGCTCAAAGTGCAGGTGTTGCTGGCAGAATTTGGCTTCGAATGCTGTTGGATGGGGCGTTCGATCGGGGAACATCAGACCATTGATACAGAATTGTCGGTCGTTCGGGACATCGCCGAAGTCGCCACCATAGGCCGAAAATTCGGTGCCCTGGGCATCGACTTGGGTTAGGCCCTGATCGACCCAGTCCCAAATAAAACCACCCTGCAAGCGGGGGTATTGGCGAAAGGCCTGCCAATACTTATCGAACGAACCCAGGCTATTGCCCATGGCGTGCGCGTATTCACAGAGAATCAGTGGGCGCTGTTCATCGGGCAGACCGAGCCATTTTTTGATGGACCACTTGGGCACCGCCGGATGCGCCATATCGGTATCGACGCGCGCATACATCGGGCAAATAATATCGGTCACCGCCGAATCGGCCCCACCGCCTTCATATTGGATCGGGCGGGTCGGATCGGTCGCCTGAGTCCACTGATACATCACATGATGGTTCTTGCCGACACCCGATTCATTGCCGAGTGACCAGATAATAATCGACGGGTGATTGCGATCGCGCAGCACCAAGCGGGTCATCCGTTCGACATAGGCGTTGAGCCAGAGCGGATCTTCCGATAGCCGAGAGCAGGGCCACATGCCGTGTGTTTCAACGTTCGCCTCATCGACCACATAGAGCCCGTATTGGTCGCATAGGGCATAGAAGTCGGGATGATTGGGGTAGTGCGAGGTGCGCACGGCATTGAAGTTGAATTGCTTCATCAGGCGCACGTCTTGTTCCATATCGGCGCGCGTCACGGCATGGCCACGGGTTGGGTGGTGCTCGTGTCGGTTTACGCCACGGATCAGCAGCGCCTGACCGTTGACCCGCAACTGCCCGCCGCGAATCTCCACCGTGCGAAAACCGACCTGAGTGCGTTCGACATCGAGTACCTCGCCCTGGCTATCTTCAAGGCTCAACACCAGGGTATAGAGATTGGGTGTTTCATCGGTCCATTTACGCGGATTGAGCAGCGCTATCGAGTGATGGGCTAATTCGGGATAGCCGCCATGCTCATCGACGGCGGCGCTGCCCAGATTGACCCGCTCATCGGCGATGCAATGATCGGCATCGAACAGTTGCGCCCGAAGCTGGGCCGGGGCGGCCGGCAAGGTGCCCGAAATACGCGTTTCGATGCGCAGTTCAGCATCGCGATAGAGGGCATCTAGGTGGGTCTGGACACAATAGTCGGCAATGGCGAACGCCGGCTTGAGCAGCAGGGACACGTCGCGGAACAGGCCACTGAGCCACCACATATCCTGATCTTCCAGATAGCTGCCATCGCACCAGCGCAAGACCATGGCGGTAATCTGATTGTGGCCCTCGAGCACAAAGGCGGACAGGTCAAACTCGGCCGGCAGCCGGCTGTCTTTGCTCAGACCCACGTAATGACCGTTGCAAAACAGATAGAGCATGGCGTTGGCACCATCGAAGATGATCCGACACTGGCTCTGGAGATCGGTACTGGACAGGTCAAAATTTCGCCGATAGACACCGGTCGGATTATCCACCGGCACAGTCGGTGGATTCACGGCGAAGGGATATTGCACATTGGTGTAGATCGGTCGATCGTGGCCCTGCAGTTGCCAATTGGAGGGCACCGTCTGCGTTTCGCTAAAGGGATAGGCATCGAACACGATGGCATCGGGCACCGCCTCGGGCCGTTCGAAGTAGGCAAAGGACCAATCACCGTTAAGCAGGCGTCGTTGCGAGCTGATTTGCGCTCGGGCTTGGTCGGTCGAGCGGTAGCCGGCCAGCGGCGCGTGGGCCGGCAGGCGATTGTGCTGCACCAGGGTCGGATTCTGCCAAGCGTTCTGGAGCAGCAGGTCACTGATTTTAGTCATGGGGGGAGCCTCGGCAGATGATTTGGTAACGTTTTCAAATTAGCCGAAAGCATAGCCCAAGCCCTGCTCGGGCACAAAGGGTTTTGCCCCGCTGGATCCGACTAGGCGTTAGCTTCGGTTGCCAGCGGAGGCCTTGACCAGAGCCAGCAAGGCCACCAGCGCCATCAGGGCGCAGACGCCAAATACCGCCTGAATACTCAGCCACTGGGCAACGGCACCGCCTAACAGGGCGCCGACCAGACTGCCGATCTTGATGGCGTTACTGTACAGGGTCGATGCCATGCCCATCCGACCCTGCATCAGGGCCTGAAATACCGAGATACCCAGGCCCGCCATCACGCCGATAAAGGCGCCATTAAAGATCTGCAACAGCACCAGCGGGACCAGACTGTCGGACCAATAAACCCCCAGATAGAACAGCAGGCCACAGCCAGCGGCCAGTTTGAGCGGGGAAAACAGGCGCCAACGACCGGCGAAAATGCCGGCGCCAATCATAATGGGGATTTCCAGTCCGGCGGCGGCGCCCATCAGAAAGCCCGGCACCACGGCCGCCAGTTGCAAGCTGTCGTAGCTGTAAATCGGCATATAGACGATATACATGTTGTTCGAGGCAAAGGTGGCGGCAATCGCCAGGATCATCCATTTCAGGCGACTATCAGTCGGCTGCGGCTCGGTGCGCACGGCGGGCAGCGGCGCGTCTTGGATTGAGGCAACATTCAGACGGGTAAGCAAGAAAATCAGCGCGCAGATCAGGGTCAGGCCTAAGAAGCCAATCCGGGCGAACAGTAGGTAGGCGAGCGGTGGCCCGATAATCCAGCTGAGCGAGAAGGTTGCGCGCAAGAGCGACTGAAACAGGGTGGCATCGGCATCGCCAACCTGCTCGCGCGCCAGCGCAAAGAGCTGCGGCTGCACCGGCGACACCGCACCAAACATCAGCATCCCGGTAATTAGCAGCAGCCAGTATTGTTCGGCCAAACCCAGCCCGATGGAGGCCACGAAGGAAATCGAGACGCAGACTCGAATAATACCGATGCGGCTCAGTCCGGCATCGGATTGTTTGGCCAACCAGTGCGACACCAGGACCCCGGACAGGGTATTGGCGGCAAACAGGACACCGATCCACATCGGCTCGATGTGCAGGTTTACCGCCAAATGGGTGCTCATCACCGGCATAATGGCCGCGCCGGCCAAGCCCATTGCGAGCGACAAGAGGATCAATCGCAACCGCGTGGCGTCTAGTATCAAACTCTTCAGTGATGCATGGCTCAAGGCTGACTTATTGCCCCCAAGGTTTGGTGGCAGGCGGTCGATTATCGACGCAGATTTCAATCTGTGCCATCACCTCGGGGGTGAGTAACGGCACGCAGTCGAGTGCTTTGAGGTTATCCTCAAGTTGCGTCAATTTGGACGCACCGAGGATAACGGTGCTGACGTTCGGATTTTTCAGGCACCAGGCCAGTGACAGATGGGTCAGGCTTATGCCCAACTTATCGGCCAATTCACCGAGCGCGCGAATCTTCGCCATCTTCTGCACACCGTCGGCAGTGCTCCAGAGATCCCGCAGCCACTCATAACCGGGCAAGGCCAGCCGGCTGTCATCGGGAATGCCGGCACTGTACTTGCCGGTCAGCAGACCAGAGGCCAGCGGTGACCAGATGGTCGTACCCATGCCGTAATCTTCGTACAGGGGCCGAAATTCCGCCTCAACCTTATCCCGATGCAACAGGTGGTATTGCGGTTGCTCCATGGTCGGCGGGGTCAAATTGTATTGACGGGCCACGGCATGAGCCTCGGTGATCGCCTGAGCCGACCATTCAGAGGTGCCCCAATAGATGATTTTGCCCTGCAGCACCAACTGGTGCATGGCGCGAACCGTTTCTTCGATCGGCGTGTCGATATCGGGACGGTGGCAGAAAAACAGATCCAGGTAGTCAACCTTAAGGCGCACCAATGCCGCGTCGCAGGCATCGCGCACGTGCTTGGCACTCAAGCCCATCTGGGTCGGCTTGGCACCGCCCCAAAAGACCTTAGACGACACGGCATAGGTATCGCGCGCAAGGCCCAGGCCGGCAATGGCCTCACCCATAATCTGTTCCGATAGCCCGGCCTCATAGCCTTCGGCGTTATCGAAAAAATTAACGCCGGCATCATAAGCGGTTTTCAGCAGCGCCGTGGCATCGGTCATATCGACCTGTTTGCCAAAGGTCACCCAGGAACCCAGGGATAGGGCACTTACTTTCAGTCCGGACTTGCCTAAACGACGATATTCCATTGTATCTCCCATCTATTCTAAAGGTTACCAGGGTAGCAGCTGCTGGCCTGAGGTGGTGAGGCTATTCCAATACTGTTCCAGCTTTGATCGTTGCACGGCGTTGAGGCTCAGGCCGGCACTGGAAAAATTCGTCTGTAACTGTTCGCTCGAACGGATGCCGGGGATCACCGCCGTCACCTCAGCATAGCTGAGCAAATAGGCGAGAGCTTGCTGACTGAGGCTGCGATCGGCCGAGACCAACCACTGCAAATCATCGATGCACGCCGCACGCCGACGCACCTCGGTCGCATCCCAGCGCGCGCGCACCCCATCAAAGGTACTCTGGGCATGGTATTTTCCGCTCAGCCAACCGCTGTCAAGCGGAACCTTGGTGATCACGCCGATGTCGTGTTGCCGCACCAGATCGAAGGCCAGGCGGACATCCTGATGCAATACATTGAACATCAGCTCCAGCACCTGGGCATCGGTGGTTTGCAGCGTTTCACGCACCTCATGGGCATAGTCGACACTGGCGCCGTAATGGCGGATTTTGCCCTGCTGTTGGGCTTCGCGCAACGCGGGCCAAATCTCATGCTGGCCATTAAGGACGTCCATCGGGGGTGAATGGGCCAAGAAGACATCCAGGTAGTCGGTCTTCAGGCGGGCCAGGGAGCCGTGCAGACTGCGCCAAAAGCCATCGGCGCTGAAATCCAACCCGCCGCCCGGTTGGTGACCAAACTTGCTCACGATCACCACCTTGTCGCGCTTACCCTGCAGCGCCTCGCCAAGCAGCCGTTCGCTATGGCTTAGGGCGTAGTTCGGTGCCGTATCGAAGAGGTTACAGCCCAGGTCAATCGCCTGATGCACCAGTTTGTGGGCCAGTGCATCGGTCATGCCGCCCCATTGATCACCGTTGCCCAATTGCCAGGCACCGAAGCCCACTTCAGACACCAGCAACTCGGTCTGGCCGAGTCGGCGCAGGGGTAACATCAGATAACGCCTCGGATGTGCGCACGCACGTGCAGGCGATAAAAGTCGGCCAGGGCCTTGTGGGTATCGGCGCTCAGCGGCGCTAATTGGGATGCCTCGGCGTTACGCTCAATCTGCTCGGCCGAGCTGGCCCCAGTAATTACGGAACTGACCGCCGCGTGGTCGAGCAACCACCGCAAGGCCAGTTGCGCCATGCTCATGCCCGCCGGCACCAGCGGGCGCAACTGTTCGATTAGGTCGATGGCCTGCTCAAAAGGCAAGCCGGAAAAGGTTTCGCCGACGTGAAAAGCGGCGCCATCTCTATTGAATGTTCGGTGATCCTGCGGCGTAAAGCGCTGATCTTTGGTCATCTTGCCGGCCAACAGACCGCTCGCCAAGCCGAGCCGGACGATCACGCCAACGCCCTTGGCTTGGGCCAGCGGTAAGACCTGCTCGGCCATATCCTGACGCAACAGATTAAAAATCAACTGGAGGGAAGCAACACCGGTCTCGTTCAGGCAGAACAGAGCCTCCTCGATGGTTTCCACGCTCGCGCCGTAATGGGCGATCAAACCCTCCTGTTTAAAGCCCTCGAGCCAGCGAAAGATCTCGCCGTGCTGCAATTCGGCAAAGGGAATGCAATGTAATTGCACCATGGCCAGTGTATCGACCTGCAAACGCCGGCGCGAGGCATCGATCGCCGCGCGCAGCTTGTCCTGCGTATAGCCTTGGCCATAGAGTTCTTCAGTGCGACCGGCCTTGGTGACGATAACTCGATCGGCGTTCGGATGGGCCTGGGCATAATCACCGATCAGCTGCTCGCTGACACCGCCGCCGTAAACATCGGCGGTGTCCCAAAAGGTCACCCCGGCGGCATCGGCCGCGCTCAGAATGGTGCGGCCCCGATCCGCGGATACCGGCCCCCAATCGCCGCCGAGCTGCCAGCAGCCCAAACCAATTTCAGAGGTCATCAAACCACTTTTTCCTAAGGATCGTTGCTTCACCATATCAATTTGCTCCGTTAATACTTTTCGATGCGCGAGTGTAATTGGTTTAGAATGAAAGATAATTAGCCATTTATTAACCCAATTGATTAGTAGGATTAACCAATGGATCACTTATCAGAAATTCAGGCCTTCTTGGCCATTGCAGATTTGGGCAGTTTCACCAAGGCCGCCGAGCACTTAGGCTTGTCGCGCAGTCGCATCAGTCAGTTGATCAGCCGCTTGGAAGATCGCCTCGGTGTGATGTTGATGCACCGCACCACCCGCTCCTTGACCCTGACGCCGGAAGGCGAGCAATTCCGCACCGGCTGTCGCCAAGGCATGCAACACTTGGAGCAAGCCGAGGCAAGCCTCAAGCTGATGTCCACCCGACTGTCCGGACCGGTGCGCATCAATTCGGTCGGCGGCGTTTTTGGCGAAACATTCCTGTCCAAGGCGTTGGCGGAGGTGGTCAGCGAGCACCCGGAGGTCACCGTACATATCAGCTATTCCAGCAGTCTGATCGACCTCAATCGAGATCCGGTCGATCTGGTCTTGCGCATCGGTAAGGCCCCAGGTCATCAGGTGGCGTCGGCCCATCTGGGCGAGATCCACCATGTGCTCTGTGCCAGCCCGAAGTTCGTCAATCTGTATGGCTTTGCGCAAAGCCCCAGTGACCTGGAACAGCTGCGTACCATCAGTGGCACGCCAAAAACCTGGGAGCTGACCCGGGCGAATGAGCGTCAGGTGGTGACGCCTAAATCGTGCTGGCACTCGCCCAGTTCTCAGGCACAACGCATCGCCGCGGAACAGGGCCTGGGCATCGCACGGCTGCTTACCGCGGTGGCCCAGGATGCTCTGGCTGAAGGACGCCTACTCCGGGTCCTGCCGGAATGGCAGATCGAGCCGACTCAACTTTGGTTGCTCTGGTCCAATCAGGGTGATCTGCCCAAACGTATCGAGATGGTGCGCGACCATTTGCGCGTGCGCCTGACCAATCTGATCGGCGATAACCGTTGGGACGGCCTAGCCCAATTGGGCCAAGCCTAGTGCTATCAAGGCGCCGACGGCCAGACCGGCGGCCACCTCATTGACGCTGTGGCCAATGCGCTCATGAAAGCGGCGGATCACCAATTTGGTGCGTTGCGGGTGATCGCCTCGGGCCAGCTCGCGCAGTTGTTTAAACTCATCGACCAATATATTGAGCGCCGCGGCATGACGTCCCGCCGCCAAACGCACGCCCATGGCGTCGTAGGCCACCACACCGGTAAAGACCAAGGCTAAGGCAAACAGACTAGACCCGAAGCCATCCTGCAGGCCAATGGCGATGGCCAGGGCGGCGACTGTGGCGGAATGACTGCTGGGCATGCCACCGGACGCGAAGATCACCTCTGGGCTGATGCTCTTGTTGGCAATGGCTTGGATCAGGCCCTTAGTCGCCTGGGCGGAAACATTGCCGACAATGGCTGCGACCAGGGGATAGGAAAATAGTTCCATAATAGATTTAGGGCTCCGGGGAGTGATTTTGAAGGATACACCATAGGGCGCATTACCGAGGGCGAATTCCAGCCCAGGGCATTATTAACCCAAGGCCAGCCAAACCCCCACGGCCAGCATCAGGGTGCCGGCAATCCGATTCAAGAGTCGGACATTGGACGATTTTTGCAGCAACCGGTTCAATGTTGCCCCGCCCAAAGCATAGATCAGCAGGGCACACAGTTCGATCAATAAGATGATCGCGATCAACGCACTCAGCTGCGGGGCCATGGCCAGGGATTGGTCGAGAAAGGGTGGTAGCAGGACCATAAAGAAGGCCCAACCCTTGGGATTGGCAATGGCGGTTATGAATCCCTGACTGAACAGCGCCCGGCGGCTGATGGCCGAGCCCGCGCCGGCCAAATCCTCCGGAATGGCCATCTTGCCTCTAGAGCGCCACATCTGCAGCCCGAGCCAGACCAGATAGGCTCCGCCCAACCAACGAAATGTGGTAAACACCCAGGGCGCAGCCAAGAGTAGGGCGGCAACGCCGAGCACCGCGGCCGCGGCAATCAGACCGACGCCAATCAGTTCACCGAACATCATCCATAGGGTTCGTTTGACGCCAATGGTAATACCCAGGGTCATGGCCAGGGTCATGCACATACCCGGGGTAAAGGATACGAACATAAAGGTCGGGACAAAGGCCGCCAAGAGTGTGAGATTGAGCATGAACTTCCTTAGGTCAGCGGCGCCTGCTAAGGCGGCCGAGTTACATCTTAAGCTTAGCGCATAGTGGCGCCGGCTTCTGTGGTCTAGACTCTTTTTGGGGGTGTGGGCAAGGTCCTAGTCCAAAAGTCTATTCTACAGGCCTGCGATACACTGACTAAAGTACTTTATTTAAATGACAGGGTTGCTGTGCCAGAGTGCCAGAGCTTTAGTCAAGGAGAGTCCTGATGCATTATGCAATGAGCGTGAGCTGCGCACTAATGGCTGCTGCCACGTTGGCCAGCCAAACATCCGCCGATGTCGGTGTGCTCGATAAGTATGAATGCCACGACCATGGCCTAACCGGCCAGTACCATTGTCATGGACCCGCCGATCTGGCCAAGCTGGGCGGCTTGGTGCTCGGCCTGGATACCCGCGCGCAAGGCTGGTCGACCGGAGGCGAGGAGCTATTTGTCTTTGCTGGGGCGGCACTCAATGCCGAATACACTCATCGCTGGCTGGCGCTTACCGGCAGCTATTTTTATCTGCCCTTGGTCAGTGGTGTCGCTGGCACCAGCGTCGATTTTGACCAGAGCGTTGCGCAACAGGGCTGGGAAGCCGGACTCAAGTTGGGTCCCGGCGTCGGCCGCCTGGGTTCTAAACTGTACGCCACCGCCGGCTGGTCGAATGCCGAGCTCACCGACAGCGGGGATAGCGCTAATGATGTCACCTTGGCCGGTTATTATATCGGCGCCGGCGTAGGCAGGAATACCAAGGCGCTCAGTGTCGATCTGATCGGCACCTATCGCGACCCGGCGGCCGTAATAGACTATTTAACGAAACAAACCGGCAGTCGCACCGATGTGGTACATTTCGATATACGTTTAGCACTGGGGTGGCGTTTTTAAGCCAGCCTTATATTTGATAGTTGTGGGAATGCTCTAATCGATGAAGATTGCTGTTGTGGCGCTCGCACTGTTTGCAGCCC
>Ga0115563_1001636_pt1 | contig 17032 bp, 17 predicted proteins | sample COGITO_mtgs_1105_2_FD_87198 | JGI IMG/M metagenome (GOLD analysis project Ga0115563, IMG submission 87198) | Pelagic marine microbial communities from North Sea - COGITO_mtgs_110519 | ecosystem: Environmental > Aquatic > Marine > Epipelagic | place: Germany:Helgoland, sampling site Kabeltonne...
AAATTGAAGGGTATATTCAAAAAGGTCAAAATGTGGTGGTTGTAGAAGATTTGATCAGCACAGGCAACAGTAGTTTGGTAGCTGTGGATGCTTTAAAAGCTGCCGAAGTAAATGTTAAAGGTATGGTTGCTATTTTTAGCTATGGCTTTGAAATCTCAAAAGAAAATTTTAAAAAACATAACGTCTCTCTTTTTACACTTAGTAACTACGAAAGCCTGATAGAACAAGCGTTAGATACCGACTTCATAAATCAAAATGAAGCAGCTGTTTTATCCAAATGGAATTCAAATCCTTCGGAATGGACCGGCAAATAAATTTAGATTATGAAACTAGAATCAACTAAAGTAAATATTGATAAATCGGCACAAGAAGTGTTTGATTTTTTAACGACTATTGAAAATTTTAAATCATTAATGCCCGAAAACACAAGCAAGTTTGAGATCTTGGATTCCGAAACCTTTTTATTTGCATTAAGTGGAATGCCGGAAATTGTTCTGAAAAAAAAATCTATGGACCCTCCCCATAAAATAGTGTTAGGTGCTGCAGGTGGTAAACTGGATTTTTCATTAACTGCACTAATTGTATCTAGTTCTGAAAGCCAAAGTGAGGTTCAATTAACGTTTGATGGCGAGTTTAATGCGATGATGGCAATGATGATCAAAGCCCCGATCACTAAATTTATTGAAACGTTGGCGATTAATATCCCTAAAGCTGTGTAGTTAATACATCAACTTCAACTCTTTTAAATTATATTCTTTTGTAGCGTCTTCAAGTTGAATCTGTAATTTACCAGATTCTGTAACACCTCTAATAATTCCTGTAAGAAGGGATTTATCAGGGAGCATAAAAGTGGATGGCTTGTTTTTACGAAACAAATAGGATTCATATTCATCGTTAAAAATAGCCGCTCCTTTTTCTGACAAAATGTTGAAATAATGCTGCATATTTTTAATGAGTTGATGAAGTAGCTCCTCTTTATTTATTGGAACTCCTAAAATATGTTTCAAAGAACGAACTTTTGGCAATCCTTCAAATGCTTCCTGATTGACATTAAGCCCTATTCCAATCACCGAATATTCAATCTGCTTATTTTTAATTACATTTTCGATTAAAATTCCTGCAATTTTATGATGGTCTGACAAAATGTCGTTCGGCCACTTGATGGATAACTTAGGAATATTATACTCCTCAAGTGTTTTTAAAATAGACAAAGAAACTATGATACTCAACATAAATTGCTGATGTAAAAGTAGAGATGTTTTTGACTTTAAAACACTAAATGTTAGGTTTTTACCTTTTTCAGAAACCCAATCAGAACCCATTTGACCTTTGCCTTGAGTTTGATGATTTGTGACCACCACAGAAAAATCTTCCAATACGGTTTCTAACAGTAATTTTTTTAAATAATTATTGGTAGAATCAGTGGCATTAAGTTTGATTAACTGCATAGTTCGAAATGAGGATCTAAATTATAATATTATTAAGACAATATAAAGGGTTTAGAGCCAAAAAAGTAATAAATTTGCACAGTAAAATTATTTCATGACAAAAAAAACACCTAGTTCAGATGAACTCATCACTTTCACTATCAGTGGGATTGAAGACGTCAAGGGTCAAAATATTACTATTTTAGATTTGAGAGCTATCGAAAATACCGTTTGCGATTATTTCATCATTTGTGATGGCACCTCAAACACACAAGTAAATGCGATTGTTAGTTCAATACAAAAAAAAGTTAGTAAAAATACCAAAGATAAACCTTGGCACATAGAAGGCAGTGGAAACGCTGAGTGGGTGCTGATGGATTATGTAAATGTGGTCGTTCATGTGTTTCAAAAACACATCCGAGATTACTACGATATCGAAAACCTTTGGGGTGATGCTAAGATTACCGAAATAGAAACTAGTTACTAAAAAACCAACTCATGTCTAAAGATAAAAAACCTAAAAATACAAAGTTTAATGCGTATTGGATTTATGGAATAGCCATTGTGGTTTTCCTAGCTTTCAACGTATTTTCAGGTGGCTTGGGAGATACTTCTGGAGTCTCTACCACACCTTCTCAGTTTTTTAAATTCCTCAGAAATGGCGATGTTAAAAAAGTAGAAATCGTCAATAAACGAGAAGCTTTGGTGTATTTAACAACAAAGGCTTCCAACAAAGACATCCATAAAAAAACGCAAAATAAACAACTATTCCCTAGTACAGCGGGTGGTCCGAGTTATCAATTTGAATTTGGGGATGTTCAATTGTTCCAAAAACAATTAGAAGACACCATTCAACAAGAGGAGCTTGACACTGAACTAGATTTTAAAACAGAAACCAATGCATGGGGCGATATCTTATCCTCTCTGATTCCTTTTATTTTAATCATTGGTGTTTGGATTTTCATCATGCGACGCATGTCTGGCGGTGGCGGTGGCGGCCCAGGAGGTCAAATTTTCAATATTGGAAAATCAAAAGCAAAACTATTTGACGAAAAATTAGAAACCAAAACAACCTTTCAGGATGTAGCTGGTTTGGAAGGTGCTAAAGAAGAAATTCAAGAGATTGTTGACTTTCTTAAACACCCCGATAAATACACGGCCTTAGGTGGTAAAATACCAAAAGGAGCCTTATTGGTAGGCCCTCCTGGAACAGGGAAAACATTATTAGCTAAAGCTGTCGCAGGGGAAGCTAAAGCGCCTTTTTTCTCTCTATCCGGATCTGATTTTGTTGAAATGTTTGTTGGTGTTGGTGCTTCTAGAGTGCGTGATTTATTTAAGCAAGCTAAAGAAAAATCACCGTCTATTATTTTTATTGATGAAATTGACGCCATTGGACGCGCTCGTGGAAAAAGTAATATGTCGGGATCTAACGACGAAAGAGAAAATACGCTTAATCAGTTATTAACAGAAATGGATGGGTTTGGAACCAACACAAATGTCATTGTTTTGGCGGCAACCAACCGAGCTGATGTTTTAGATAAGGCACTCATGCGTGCCGGTCGATTTGACCGTCAAATTTATGTTGACCTCCCAGATATTAGAGAACGAAAAGAAATTTTCGAAGTCCATTTAAAACCTTTAAAAAAGGCCAAAGATTTAGACACCGACTTTTTATCGAAACAAACGCCTGGATTTTCTGGCGCAGACATAGCCAATGTTTGTAACGAAGCAGCTCTTATTGCCGCTCGAAGTGATAAAAAAGCCGTCGAGAAACAAGATTTCTTAGACGCGGTCGATCGAATTATTGGGGGTCTTGAAAAGAAAAACAAAATCATTACACCAAGTGAAAAAAGAGCCGTTGCTTTTCACGAAGCTGGACATGCTACTGTGAGTTGGATGTTAGAACATGCGTCTCCATTAGTTAAAGTGACTATTGTACCAAGAGGTCGTTCATTAGGAGCTGCATGGTATCTTCCAGAAGAACGACTAATTGTGAGACCCGAACAAATGTTAGATGAAATGTGTGCCGCTTTAGGAGGTAGAGCCGCTGAAAAAGTCATCTTTGACAAAATATCTACTGGTGCTTTAAGTGATTTAGAAAAAGTAACCAAACAAGCAAGAGCTATGGTCACTGTTTATGGATTAAGTGATAAAATTGGAAACTTAACGTATTATGATTCTTCAGGTGAAAATGAATATGGTTTTTCGAAGCCTTATAGCGAAAAAACTGCTGAGTTAATTGATACGGAAATTTCGAGAATCATAGAAACTCAATATGAACGCGCCATAAAACTCTTAGAAGAAAACAAAGACAAACTAACTGAATTAGCTGAAGTCTTGTTGAAAAAAGAGGTTATTTTTAAAGATAACTTAGAAACAATCTTTGGAAAACGTCCTTTTGTAGTGGAAGTAGGAGTGAGCTCTAACCCCGTAAAAAAAGAGAAGAACAAGGTTGAAGAGAAGGTTGAAGACAAGGAAGAGAAAATTATAGAAACCAAAGGAGAAGAATAAACCTAAAAAGAACTTTTATTATATCTTAATTTTTTATATTTGAAAGTGTGTAAGCAAATTCCTTATACTACTAATAAAAAATGAGTGTATTTCGTAAAATATTTGGGTCAACTACTGACACTTCTAAGAACGAGCCTGACGAAAAAAATCAGAGCAAGTTTTTGGATACTGCTAGTAATCCAATAGACGAAACCTTCACCATTAACTTCAAGAAAAATGGTGGTAAGTTTTTGTATTGCGAAACCATTAATGAAATTCAAGATTTTTTTCAAGACATCATTGAAGAAAATAATTGGACCCATAAAAAAGCACTCATCCTCAATGCACAATTAGAAGATAAATTTAAGCAGTTTAATTTAAATTCAACAAAAAAAACAGACGATGCTGATTTTTTATTCACAACCTGTGAATCCCTTATAGCCAGCGATGGATCGCTCCTTATATCATCCAATCAAATCGCAGAGAAAAAATTAGTTGAATTGCCCGAAAATTTTGTAGTCTTTGCAACCACAAGTCAGTTCGTGACGACCATCAGCGAAGGTCTTCAAAGTATAAAAACTAAGAGTAAAACTAAAATCCCCTCAAATATTACAACGATCAAGCATTTTAAAGCAAATGAGAACAATGACTTCCTAAGCTATGGAAGTAGCTCAAAAAACCTATATTTGCTTTTATTAGAAGATTTATAATAGAACATTGAAAGAACTAACCACAAGAGCTTTATCTGGATTATTATTTGCAGTTATCTTAATTGGTTCCCTACAATTTAAATATGCCTGTATTGCTATATTTTTCTTGTTTGGACTTATTTGTTTGGGAGAATTCAATAAATTAATTGGTCAAAGAAATAGGGCTTCCTACATTATTTTTACGTCAATGTTTTTGGCAGTCGCGTTCTGGGAACTACTATTTAAACCCCTTGAAAGTCTCTCTGACTTATCACAAATATTATTAGTGATTTGCCTGTTTGTGAATTTATTTTTGATCCGAGATTTGTTTTCTTCAAAAAGCCTCCCTGCTTTACTCTCAAATCAATTTATCAATACAACCTTTTATGTGAGTAGTGGTTTTGTGTTTTTACTTTTAATTGCACTGAATTTTGGAAACTATAGCCCAGAAATCATTATGTTCATATTCATTTTAATATGGATAAATGATACTTTTGCATACATTGTTGGAAAGAATTTTGGAAAACAGAAACTATTTGAAAGTATTTCTCCTAAAAAAACAGTCGAAGGTTTTTTAGGCGGTGTCTTTTTTGCCGCCTTAGGAAGTTATGTTATCGCAAATTACACAGATTCATTAAGTTTTACTAGTTGGCTAATTATCAGTGTGATTGTAGGTGTATTTGGTACTTTAGGTGACTTAGTAGAATCTAAATACAAACGACAGGCTTCAGTAAAAGATAGCGGAAAAATAATGCCTGGCCATGGAGGCCTGTTAGATCGCTTGGATAGTGTTATATTTGCAGCGCCATTTATCTATTTATTTTTAAGAATATTAAATTATGTTTCATAAAGAAGGTCAAAAAATAATTTTTGTAGCACTCGTCATTGTCGTGGGTACGTTTCTGTTAATTGATACGATACAAATACCATGGCTCGTAAAAGGGATTCAAATTAGCTTATTAGCATTGCTCGTATTGATTCTACAGTTTTTTCGAAACCCAAAACGCAACACTCATCAAAACGATCATCACGTGATTGCACCCGTTGACGGAAAAGTCGTAGTGATAGAAGAAGTTGAAGAAACAGAATACTTCAAAGAAAAACGGATACAAGTCAGTATTTTCATGTCACCCATTAATGTGCATGTGACTCGCTACCCAATCAGTGGATCTGTACTATTTAGTAAATATCACCCTGGAAAATATTTAGTTGCTTGGCATCCAAAAGCAAGCACAGAAAACGAACGCACAACCATTGTTGTAGAAAACAAAACTTATGGTAAAGTGTTGTATCGCCAAATTGCTGGCGCCTTAGCGCGACGGATTGTAAATTACGCTAAAGAAGGTCAAACAGTTGAACAAGGATCCGATGCTGGTTTTATTAAATTTGGATCTAGAGTTGATTTATTTTTACCTTTGGATACAAATATTAAAGTTAAACTAAATCAAAAAGTGAAAGGTGGTGAATGTATCATCGCCGAAGCATAGTATGAATTCAGAGTCCTTAGAAATAGAGTTTAGAGAAGCTGTTGATGCTATCAACAGTCACGACCAGCCATTTCCTGCGGACACCCTCTTAAAACTCTATGCTTATTACAAAAAATCGACGAATGACTATATCCGCCCCAGCAGTGGCAAGTCCATCATAAACGCATTCAAAACTAATGCACTTTTTCAGGTCGAAGACATTAGTCAAGACGAAGCAAAACAACGCTATATCGATCTGGCAAACAACTACTTGTTATACAGAAAATAAGCTTATTTTAAGTTTATTAAACTTGCATTAAGCGTTTCAATTTTGGCAATCGCATCCGCTTCTTTTTTCTTTTCACTTGCCACCACTTGCTCTGGAGCTCCAGAAACAAAACGTTCATTTGACAATTTCATTTGAACCGATTTCAGAAACCCTTCTGTATACTTTAGTTCCTCCTCAAGTTTTGAAATTTCAGCCACCACATCAATAGTATCATTTGCTGGAATAAAATACTCATTTGATTTTACTCTAAAAGATAAGGCATTTTCTACGGCTTCATTGGTATATGTCAGCTCAGATATATTTCCTAATTTTGAAATGATCGCATCAAAATCTTTCGTTTGAGACTCGTTATTTAGCACAGAAAATTCGATGGTATTTTTAAATGCAATATTTTTTTCTTTTCGAATGGTTCGGATCCCTGAGACCACATCGGAAGCAAATTCAAAACCTTCTAAAATTGTCTCATCATAGGTTGTAATCGTTGGCCAGGACGCAATAATTAAAGCTTGCTCGGGGCTTCTTTTGGTTAAAATTTGCCAAATTTCTTCGGTAAGAAATGGCATAAAAGGATGTAATATTTTTAGATTTGATTCTAATATTTCAACCACAGCCTCATAGGTCTTTTTGTCAATGGGTGCTTCATAAGCTGGCTTGACCATCTCTAATAACCAAGAGCAGAAATCATCCCAAATTAACTTATAAGTCGTCATCAACGCATCACTTAATCGATACTTACTAAAATGATCTTCAATTTCTACTAATGTTTTTTGAAACTTAGCTAAGTACCATTCAATCGCTGTACTTGCATATGATGGTTGAGCAATGTCTGCAACCTCCCATCCTTCAATGAGTCGAAAAGCATTCCATATTTTATTGCCAAATGCTTTCCCTTGTTGACAGAGCGCTTCGTCAAACATCAAGTCATTTCCAGCGGCTGAGCTCAATAATAATCCGACTCGAACACCATCGGCTCCAAAATTTTCGATAAGTTTTAAAGCATCTGGAGAATTGCCTAAGGATTTGCTCATTTTTCGGCGTTGTTTATCGCGTACAAGCCCTGTAAAGTAAACATTAGTAAATGGTTTTTGAGCTTTAAATTCGTAACCGGCAACAATCATTCGAGCGACCCAAAAAAACAAAATGTCTGGTCCCGTGACTAAATCATTGGTTGGGTAGTAATATTTAATATCTTCATTTTCTGGGTTTCGAATGCCATCAAATACCGACATAGGCCATAACCAAGACGAAAACCATGTGTCTAAAACATCTTTATCTTGTGTTAAATTTTGAATACTTAATTGGGTGTTTCCAGATTTGACTTTTGCTAATTCTAACGCTTTTTCAATAGATTCGGCGACTACAAAGTCATCTTTACCATCGCCATAGAAATACGCTGGTATCTGTTGACCCCAAAATAATTGTCTAGAAATATTCCAATCGCGAATATTTTCCATCCAATGGCGGTAAGTGTTTTCAAACTTTTTTGGAAATAAATTGATGGTTTTATCTTCTAAAACAGCTGTAATCGCTGGTTTTGCGAGGGTTTCCATTTTTAAAAACCACTGGTCTGAAAGTCGAGGTTCGATCACTTCTTTTGTGCGTTCGGATGTTCCAACTTTATGAACATGTGGTTCGGTTTTAGTAAGATACCCTTTGGATTCTAATTCTGCAGCAATTTCTTTTCGAACTACAAATCGATCTTTTCCTTGATAATGAAGTCCAAAACTATTAAGGGTCGCATCGGCATTAAAAATATCGATGACCTCTAGTTGGTGTTTTTCTCCAAGAGCCTTGTCATTCATATCATGAGCTGGGGTCACTTTTAGGCAGCCTGTTCCAAATTCGGTATCCACATATTCATCTTCGATAATTGGAATTACCCGATCACATAAGGGAACTATCGCCTTTTTTCCTTTTAAGTGTGTATAGCGTTCATCGTTTGGATTGATACATATTGCAGTATCTCCTAAAATAGTTTCAGGACGAGTAGTTGCAATTGTGATGACCTCATCACTGTCTTGAATTTTATAATTTAAATAATATAAATTCCCTTGGCGTTCTTCATAAATCACTTCTTCGTCAGACAAGGTTGTTTGGGCTTGGGGATCCCAGTTGACCATTCTAAATCCTCGATATATCAGACCTTTATTAAATAAATCAATAAAAACTTTAATCACCGATTCACTCATGTCATCATCCATCGTGAATTTTGTACGATCCCAATCACAAGAACACCCAAGTTTTTTTAATTGCTCTAGAATAACACCGCCATATTCATCGGTCCAATCCCAAGCGTGTTTCATAAACTCTTCACGAGAGAGGTCATTTTTATCTATCCCTTGTTCTTTGAGTTTAGCGACAACCTTTGCTTCAGTTGCAATAGACGCATGATCTGTCCCAGGAACCCAACAGGCATTTTTTCCCTGTAAACGTGCACGGCGCACCAATACATCTTGAATGGTATTATTCAACATGTGACCCATATGTAAAATACCAGTGACGTTTGGTGGTGGGATCACAATCGTATAGGGCTCCCGAGAATCAGGGGTAGAATGAAAATACTTATTGGTCATCCAATAGTCATACCACTTGTTTTCAACAGCTGCTGCATCATATTTGGAAGGAATCGACATACTTTGGAATAGTTTTTGAATGTTAATTTACAAAAGTACTTATATTTTATTTTCTTTAGAATTAAAAATCGAATTTATATGAGTACATTTTTGCAGTTTGAATAAAAAGGAACTAAATTTACAATAACAAACATTATATTATGAAAAATATTTTTACAGTATTATTAATTTCCATTTTTAGTTTGGGAATACATGCACAAGATAAAGTCGCTAAAATTGAATTTGAATCGGAAACGATTGATTATGGAACCATTGAAAAAGGATCTGATGGCGTTCGTGTTTTCAAATTTAAAAACACTGGAGATGCACCTCTAATTATTTCGGCGGTTAAATCTACATGTGGTTGTACTGTTCCTAAAAAACCAACAGCGCCAATTTTACCAGGTGAAAACGGCGAGATTGAAGTCAAGTACGACACCAAAAGAGTGAATCCAATTCGAAAAACGATTACCGTTACTTCTAATGCCGATACGCCTACAGTTGCTTTAAAAATTAAAGGAACCGTTATTGACTCAAGTACGGCTGCAGTGATTGGAGATAAAGATAAAAGTGTTTTAGAGCAATAAACTCAAAACCAAAACCCATTACCAACCGAAAGCACCTTAATTGGTGCTTTTTTTATGCAATAAATCCTGAAGTCTAAATTGAAATTTCATAAGTACGCCAGCGCGTTCCACAGTCATTTTGATGAGTTTCCCATCTGCTCCAAAAAACTGTTCTATCGCTTTTTGAAGTGTCAATGAGTTTAAATTTTGATTATTGATTGAGAGCACTATATCCTCAGTTTTAAGCCCCGCCAAATCAGCTGGAGAAGAGGGTCGAATCTCCGAAATTACTAATTCTGGGACGATTTCAAACCCGTAGGTGGATGAAAAACGAATCGTATTTGAGCTTTGAGAATTGGTGTTTGGTGAAATTTCATCTGGAATCCCTAAAAAAGTTTTAACTGAACGAACTCCTGCATATTGCATCACAATCCCACTTTTATTATACCTAAATGGTTTATTGAAATAGTTGTTTTTCTTAAATGCGACCCATTGTGACTTATAATTAAAAACCCAATTAAAACGATGCAATACTCCCCCCATTAAACTTCCATTTCGTAGCGCGTGAATCTTCTCTTTTTGGATCGACAAAGCATCTGGAAATGCTACATTTACATTTTTTAACTTAAAATCTGACAGCCGAAACGATTCTAGCTCCGCTCGTTTTCCGAAGATGGTTCCACTGAGGCCTTTCCCTAAAAAGTCATCATAAGTATTGTCAGGAATTGTGATTGATTGTGTTGAATCTTCAAAAAGCCATAGCGCATCACTTCCTCCCGTATCAATTAAAAGATTCACAGGTATCTCCAACTTATTTATGGAAACTGCAGCTTCAATAAGAGGTTTTTTATTATTGAAGCTTAAAGGTAACTGCCGCCATTTATTTGAAAATTTTGAGCTGTAAAACTGAGGATTATAAAGCTTAATAAATTTTCGACTATAATTCACCTCAACCACAAAATCTTTAAAAATATCATACCCTATAATTCCATGAATTGGAATTCCTAAACTAGGAACAAAGTTGATGGAAGCATCAATAATTGCAAATAAATCTTGATTTAGATTTACAGCTTCGCCAATGATAATTGTATTATTGGTGGATCGCAACGATTCAACGGGCGCATCTGTTCCTAAACCTTGAATATGATTTATTTCTGTTTGATGGATTGATAACTGATCTTTTAAGTTAAAAAAATTAAAGATAATTGGTTTTGAAACGCCCGAATCTAACAGAAATGACAAATCAATGCCATTAATCGTTACAGGAATGACAATTAAATTATTGATTAATTTGAAATGTATTTTATCGCTTTTTCCGTTCTGAAGCACAAAACTCCCTTGTGGAAACATATTCAAATTAAAACAAAAAATCAAGAGAATATAAAGTGATTTGAAGTTAATCATAATAATGGTAGTAAAGGGTTATGAACAATTTACATTCATTTTTTTTAAATAATATGCAAAGTGCTTTATTTTATACAAACTTTAAGATAAATTTGTAAGCAATCGATATATTCAAAACAATGCCAAAAATCTCTCAGAAAGGGGCCAAAATGCCACAATCGCCCATTAGAAAACTAGTGCCTTTCGCTGAACATGCTAAAAAAAGAGGGGTCAAGGTCTATCATTTAAATATTGGACAACCTGATATCAAAACGCCCGAAGTCGCACTAAATGCTGTAAAAAATAACACTTTAGAGGTTTTGGCCTATAGTCGATCCGAAGGATCAGAAACGTATCGCACAAAATTAGCCGCCTATTATAAAAAAAATGACATCCACGTCAATTCCGATAACATCATTATCACCACTGGGGGAAGTGAAGCTCTCTTTTTTACGTTTGGGAGTATTATGGACCCCGAGGACGAAGTGATTATCCCAGAACCATTTTATGCGAATTACAACGGGTTTTCAACGGCTCAAGGAGTGAATGTTGTGCCAGTTGTTTCTAGCATAGATTCAAATTTTGCCTTACCGCCAATTGCAGACTTTGAAGCACTGATTACACCAAAAACAAAAGCAATTTTAATTTGTAACCCTGGGAATCCTACAGGCTATTTATACAGCAAAGCTGAAATTAAACAACTCGCAATCCTGGTTAAAAAACATGATTTATTTTTGATTGCGGACGAAGTTTATCGCGAATTTACCTATGATGGTCACGAACATTACTCCATCATGCAAGAAGAAGGCCTCGAGTCAAATGCCATCATCATTGACTCTGTTTCGAAACGATATAGTATGTGTGGCGCTCGAATTGGGTGTATTGTGACCAAAAATAAATTGGTACTTGAAACCGCTCTTAAATTTGCTCAAGCACGTTTGTCGCCTCCTAGTTATGCACTGATTGCAAGTGAAGCCGCTTTAGAAACTCCTGACAGTTACTTTGAAAATGTTATTTCTGAATATGTTGAACGAAGAAACGTGTTGGTTGAAGAACTTGAAAAAATTGAAGGGGTTAAAGTTGCGAAACCAAAGGGTGCTTTTTACTGTATTGTAGAATTACCTGTATCTGATTCTGATGTGTTTGCACAATGGTTACTAGAAGACTTTAGGCAAAATAATGAAACCATCATGGTTGCGCCTGCAGCAGGATTTTATTCAACAGATGGCCTCGGAAAAAATCAGGTGCGCATTGCGTATGTCCTCAAAAAAGAAGAACTTATAACTTCCGTTGCTATTTTGAAGGCTGCTCTAGTACAGTACAATTCTTAATGATTATTAAAAAAAACATATCGCTAAAGCCTTTCAATACATTTGGAATGGACGTGAATGCCAAAGAATTTGCATCCATTGATTCTCTAAAAGATTTAATAGCTGTTTTAAACACAAATCCATCTCGTTTATTTATACTTGGGGGCGGAAGTAATATATTACTCACCAAAGATGTTGATGCCTTAGTACTGCATATAAATCTCAAAGGAATTTCGGTAATTTCAACCTCTGAAAAGAAAGTGAAAGTACAAGTGTCTGCAGGTGAAAACTGGCACGAATTTGTCAATTGGAGCTTGAATAAAAACTATGGAGGACTCGAAAATTTATCATTAATTCCTGGAAATGTAGGAACGGCTCCCATTCAAAATATCGGAGCGTATGGCGTAGAGCTGAAAGATACTTTTGTAAGCTGTGAAGCTCTAAGCACTCAAACAAATGAACTTAAAACTTTCACTAAAGATGAATGTGATTTTGGTTATAGAAACTCCATTTTTAAAAACGCACTCAAAGGCCAATACATTATCACTTCAGTGGTATTTGAATTAAGTAGCGAAAATCACTCTATTAAGACAAACTATGGCGCTATTGAATCTGAATTGGAACGAACTGGAATAAAAACCCCCACGATTCAGGAGGTTTCAAAAGCAGTTATTGCTATTAGAAACTCCAAACTTCCAGATCCTAAAATTCTTGGAAATAGTGGAAGTTTTTTCAAGAATCCTGTCGTTTCCTATTCAAAATTTGAAATTCTACAAGCGCAATTTCCACTAATTCCGCACTATAAAGTATCTAAGCAAAACGTTAAAATCCCAGCAGGATGGTTGATTGAAACCACTGGATTTAAAGGAAAAACCTTTGGTAATTATGGGGTTCACGACAAACAAGCCTTGGTTTTAGTTAACTATGGAGGGGCTTCTGGAGAGACTATTTTAAACCTGTCTATTCAAATTCAAAAAGCAGTAAAACTTATTTTTGACATTGATTTAGAATCAGAAGTTAATATCCTCTAAAAGCGCACTTTCGTGCGCTTAGATAGTGATAAATCAAAGATTAATTAATCTGCTTTTTTACTTAGTCGACAAACAAGACCAGCTACAATTGCTCCTGCTATTGGTGCCAACCAAAACAACCATAATTGACTAGAATAATCTCCTTGAGCAAACAATACTTGACCTGTAGATCGTGCTGGATTAACAGACGTATTTGAAATAGGGATGCTAATCAAATGAATTAATGTGAGGGCGAATCCAATAGAAATTGGTGCAAATTTTCTTGTTGCTTTATGCCCTGTACTACCAAGGATAATGATGATAAAAAAGGCCGTGGTTACAAATTCCGTTATAAGCACTGAACTCAGTGAATAGCCGCCCGGAGATAGTTCTCCATACCCGTTCGCAGCAAAGCTACCTACCGATACGAAATCAGATTTCCCTGAGATGATTAAAAACAAAGCCGCAGCAGCCACAATACCTCCTAGAACCTGAGATATAATATAGCCTAATATATCTTTTGTTTCGAATCGACCGCCAGCCCATAATCCAAGTGTGACTGCAGGATTAAAATGTGCTCCAGAAATTGCACCTACGGCAAATGCCATTGTCATAACAGTCAATCCAAACGCAAGTGCAACGCCAACAAACCCAATGCCTAACTCAGGATATCCAGCAGCAAAAATTGCACTACCACACCCACCAAAAACAAGCCAAAAGGTTCCAAAAAATTCTGCAAATAATTTTTTCATAATAATAAAATTTAGGTTTTTTTATAGGACACATTAAATTAAAAAAGTCACATTTCGCTTTTAAAATCAATTTTTACATATTATCGAAAAGTGTATCTTTGTAAAAAAATTAAGATGACTCTATTTTTAATTACATTGACACTTTTAGGAATTGCTGTAGGAGGAATCTCCATAAAATTATGGGCAAAAAAAGATGGTGAATTTGCAGGAACATGCGCAAGTCAAAATCCAATGATTAATAAAGATGGAGAAGCCTGTGGTTTTTGCGGCAAAACTCCAGAAGAGTATAAAGATTGCTCTGAGCCCGAACACGTATAACACCCTTTCAGTTCAAATAAAAGAAATTGTTATGGTTCAATTTAGTATATTTAACTTCATTAAAAAATCAAATCAATTTCATTGGAAGTAAACGACCTCATTCAAAAAGCGAAAGAAAATGATCAAATTGCATTCAATTCCTTGTTGCATACGTTTTGGAATGATGTTTATGGTTTTTTGATTAAGCGCACTCGCAATGAAAATGATGCAGAGGACATTACCATTGAAACGTTTTCCAAAGCCTTTGAAAAAATAAAGACTTTTGATGAGAAATTCAAATTCAAAACATGGCTGATTACTATTGCAAAAAACACCCATTCTGACAGCTTACGAAAACAAAAAATTACACTTAGTAACCAGACCTCTGAAGAAGATGAAAAACGAGTGTATACAATTCAAGATGAGGCCCCTTCACCAGAAGATATACTCATCACGGAGCAAAATCTGGCCGCCTTACTTAAGGATATCAAAAAATTAAAACCACACTACCAACAAGTGATTAATTTGCGCTATTTTCAAGAGTTGTCTTATGACGAAATTTCTAAAGAAATTCTGAAACCTGTTAATAATGTAAAAATTAAACTCTTAAGAGCTAAAAAGCTGCTTGCTGAAATAATTTTAACAAAAAAATGAAACGCTTTTTTCAAAAACTAGGCCCAGGGCTTTTGTTTGCAGGAGCGGCGATTGGGGTTTCTCACTTGGTGCAATCCACACGAGCAGGTGCCGATTTTGGATTTGGATTGATTTGGGCCTTGTTACTCATTCATTTGGTAAAATATCCATTTTTTCAATATGGGCCTCGATATGCAAGTGCTACAGGCGAAAGTTTGTTAGAAGGCTATCAAAAATTAGGAAAGGGTGTTTTAGTCCTGTATGGTATCTTAACTTTTTTAACAATGTTCACCATTCAAGCTGCTGTAACCATCGTAACCGCTGGCATTGCGACTTCATTGTTTGGAGATTTTATTGGTGTAAAAATATGGTCCATTGTAATTTTGAGTCTTTCTTTTATCGTCCTAAATATTGGGAAATATCGATTCTTGGATGTGATGATGAAAGTCATTATTATCACTTTAACGTTAACTACTTTGGTCGCCACAGTGATGGCGATTAATTCCTCAAACGATTCGCTCACATTTGTACAGCTCCTTCCCAAAGGGAGTATCGAAATTACATTTTTAATTGCGTTTATGGGTTGGATGCCAGCCCCTTTGGATGTTTCGATATGGCATTCGTTATGGACGACTGAAAAGCAAAAAATGAATACTGATCAACCAAACCCAAAAACTGCTTTATTAGATTTTAACATTGGCTATTTAGGGACCATTATTTTAGGAGTTAGTTTTGTAGCGTTAGGCGCTTTAATCATGTATCCTACGGGAAAAAGTTTCAGTAGCAGTGCTGGTACATTTTCTGTACAACTCATTGACATGTACACCCAAAGCCTCGGAAATTGGGCCTATATCATTATTGGAATTGCAGCATTCACGACCATGTTTAGTACGACTCTAACAACCCTTGATGCCTCGCCGCGTTCGATGCATAAAACCACTGAATTGGTGTTTCAAAAACCTTTCAAAAACGGCTATTTAATCTGGAGTTTGGTTCTGAGTTTAGGAACACTTTGTATTTATTTTTTCTTTCTTTCCGATATGGGAATGCTTATTAAAGCAGCAACTATACTGTCATTTCTAACCGCGCCGTTTTATGCCTTAGCCAACTATATTTTGATTTCGAGTAAACATACACCTGCAGAGTGGCAACCTTCAAAATTAATGCATTTTGTGAGCTGTTTTGGGATTCTATTTTTAATCGGTTTTAGCGTGTGGTATCTCACAATTTTATGATTAATTTATAAGAATACTTTGTATCTTTGTAACTCAAATTGAACGCATGACTGTAGAAACACTTTCAGATCCAATTGTACGCCAACCTAAACCAAAATGGCTTCGTGTCAAACTGCCGACTGGCAAAAAGTACACCGAACTAAGAGGGCTGGTCGATAAATACAACCTCAACACAATCTGTGCTTCAGGAAGCTGCCCGAATATGGGCGAATGCTGGGGTGAAGGCACTGCTACCTTTATGATTTTAGGTAATATTTGTACTCGATCTTGTGGGTTTTGTGGTGTTAAAACAGGACGTCCAGAAACTGTGGATTGGGATGAACCTGAAAAAGTAGCGCGTTCCATCAAAATCATGGACATCAAACACGCCGTACTTACCAGCGTGGATAGAGATGATCTAAAAGACATGGGAAGTATTATGTGGGCTGAGACCGTAAAAGCGGTCAGACGCATGAATCCAAACATAACCATGGAAACATTAATCCCCGATTTTCAAGGAATTGAAAAACATATCGACAGAATTATTAATGTAGCTCCAGAAGTTGTTTCACACAACATGGAAACCGTCAGACGCTTAACGCGAGAAGTCCGCATTCAAGCAAAGTATGATAAAAGTTTAGCCGTCTTAAAATACCTGAAAGACAAAGGACAACGCCGTACAAAAACGGGACTGATGTTGGGACTCGGCGAAACCCGCGATGAAGTCATTGAAACACTTCACGATATCAAAAATGCAAATGTGGATGTGGTGACCATTGGTCAATACCTACAACCGAGTAAAAAACATTTACCCGTAAAGCAATTCATCACACCCGATCAATTTAAAGAATACGAAACGATTGGTTTAGAACTTGGCTTTCGCCATGTAGAAAG
>Ga0115563_1001644_pt1 | contig 16989 bp, 19 predicted proteins | sample COGITO_mtgs_1105_2_FD_87198 | JGI IMG/M metagenome (GOLD analysis project Ga0115563, IMG submission 87198) | Pelagic marine microbial communities from North Sea - COGITO_mtgs_110519 | ecosystem: Environmental > Aquatic > Marine > Epipelagic | place: Germany:Helgoland, sampling site Kabeltonne...
ACATGTTATCAGGGCAGTACGCTTGCACGTACTGATCTGCCCCGTATGCACGCCGTACTTCTTCGCCAACTCCGAAAGGGTCAGCTCCTCACGGATCGCTTCAAGCGCCACCCTCGCCTTGAAATCGGGCGCGTGGTTCTTTCTCTTCTTCATTTTGGATCACTTCTTTCATCAGTCAATCCACCTTCACAAATGGTCCGAAATTCCGCGACCACCTCTCAAAGTGCGATCAGATTAATCTTGGAAATACCGACCAAATCAACACACAGGTCGATTGAACGAAAGGACGGCTGCGTGAACCACACATTTGGCCAAACACTGACAAAAAAGCCCCCCCCTAAGCTCCGGTAATGAAAGAATGTGCCGTGAGTAGCCTATCAAAGTGGATCGCTTTTTATGAACCGCAACAACCCTTCCGCTTGACCCTACCAAACTTGATGCAAATCAGCCACGTGCAACGCAATCCCGCATTTTTCTCAGCACAAAATATGTGTTGAGTATTTGGGAGCTTTTGATACCTCATTCCTAGATCAACTTGTTGGCAGAGGCCTTAAGAAAATGTATATTATTGTGACTAACTATCACATCAATTTAGCAGGTTGGATTTTGCTTCTCATTTCAGCGATTGGTTTTGCTTCGCTAGCCTTGGTAATTGTTGGGCGATGTTTGACTGCATTTTTTTCTTATTATGTGCCTCGTATTTATGGCATCATTTTCCCGCTGCAAAGACCTGTCTAAAAACACCCCTTACGACCAAGAAAATTCGCCAAACATCAAATGAATAAAGGAGTGACACCATCCCAATGCAGTGGCTTTATCAAATTAGGATAAAAGTGAGCGAGGAGCTTTCCAAGGTGCTTCGAACCGCGGCACAGTCATCTGTGGTTCATGAAATCAATGTCATAGCGCAAAAACACGGAACCAGACTTGTGTGTACCTTTGATGGTTTTTTTGATTACTGCGCGGAAGCCGAACAAAACGGAACAGATGATTACCCCTTGTACGACTGGACAAAGCAAACGATTTCCAACCCTGAAAAAGTGCGTAACCATCTAAGATCCTTCGCATTTTACAAAGGTGATGAGCAAGTCTACTCCTTAGCTCTGGCCGACGCACTTTATCAGGATTTAGAAGCCTTGTTGAAATCAGAAAAAATTGAAGAACTCAAAAAAATAGATAGTAACCCAAAGAATAATCCCCAACCGCCAAGCGCCGCAAATTCTAGCCTGTAGGACGCGGGCCAATAATTGGCGTTTGCCAATATTTGACCTTACATCTCAAGACGTCTCCGTTGTGCTTTGAACGCATAACGCCGATATTTTAGCCGTGCCATCGTGGACAAAATCAACAGCAAGCAATGGCTCACACTGCAAATTTACAAAGACGAAGTGTCCCGATTTGTTTTGAAACTGTCACAGGTCTCTGCTGGTCTTTAAGTAATGTTTACTTTATGCGCTAGGCTAGGATCACGACTTAGCGATTTATAATGACAGGTCAGATGGCAACACTTGAGTTTGGGTTTCATATTCCTCAGACATCGGCGAATAGCTAATTTCAGGCTTCACTATAACAACGCAAGCGCTCTTGTAGAGTGCCGCTGTGCAGCTCAAACATATGATTGTCAAAATCGTAGAAGTAGATCGAGCGCCCCTCACCGTCGACGCGAGACCTGCCTTCCCTGACCTCTAAACCAAGGGCCTGAATGCGCTGCAATTTTTTGTCATAGTCCTCAACGGCCATTTTGAAGGCCACATGGTTATAAGTTTTGTCGCGTAGCGACTCACCCTCCATCGTCGCCACCCAGATACCACCGATATTAAAAAAACGCTCTTTTGACAGTGAATAGGTTCTATCACCGCTGTCATAGATTTTTTTCGCATCAAGAACCTTCATCAAGATAACTTCCATTTTGTCGAGATCGCTTACGATAAACGTTATATGGCTCAGTCCATCGATCATCGGGTGGCCCTTTTTCTAATTTAGTTTCATAATAACAGATACCGGAACAATATCAGCAAAGGTATCTGAGATGACCGAGGCCGCAACAAGAATTTACACAGCCTGCTGGTTGCGAGGGGGCCGAACGTACCCCGACAATTATCTTCAACTTCACTCTTCCCACATTTACCGGATTTGGTATGGTACGTTGATAATCATAGGAGCTTTCATTCGGTGCTGATATTGAGATTTCTTCCAATTTTACTTGTTGTTATCATAGCGGTGCTTTTGGCCCGGCGTACAATGTCTCAAAAAGAAACCTTAGAGGGTAACGCTGACGACATGACACCCCTGCTGCTCGCTTTGAGCGGATTAATAGGGCTGTTCGTGTTTTTTGTTGGTGTTACGGAATTTATCACGCGGATGTGACCTTATCCAAGCAAGGGTAAAAGCATTGGTCTTGGGGTGATCTCTAAATATTGACACTGTTGCTCACACTAAATTTCAGAGTATTTGCAGAAGGAATATTGAAAAACCGATGATGTACTGTTCTATATAGAAAACGGGTTAAGGAGCTGCATTTTGAAAAAAATAATGCTTACAAAGCTTCGATATTGTTTTTCTATCGCTATAGTTGGGCTTTTTCTGTTCCCAATTGGCTGGTGGGCGCTGACTTCAATCAAGCCAGCCTCTGCCATATTTGACCGCGATAGAGCGGTTTTTTTCGATTTTGAACCGACATTGGCGAACTATTACGTGGTCTTGGGATCTGACTGGAACACCACAATGGAGGGACGCAGTTCAATAATTTCATCCACGATTATTGCCGGTGGTTCCACTGTTTTAACTACAATAATAGCACTTATGGCGGCCTTCGCGCTTTCACGCATGCGGTCTCTTCGCGACAAACCTTATTTAAATATTATACTGTTTCAAAGGATCCTGCCGCCAATCGCAATTATTATTCCCTTGGTTTTTATTTTTCGTGACTTAGGGTTGCACGATACGCATTTGGGTCTGATTTTTGCCCACACTTTAATTAACCTGCCGGTTGCCCTATTACTATTGAAATCATTCATGGACGATATTCCGTTCGCAATTGATGACGCAGCCATGATCGATGGTGCAACCCGACATCAGTGCTTTTGGAAAATACATTTACCGATGATGTGGGGTGGCATTACGGCTACGGCTATTCTTTGTTTTGTGTTTTCTTGGACGGAGTTTATTCTTGCAGTCTTTCTTACAAATACCATTCAGACAGTCCCGGTCAAAATCACAACGTTTAGTTCTTGGACCTATGGCTACGCATCAGCTTTAGGAACCTCGGCCCTTTTGCCTGCATTTATTTTAATCCTAATCTGCCAGCGTCAATTGGTCCGTGCTTTAACGATGGGGGCCATTAGAGATTAAGCTGTTGACAAGACCTACGCGGGCGCACCAGCCCCATCTGTCAAAGTCGCAATTGCTTAGAGTTCAAGAGCTGTGACTTTGAGAGCAATCCAAAGCACTTACCAAATGCACCGAACCAAATCCACAGGGCGTTTAATTGCAAAAAAAATTTGGAAATACTTTAGATCGTGTCAACTGGAACGGGCACAAACAAGAAAGGGGCGCGCGCAGAGCACCCCCTGACCTGCGCTGGCCTGCGCTGGCCTGCTTTGGAAGATACCACTAAAACCATCGGCTAATCAATTTCTGTCGGCTGCCTAGCTATGCCTGTTGAGTGTGAAGTTCCCCCCAATAGGCCTGCACCTCAAGAAGTTTATTTCATCAAAAGCGGCTGTGATGCATTGCGGATGCCGAACAGCAAAAGCAAGCAAATGTCTAAAATGACTGTGTTTATATTCCTTTTAATGAAAAACACGATATAATGGGGAACGGTGACACACCACCAGAGGCGATTTGGACCTTTCCAACTGACAGCGAAAGAAACGGGGAGTATCTGTATTCAGATGCGTAATCACGTACAAAAACATGTCTTAGCCGCTGCCCTGACAATCGCAGGCCTTATGGGGCACACAGCTTGGGCCGAATGTGGCGATCTTTGCGATATTTTCTGGTGGAAATGGGCAGATACCTCAGACGTCCAGGATTTACTGGACATAGGGTTTGATGTGAATGGCCAAAGTAAATCAGGCTACCGGCCTCTGCATTGGGCAGGTTGGATCGGCGCCCCTGATACCATGCAGGTTCTACTTGAGGCGGGCGCGGATATATCCGCTCGGGATATCCGCGGAGACACCGCTCTTCACGTGGCAGCTTGGGCAGGCAGCCCAGAGAATGTGGTTTTTTTAATGAATGCAGGTGCGAATGCACGGGCCAAAAATTATGATGGGAAAACACCTTGGGATCTGGCGCAAGACAATGATAACTTGTATCGCACGGAAGCTTACTGGACATTGAACGCGGCGCAGTAAAGGTAAACATTCAAAGCCCAGTTCTGTCCAAGCTAAGCTGTGGCATTTGCAAACCGTAAAACGCACAGGATATCCAAACTGCGGCAATCTCCACTTTTCAATTTGACCCGTTACTAGCATTTTCGTTATTATTATCGTGCAATCCAATAGGTAAAACTGAAGTGATCTGACAAACTGGACAGCGTGCTAAGATGTATTCAACCCGAATGGATGGACATTGGTATGACAAAGAGGCGAAACTTTTCAGCCCAGTTTAAAGCGACAGTTGCGCGCAAAACACTGCGTGGAGACAAGACGGTTCAAGAAATTTCCGCTAAACGGCACCTCCACCCAACGCAAGTCAGCACGTGGAAGCGCCAGGCGATGGAAGGTATGGCCAGTTTATTTTCCGATAAGCCTGATCAAGCTGAGATCATGAGAGACGAGATAAAAGAGCTTCAGGCCAGGACTGGGCAACTGGCGGTGGCAAACGATTTTTTATCACAAAGGCTGAAGCGATGGGCTCGTCCACTGCCCGGCAGTCGATACGCAGTATCATTGAGAGGGGGATCGCCGCCAGATAATCCGTAAGGACAACACCGATCCCGGCTGGATGCATCAGTACAAGCTGCTTGACATCAGCCGTTCATCGATCTGTTACACCCCCGGTGGCTTTGATCAGGCCACGATTGATCTGATGCATGGAGTTGATCAGATATTCACCAAACACCCGTTCTTTGGCAGTCGCCAGATCGCAGCGTATTTACCCCAGTCGGGTTTCATCGCAGGGCGACATCGTGCACGCGGTATGATGGGTGTCATGAGGCTACAGGCCATTTATAAGCGGCCAGACATCAGCAAGAAGCACCCACAACATCTGATCTATCCCTCTTTTCTACAAAAGCCGGCAATCACGCGACCCAATCAGGTCTGGTGCAGTGACATCTCCTACATTCCAATAAGCAACGGCTTTCTGTATCTGGTAGTCATCATGGACTGGGCGACGCGCAAGGGTCAGTCCTGGCGGCTTTCCAACAGGCTGGATACGAGCTTTTAAGTTCAGGCTTTGGAAGAGGCCAGTCAAATGCGCCAAGCCCAAGATCATGACCACAGATCAGGGCAGCCAATATACAGGACCGGATTGGATCAAGACGCTGATCTGAGCCGAGATCAAAATCTCAATGGATCGCAGAGGCTGCTCCTTGGACAACATCTTCATCGAACGGCTTTGGCGTTCCCTCAAACACGAGGCCGTTTACCTGCCTGAAATCACTGACAGTTTTCAAGCCAAACAGATCATTGATACCTGAACCAGTTTTTATAACGCCGCGCGACCTCACACAACGCTCAACAAGCGCCAACCGGACGCCGCATAGTTCGACAGAATGGAAACACAAAAAGAAGTATGAAAAGAAAACTGATGCATCTTAGCCAAGCCCCAAAGCTGTCTTGAAAAATACGACCACTTCACCAATCGTGTTGAACGCCGTTTTGTTTGCTGGTTTGGAAAGCGACGTTCCAGGCCATCAGTGAGTTGTATTTGTTGCAGGTCATCTAAACGACCCAAAACAACGTGAGTTTTCCGTCGGGTACCTGCCACTAGGTTATCGGCATCCAGTTCAGCGGTCGAGGAAAGACATCTACGCTCAAATTGCAAATCTTCTTTCGTGATTTTTCTTACTTCACCACCGGCGCCAATCGGCAGTTTTATGAAACTTGTCATAAGTTTTTTACTCTCGGCTGTGTACAGTCAGATAAATCCTCCCCTTGCTGGGGCAACGCAAAACTTCAGGTCAGACGGTTAATAGCCTTAGCCACTGTGGCTATTATCACCGGCAAAACAGTAAATGGTATCCAAAAACGTTCTGAGTTGATCTTGCTGGTTTCAGCGATCACCTTGGCGATTTCGACGCACATTTTATCGTCTGCAATTTTTGTTCTGAGCATGTCACAAATACCTCGACGTAAACAAATCAGCCCAGATTGTACTGTGCCGCTAGGGTAAGATGAAGCAAACTAGATATTTTTGTTCCAAGATGGTTTGTCCCAGCGCCGGTCCAATTTAAACCTGCCCGTAATTCCTTGTTCATTGCTTTCAGCAAAAGAGTGGGGTTATTTTGCTCAGGGCTTTTCAGTCTCGTTTGTACAGTGAGATTTTAGGCCGGAAATTTGTAATTCTCTTAGCATGCTTACCTCCTCTTCTTGCTTTCGGCGTTTGGGTTCTGCCATTGCTAATTATCCTGATTTTGCTTTGCCTTTTTGCAGTATGCAATTGTATTTGAGCATCATGCACTGCCAGGCCTTTAAAAGTCCTTATTTGGCGGGTAACCCCCCTAAAATTAATGGTATTCAAAAGTAGAGTTTTCTCAGCAAGATGTCTGACGAGATTTTTGATAAAAGAACGGACGATTTAGCGACGCCCAGATCATGGGTATTTTTAAGAAAGCTGAGGGCGGTATTCCGGTTTCAGAGCTGCGCCGCGAGCCTGGCATGAGCAGCGCCAGCTTTTACAAACGGCGCGCGAAGTTTGGCGGCATGGATACGTCGATGGTATCGCAGATAAAGCCAATGTCGGAGGAGAACCGGCGTTTGAAGCGGATGTAGGCTGAGATGAGCATGCAGAACAACTTGTTGAAGGAAGCCCTTGGAAAAAAGTGAAGGCGATCGCAGAGGTGGGAGATGGCCGTGAATGTGGGCCCCGATGCGCCTGCACCTGTTATCTTTAGGGCCGACAACGATGCACATTAGGTCAATAAAGGCCACAAGAGCACGCTAGAATATACGGGTTTTGCTCGGTGTGATAAACAGGGGGTCGCGGATAAAATCCATACCTGCCCTGCCCATGTTGGCAAGAACCCACAGCTTCGGAACCATGAGAAAAGGCAGTAAAGCACAGCAGGTTCTGGCGGATAAAGCTTACGCCAGCAAAGCAAATCGTACCGCTATGAAAGGTAAGCATCGCGGTAGAATCTTGCAAAAGACGGTACACAGTCGCCCACTATGCCCATCGCAAAAGCGCTTTAACAAGCTGATCCCCAAGCAACGCTTTGGCGTCGAACAGTGGTTCGGCACAATGCGGCAGCTGTTTGGATTGCCTCGGGCGCGACACTTCGGGGCCGCCAAAATCCACGCGCAGATGGTCATGGCTGCCCTCTCGCAGACCTTGCTCAAGGCCGCAAACAAGATCACCTTCAGCAGATAAACCTCAGCAATCGCAGAGCGCAAACCAAAAACGCAAATCCGCCCATTGAAATCGCAGCGGACCGCAAAACTCCTTTGGTCAAATCGTGAGGGTCCAAAACACCATTGCGCAGACGTCTTGGTAAACATTTTGGCCTGGCGTTGTTACCGCTATCAACACGGCCGGCTCTTGCGTCGCGCTCCTTGGTGGCAATAATTACAAATGCGACCAACTGGCTTACAACACGTCAGCAAGTTAATGAATGCGCAGACAGCTACGGGGTGTGTTTCAAATTATGCGGACTGATTGGGCCCTCAATCTATCAGCAAGGTTAACCCCGCCACCCCATCTTTGGACAAACATCTGACACAGGCAAACGCTGTTACAAAAAATTACATGTACGTCTTTGGTTGACATCTAATACAATCATTCGATGATAAAAGATGCGATCTTCAAAGACCCATCAGGTTTTATTGATCTGGCTCAATTTCTTTCCCCTCTTGACTCCCTCTTTAAACTCGCCACCATAAAAACAACCGAATGGAGGCGTATTATGCAAAACCCTATGACCCCCCTCAAACTCGGATTGGTCTTGGTCACTTTGGCAGTTCCAGCTTTTTCGCAGAGCGGTTTCCAAAGTATTAACCTAGCCGGCACGGTGGTTGCCGATAACAAGACCGGATTGTCGTATGAAGCCAGAGGATGCATCACCGGCTTGTCACATGCGGCGGTAAAGTCGAGCAAAGCCACGGCTGGCCAAATGCTGGTTGAACTCGACGATCGCGCTGCAACACTGGCCGTCAAATCCGCCGGTGCAAGGGTCAGCGATCTTCAAGCCGCGGCCGAAGAAAGCGAGTTTGCAATCACTGTCGCCAATGCCAATGTTGCCCGCGTGAAAGAAGAACAGGATTTTGTCGACCGTGAATTTGAGCGCACCCGCGTGTTGTTCCAGCGCGGGTTGGTAAATGAAACAGCGTTAGAGACCGCTGAACGTCGCAAGCTTGACGCGACCTTTACCGTAGACAGAACCGAAGAGGCACTGGAACGCGCCGTATCAGCCAGATCTCGTGCTGATATCGCGCTTGAGATTGGCCAGTTGGAGGTGCAAGCCCGTGAGCTGGATCTTGAGGCTTTGACGGTGCGGGCCCCGTTTGACGGAGTTTTATTGAATTTTGAAGCCAACATTGGAGATTGTGTTTCAGCCGGATCACTGGCCGCGCAGATCTATGCCCCAGATGAGAAAAGCGTTGAAACATTTGTGTTCGTGGACCAACTTGTTGATACCGCCTCTGGAGGCGTTGTCGTTGGCAATCCAGTGAATGTCGTCCGCATCAATGGGCAGACTTGCGCGGGCATCTTTTCATTAGTTGGCACCGAGGCAAATTTGGAATCCCAGAACGTGAAGACAACCATTGAACTGGATGCGGCCTGTGCCACGACATTGTTCTTGAACGAAGCGGTCGGCATCGAAACTTTACCCGCGAGTGGCTGAAAAACAGAGGCTTGAAAACTTCGAGTGTATACACGCATCATCCTTTTGCAGCTGTTAACGCATATCCATCACTGGTTAATGCAACATCAAAGCAGATAAAGTCCTCTGATTTTTATGTTTTATGATGCTTTTATTCATAATGAATTGGCGCAAACACAAATTGTTATCAGGGCGCAGAAATACCAGTTCAAAGCATAATCATAATACAATAAATTGCAAAATTCTTTATCTGTTTGACAAGTTTGGTTGCACCCCGTGGCGGTTTTTGGTTTGATTTTTAGAACTTTGAAATATAAAATCGCAATGGACCGTAAATGGGACATGGGCTAACAATCAATACGAGCCATATAGATGGTTGAAAATGAATATCTGCCGTTGTTAACGCCCCATATATCAACGCTGTTTTTTTATGAACAACCATAGGCCATAAATTATGACGTTTGCTTTATCAGATCCCATGCGAATAGAGGCAGATTATCTGATTGAAACATCCATCGACCCGAGGGTTGCTGCAGAAACAATAGCGGGTGAACAATCCTCAGGTACCTTTCGCGCTGTACCAAGAGAGACACCACAACTGAAGGAGCGTGCCGCAGCTCGAATTGAAAAGATTGAAATACTGGAAGCCATCTCTGCGGCATCGTTATTAGGCGCAACTCTTCCTGCCAAGGGGCAAGGCTGGAAAAGGGCCAAACTGACTTTATCCTGGCCGTTTGATAATATTGGACCCTCGTTACCAAATCTTGTGTCAACTATTGCTGGAAATCTATTCGAACTAAAATCTCTGTCTGGAATTCGTCTTTTAGATGTAAGATTGCCCAAAGAATTCTCCCAGCAGTACTTTGGGCCAAAATTTGGTATTAAAGGCACGCGACGGCTGTCCGGAGTACAGGGAAGACCCCTGATAGGAACTATAATAAAGCCAAGCGTAGGCCTCTCGCCTGAAGCCACTGGGGCTTTGGTAGCAGAACTTTGTGCCGGTGGCATTGATTTTATAAAAGATGACGAACTTCAGGCAGATGGTCCCTCTTGCCCCTTCGAGGAACGCGTAAAAGCTGTCATGCAAGCCGTAGATACTGCCGCTGATAAAACCAGCCATAAAGTAATGGTGGCGTTCAATCTCACAGGCGAAATTGACGAAATGCGTCGAAGGCATGATTTTGTTAAAGATCACGGGGGCACTTGCATAATGGCAAGTGTGAATTCGATTGGGATGTCCGGGATGATTGAACTGGCGCGCCATTCGCTATTGCCGATCCATGCGCACCGGGTCGGTTGGGGTGCTTTAACCCGCGACCCCCTCTTGGGATGGTCTTTTCCCGCTTGGTCAAAACTTTGGAGGTTGACCGGGGCCGACCATATGCATGTAAATGGTCTTGATAATAAATTTTGTGAAAGCAATGAAAGTGTCGTTGCCTCGGCCAGATCGTTGTCTGACCCATTGTTTGAACATGCTCCAATGTGCGCGGTTCCGGTTTTCTCCTCAGGCCAAACAATCCATCAAGCTGCTGCAACACTGGCTGCCGTTGGATCGCCCGATTTAATTGTGACGGCGGGAGGCGGAATTGTTGCGCATCCAGACGGTGTTGAGGCAGGCGTTATTGCTCTGAAAGAGGCTTGGAACGCGGCCATGCAAGGCATCGAGATTTCCAAACATGCACAAAATCATCCCGAGCTTGCAACCGCTCTAAAAGCGTATTGAGATCGATGATAAACCCTTGGCTCACGTTTTACGGCGATGACTTCACGGGCTCGACGGCTGTGATGGAGGTTTTAAGCCGCGCGGGCATTTCAACCATGCTTTTCATGGCCCCCCCCGACGTTAGCATCTTAGATGATCATCCACATTTACAGGCGATTGGCGTGGCCGGTTTGGCACGATCAAAAAGCCCAAAATGGATGAAGGCTCACCTCCCCTCTATTTTGCAATCCCTCGCAAAATTTAAAGCGCCCGTTTTACACTATAAAGTCTGTTCAACCTTTGATTCCTCTCCCGAAATTGGTTCAATCGGTGTGGCGACTGAAATCGGCAGTGCACTGTTTGATAAAGACTGGGTGCCGCTGGTGGTGGGAGCTCCAGCCATTCGCCGGTATCAAACATTTGGAACACTTTTTGCGGCAGACGGTCAGCAGGTCTACAGAATTGATAGGCATCCAGTGATGTCCTGCCATCCGGTGACGCCCGCATGGGAAGCTGATTTAGGACAACATTTATCCCAACAAACGCCCCTAAAAGTAAAAGTGATCGATCTGGCGATGATGAAGGCTGGCAAATCCAACGAAATGATCGACCACCATTTAAAGGATGGCGCACGGATTATGGCGATAGACGTTTTGGATGAGCAAACGCTGATCGAGGCAGGCCGGGTTATTTGGCGCGACGGTAAAACCCCAAAGTTCGCTGTTGGATCTCAAGGGGTGGAGTATGCACTTGTCGCCCATTGGAAGGCCAGCGGCCTGCTTACAGAACCATCTGCTGAACTCCCTCTACAAGCCGTAGACCAACTTTTTGCAGTTTCGGGATCTTGTTCACCAACGACGGCGGATCAAATCGCTTTTGCAGAATCTCAGGGCTTCCAAGTTTTTGACTTTGACGCAGCAACAGCAATCGACCAGACCGCCCTGAATGTAGAAGTTGCGCGTGCAAAAAAGTCTTGTCTCGGGCTTTTATCACACGGCCATGACGTGATTGTTGCGACCGCACGCGGCCCGGGTGATCCCGCAATAACGCGCATGTTAAATGCAATAGAAGCCAGCAGAATTTCGGCACAGACCGCATACGAGAGGCTGGCAAAAGCTCTGGGCAAACTCACCAAAGAAATTTGCACACAGACGACCATGCCGCGTATAGCAATCTGCGGCGGAGACACCTCAGGCCATAGTCTTTCAGCGTTGCAGGCGACAGCCTTGGCTTTCGCCGCGCCAATTGAACCCGGGGCGCCCCTTTGCAAACTTTACAGCCCGGAAACGTCTGGCATCGACGGCCTAGAAGTGACGTTAAAGGGCGGTCAAATGGGAACACCTGCGTTTTTCGTGAAAGCCAAGGGCGGTCTAAAATCATGATGAATATAACTGCTCAATTGAAATATTGAGCGCGTAACACGGGGATTGATCCATGACTAAAATTGCACTCATCGGCGCAGGTGGAAAGATGGGATTGCGCTTAGCAACCAATCTTATGGAAACACAATATGAGGTATTTCATGTAGAGATCAGCCCAGAGGGGCAAGAACGCTTTACACAAGAAACCGGACTGAGCTGTGTCGCCAGAGATCAGGCAATTAATGCGGCTGACGCGGTTATTTTGGCAGTACCGGACCGTTTAATCGGAAAAGTGCTGGCAGAATTTGTCACCGAATTGAAACCGGGAACCGCAATTATTATGCTTGATGCAGCGGCCCCCCATGCCGGAACGCTTCCCAAACGTTCCGATATCACTTATTTTGTGGCTCACCCCTGCCATCCGCCGCTGTTCAACGATGAGACAGACCCAAATGCCCAAAAAGATTATTTTGGCGGCATTGCAGCCAAGCAGCATATTATATGCGCGCTGGCACAGGGCCCAGAGGACCATTATCACTTATGTGAACAGATCGCGCGAAGTTTTTACCGACCCGTTATGCGGTCTCACCGTTGCACGATCGAACAAATGGCGATCTTAGAGCCCGCGCTGTCAGAATCTGTTGGTGCAACTTTTGCTAAAGTTCTCAAAGATGCAACTGACGAGGCTGCCCGTCGGGGCGTTCCCTATCAGGCCGCGGAAGACTTTTTACTTGGTCATTTGACCATCCTGCTGGCTGTCGCCTTTGGCATTCAACCCAATGGCAAGCTTTCGGATGGATGCATGCTGGCCATCAACGAGGCCGAGCCAGTAATTTTCAAAGAGGGCTGGCTGGATAATATTTTTGATCCAAAAGCTGTAAAGGCATCGGTCGAAGCCATCTGCAAATAACGCAGCAGTGTTTCAAAGGATACGTGCCGATTACCCGTCAAAAAACTAATCTCGACTTTTCTCTAACCGCCATTCAAAGGGACCAAGTGGGCCAATTTCAACGGACGTAAGGTTAGCGGTCACCTGTATTTTTCCGACACACAGCAAAGCCAGACCATCACAACACTGTGCAGCAATAACCGGTTGCCCAGCGAGTAAAGCAAGGCACTTAAGGGCCCTTGCGATGGGCCATTGGCCTTCGCGGGCTACAACGCCGCGGTGGCCGTACAAGTTTGCGGGTGTCCACACGGTGATTTGTGATGGCGCAAGGGCCGTTGCCAAGCCAATCACATAGGCTGCGGCAAAATCCCCTCGATGACGCGGATCATCGTCGGTCATACAAATCCGTTGATTATGCGGGTTTGGGATTGTGCGATCGCCATAAGGATTATGGCGCATCGCCAGTGTGGCAGGCCCAATCCGATACGGTGTCTCACCAATAATAGCGCGCATAGAACGGGTGATATGGGGGATGGTCTCAAGGGTTTCCATAACAGAGATATCATCGGCCGCATGCACAATCGGACAAAGACCGTGACTGACGAAATCCAGCATATGAACAGGCGGGCGTTTGCGATTCAATTCCGGGAAAAAACTGACCATCCCACCCCCCCGGATGCGGCCAGAAAAAGCCAAGGCAGCGGCCTCGTGAACGCGTTCTAAAGGTGGACAGTCCGGCCAATCTGACCCCGGGGGCGTGGACTGGCGATCAACAGACGGACAAATGAGAACACTTTCTGGATCAAAACTGGCGGCCTGCATTTCAGCGGCAAGCCCGTAGAATTCTGGCTGCGGATCTGGATCACATTTGCAAATTAATTCTAAATCGAAACTGATTTCCGGGCAGGCCGCCTGTGCTTTTGCAAAGGCTTGAAATTGCGCCGATGTGTGCCCCAACACTGCATCTAAATGACAAAGCAAACGCTGGGGTTTGACAGCTTCCAAGTCGCTGGGACTTAAGGCCAATCGCTCTGCATCTTCCGGGGTAATAACCAGTGCCATTTCAGGAAACTTAACATCTTGGCTGGTGGGCTGTGTCACGACAGCGGGCGCGTTCTCACAAGGTGACCACATTAAACAAACGGATTGTTCCAACACAGACCCGTCTTCAATTTGATACGGCCACGGTTTTGCTAGAGGACGATTATAGGTTTTGAATGACGCATCTCCCCATTGGCGCTGATCCTCCATTTCAAAGGTATCCCCCTCAAACTGACAGGTCACAGACAATTTACCCACCCCATGGGTTAACGCGGTGATATCCAAAAAGGGTTGCCACGGCTCTATCAAATCAGGGAACTTTGTTACCTCGCGGGTGCCATCACTGTGGTCAACCGTCACATTATGACCGGCAACGTCACAAATGGGGTGCAGGACCGTAAAACCCGCACGATTGGTCTCAAAGACGCCAGATGCACGCCCTTTTGCTGTTATCGTCAGACAGTCGTGTTTGACCTCGATTGTAACGCGAACATCTAAACAAGCGTCTTGATTGTTAAAAATTGCATCATAGGAAATGCTTAAACCCATATCCTTTTGCAGAATTTCCTCGTTTTCAATCACGGGAGAAAGGGTTCCCCAATCGCGATCTCTGACAAGAAAAGCAATGCCACGGATTGCCTCGTCTCCATTGATCTTGATGTGACGCAAGGCTCCTTTATCATAAGAAAATGACCAAGGGGTACGCAAAAAAGATTGGGTTGGAAACGGCAGTTGCTCGGTGCCAAAAAGCTCTTGAGGGGTTTTCATATTTCTGAAAGATCAATTTTACGATCTTGCGATGCAGAGAGGTAAGCCGCCTCGACAAGGGCAAAAGTCTTTAAATTATCTGCCCCCGAGGTTTCGGGTTCTACCCCTGCAGTCAAACAATCAACAAAATGTTGCTGAATAGTATGCACGCTTTCTTGAATGTTATGCCAGGGTTTTTCAGCCCAAGGCAAAAGCTTAGGCGAAACGTCTTGTTCGTTCTGTGTTTTGGCCTGCACGGTGAGTTTGAAATCCGCATCTAATCTCAGGGTGCCGATGGTACCATCAATTTCCAGCAAGGATTGCGGAAAGGTTTCGGGCTTTCTGCGCGTTGCATAAGAGCAGTCGACGATACTGGTCACCCCAGTATGATGGGTTAACAGCATTGTTGCGACATCTTCCCCCTGAATGCTGGGGTTTATCCGTTTGATTGTGGCAGTGATGCTTTGGACATCCCCGAAAAACGCCCGGGCAATGTCAAGAATGTGGATACCAAGATCTTCTATGATAAAGCGTGCACCATCCGCTAGATAAGGTTGACCTGAAAATACGTCATACCCAGACCGAAAACTAACACGACCAAAGAAAGGTGCACCTATGGCACCGGATTTAACAATCTTCAGTGCCGCTTGAATAGGGGATTGCCATCGAAAGTTTTCATGCACCATCAAGGTTTTACCAGATAAATTCACCGCGGAAACCATTGCCCGCGCATCCTCCATATTTTCAGCAAAGGGCTTTTGACAGATAACATCTACGGCCGATTTTGCGGCCATTTCAACCAGAGGTCGGTGAGACGAAACCGTGGTTGCAATATCAACAAAATCAAAACCACCATCGGCAAATAATTGTTTCGCATCAGAATATAAACGACCAATGCCAAATGCTTGACCGGTTTTGTGCAATGAAACGGTGTTGACGTCGCAAAGCGCTACAATCTCAACTTGAGGAATATCCCGCCAAGCGTTCAGCTGATTTTGAGCGAAAAAGCCGCACCCAATTAAAGCACCTTTCATCATTTTTTCCTCGTTTAAAACGGTCAAGTCAAGTTACATTTATAAGATAAAAAAGTAGTTTCCTAAATTCAATGTAAGCAGCAGCCTTATTGAACTGCAAGGGTCAACGCCATAAGTACCATTAAATTCGGGCACCGAAGTTATTATACATACTTTGCTGAAAACCGTTTTTGTTTAAGATTGGCATGCCTTGTTTCAAAATTGTGAAACGCATCCCGTAAAACTCAAAAACCCCAAGCCAGCAGTCCAACTGATCTTGTCTAATTTTTATTTCACTCGGTTAGGAGCAATGTATTCGCATTTATGTTTCTGAGAAACAGGCCGCTAAATTACCACCGTCGCACAAGACAAATGGATAGAGCCACTGCGTATTAAAGCGACATAAATTGCATTGAAATCCTACACTGTGGCTGTGCTTGTGACAGACATGCAGTTAGACAGGGTCAGAATTTGTGAAACCGTCGCCATCCATCCCAAGCAGACCGCTAGAACAGTATTGTCAAAAGTGACGTACTAGGTCCGCGATCTGTTCGCTGCATGAGCCCGTTCACTGATCCAAAGTTGCGAATTCGCCCCCTGTAATCGAATGGACATTGGCTTTCCCCTCAGTCCAAACGTACAAATAATGCGTTCCGTCGTCTGCAAGAATCCACCCTAACGCTTTTAAATTCACCCCAATCTTTGAGGTGCCAACGCCAAGTCACCAACGTAGGTAAAATTCATTTCTTTTCGACCTAAACCGACGGTTCCAAATCCTGATAAGTTGCCGCCGGTTACAACATCTTCGGTCAATAAAACCGGTGCTTGCTGGTTAGATACGTCAAACTCTTTAAAACAGAGGTGGTCGCGGAATTTCGGACCATTTGTGAAGGTGGATCGAGTGATGAAAGAAGTGATCCAAAATGAAGAAGAGAAAGAACCACGCGCCCGATTTCAAGGCCAGGGTTGCGCTGACATTGACAAGCTGCATTCGAAGATCGGCCAGCTTGTTGTGGACCGGGATTTTTTGGCCGATGCCTCAGTTCAACTGCTCGGGACGCGAGGTGAAAAATGGTGAACAAGGATCATAAACCGAGCGTTCGTCGCCAATGCGTGTTGCTGACGCTCGCGCGGTCTAACCTGTATTATGGTCCGAAAGGCGAGAGTGCAGAAAACCTGCGGTTTATGGACATCATCGATAAGCAGTTTTTGGAGACGCCGTGGTACGGGTCGCGTCAAATGGCGCG
>Ga0115563_1001646_pt1 | contig 16985 bp, 20 predicted proteins | sample COGITO_mtgs_1105_2_FD_87198 | JGI IMG/M metagenome (GOLD analysis project Ga0115563, IMG submission 87198) | Pelagic marine microbial communities from North Sea - COGITO_mtgs_110519 | ecosystem: Environmental > Aquatic > Marine > Epipelagic | place: Germany:Helgoland, sampling site Kabeltonne...
CGGCTGCCCATCTCAAGCCGGTAGGGCTGTATCGCATCAAGGGGGCGCAACACCCCGTAAAGTCCTGACAAAATCCGCAGATGATCCTGTGCCCAATCCAGTTCACTCTTGTCCAGACTGCCCGCCTCAAGACCTTGATAGGTGTCACCGGCAAAGGCCAATGCCGCAGGACGCGTGATTTCCGCGTCGGGAGCTGCCTCAAACGCGTTGAAACGGTCACGGTTCAGCCGTGCCAGATCATCGCTGAGGTGCATCAAGTCCTTGAGTTTGCCTAACGTCAGATTGCGCGCCGTGGTGGCAAGGCGGATGGCATCCTCTTGAAATGCAGGCTGAGTTGCAGAGACGTCTCGTTCCGCCCAATCCAGCCGCTTGGCCGGTGAAATTACTACTAACATGTCATCGGTCCTTGTCACTCGTTTGGGCAAGAGCTAGCGCGGCAACCTTACTTCAGCAAGGGCAGGACATAACCGAACGACCGGTTCCTAACGGTTCTGCAAGATTTCACGAAACGCAGGGCCAAACCGCTCTGCGCGCCGTTCACCCAAAATCCGAACAAGGGCGTTGTCGTCGGCCTGATGCAACTGCGCGACTTTGGCCAGTAGGGATGCCGAACAACTTAACGGTTTGTCGGTCCCCGCCTCACCACGCGTCAGGTCGGCTTGGACCTCAAGCAGACGATCATACACACTGCCCGCGTCGCGGCCCGCCAATTTGCGGCGCGTCGGATGCATCTGCACTGAGGCGCCATTTATCACGTCCAAAAAGGCACGCCCATAAGTTTCCAGCTTCTTTGCGCCAACGCCACCGATGCGCGCCATACCGTCCAGATCGCCGGGACGGGTTTCGGCCATTTCAATCAGCGATCTGTCTGTAAAAATAATGTACGCAGGCACTTTCGCGGCCTCGGCAAGCGCGCGCCGCTTGGCCTTGAGCGCTGACAGCAGCGGTGCGTCTTCTTCGCTGACCATCTGTTTGACAGCCGGACGGCGCGTCGCACCTGCGGCCTTGATCGTATCACGGCGCAGGCTGATCTTTGCCTCGTCGCGCAAGATCGGCAGGGCCGCATCTGTCATGCGCAGCGCGCCGTGGCGTTCGGGATCCGGTCGGATCAGGTCGTGCCCCATCATCTGACGGAACACTGCCTGCCATTGGCGACGGTCATATTCACCGCCCACCCCGAAGGTCGGCAGGCTGGCATGCCCGCGTGCTTTTACCTTGTCAGTCTCAACCCCCAACAGAATGTCGATCAGATGACCCGCACCAAACCATTCCTCGGTGCGCAAAATTGCAGATAGTGCTTTGCGCACAGCGGTTGTTCCGTCAAAGACGTCCGCAGGCGTGTCGCACAGATCGCAATTGCCGCAGGTCACATCCGCTTCTTCAAAATACCCCAAAAGTGTTTTACGGCGACACTCCAACGCCTCTGCCAGACCCAAAAGCGCGTTCAACCGCCCATGATCAGCGGTGCGTCGCTCCGGCGGGGCAAGCCCTTCGTCAATTTGCGTGCGGCGCAGGCGAATATCATCCGGTCCAAACAGCGTCAGCGTTTCAGCCGGGGCACCGTCACGACCTGCACGGCCGATTTCCTGATAATAGGCCTCAATCGATTTGGGCAAATCGGCATGCGCGACCCAACGGATATCAGGTTTATCGACACCCATGCCAAACGCGACGGTCGCACAGACAATCAACCCGTCTTCTTGTTGAAACTGGCGTTCTGCGATGCGGCGGTCTTCGGCTTCCATGCCGCCATGATAGTGGATCGCCTTTTGCCCCGCCTCGCGCAAGGCGCGCGCGATGCCTTCGGTCTTGGCGCGCGTCCCACAATATACAATCCCCGACTGCCCGCGCCGCGCCGCAGCGAAATCAAGGATCTGGTCGCGCGGCTTGTTTTTTGCTGTGAACGCCAGATGAATATTGGGGCGGTCAAATCCGTGCAAGAACGCGCTTGGCGCAGCCCCGTCAAACAGTTTTTCAATAATTTCCGTGCGGGTTTCGCTGTCAGCGGTCGCCGTAAAGGCCGCCAACGGGACATTCAACGCCCGCCGCAATTCACCGATGCGCAGATAATCAGGCCGGAAATCATGGCCCCACTGGCTGACACAATGCGCCTCATCCACCGCGATCATCCGAACACCAACGCGCTTGAGCATCCCTTGCACGGACCCCGCCGCCAATCGTTCAGGCGCCATGTAAAGCAGCTTAAGCGTGCCCGCGTCCAACCCCTCCCAGACCGCGTCGGTTTCCTCAGGCGTATTTCCGGAGGTAAGTGCACCTGCGCCCACACCAGCCTCCTGCAAGGCGCGCACCTGATCGCGCATCAACGCAATCAGTGGGGATATCACGACCGTGACGCCCTCGCGCATCAGCGCAGGCAATTGAAAGCAAAGGGATTTACCGCCACCTGTAGGCATAATTGCAAGCACGTTCTCGCCTGCGATGACTGCCTCAACAATATCTTCTTGGCCGGGCCGAAACCCGTCAAAACCAAAGACATCCTTTAAAACCGGGGCCGTGTCGGACATGGGAACCTGTAAGACTATCTGCTTTTTTATGCAGACTCCCATACTAACAATTGGTGAACAAGGGCATTCCCAGACCCTGAGTCGATTACACGATCAGAAATGGAGGTCAGAAGAAAAACGCGGCATTATTCATCAAGATAATCCGTGCGACTGCCACACCGATCAAGACAACCAGCGGAGCCAGATCAATACCGCCCATTTGCGGCAAGACACTGCGCACGCGGCTGTAGACCGGTTCCAGTAGACGGTTCAGCCCTTCCCATATCTGCGCGACCAGGGGCTGGCGTAGGTTCAGGACCTGAAAATTGATCAACCACGACATGATCACATGGGCGATCACGATAAAATAGACGATGTTCAGCAGAAGCATCAAAATTTGGAATATGGACGTCATGGCGCAGTCTCCAGCTTGTTGGCTGTTAGCTAAGCCGCGTTGCGTCGATGCGCAAGGTTTGCGTTCGGTTCAGAGGTAATCAGATGCGAAACACCGCCAAAAGCATCATCAGATAATCTGCGCGCCTAACGCGTCATCGCATTTATCACGACCGAGAAATCGAGGTCACGCACCCGCTGCATTGCCCAACCGGGAAATGCACGGTCTTGGACCAGTTTCTCGTCGATAACTTTAAAACCGCTGTGGCGCTTGTCGGTGCTGATTTTGGCAATCAGATCGCGAACCACCTGTTCATCGCCTTCAAGCAATTGACAGAAATTCCGGCCGTTAAAGGCCAATGCACCTGTCACATCGCGCGCTGCGTTTGCCTGTACCGAATGGCTGACAATCGCGTCCACCTCGGCGGCCGTGAGGTCGGCATGCGCGGTGCTAAAGTAGAGTATTCTTAAGAGCATGCACATCCCCGGTCATGACTAACACTTTAATTACACGGATGAATTAATAGATTTCGCCCGCCAATCCAACCTTCTTTTGCACATCGGGCCGATTGCGCGGCAAACAGATGGCCTCGGTTTCGCAAAACCTTCGCTTGCGCAAAGCGGGGCACCCTGTTCTACCTTTCACAGCAGACGCAGGGGGGCCACATGGCTGAGATTTCAGCGCGTAAGCGCATATGGGGATGGTACTTTTTCGACTGGGCGAGCCAACCTTACAACACCCTGCTGCTGACCTTTATTTTCGGGCCGTATTTCGCACAGACCGCCACATCTGCCCTTGTTGAGGGGGGCATGGCCGTTGATGCCGCCAAAGCACAGGCGCAGGCCTATTGGGGCTACGGTCTGACGGTTGCGGGCATATCAATCGCCATTCTCGCGCCGCTTTTGGGCGCAGTTGCCGACAGTACGGGCCGCCGGATGCCATGGATCAGGTTTTTCTCGCTCCTCTACGTCATTGGCGCGGGTGCTTTGTGGTGGACTGCGCCGCAAGATTTCTCGGTCATCTGGGCGTTGTTCTTTTTCGGTATCGGCCTGATCGGGATGGAGTTTGCGACGATCTTTACCAACTCCTACCTTCCGGAGTTGCATGAAGATGCAGATGAGCGTGGCAGGCTTTCGGGTTCCGGCTGGGCGTTTGGCTATGCGGGGGGGGTTCTGGCGCTTCTGTTGATCATTGCGTTGTTTCAGGCCACGGAGTCAGGCAAAACGATGGCGGGTTTGACACCGCTGTTCGGGCTTGATCCCGCAACAGGGGCCGACACGCGGATTGTGGGGCCTTTTACCGCCGTGTGGTTCGCCGTCTTTATGATCCCGTTTTTCATGTACATACGCGATACGCCGAATGAAAACGCGCCAAAATATCAGGTCGGGCAAGGCTTGTCCGATCTTGCGAAGACGCTGCGCAACCTGCCGCGCCACCCCTCGCTGATGGCCTATCTGGGGTCGTCGATGTTTTACCGCGATGCACTGAACGGCATGTATACCTTTGGCGGCATCTATGCATTGGGTGTATTGAACTGGACGATCACCGACATCGGTATTTTCGGCATTCTCGCAGCCCTTTCAGGAGCGGTTTTCTGTTGGGTCGGGGGGCGCGTCGACCGCCGCATCGGCCCTATGCCAGTGATCATGTTCTGTTGCGTCACGCTGATTGCAACATCGCTGCTGATCATCTCCATCACGCCGCAATCGGTTGCGTTTATTCCGGTTGCTGACGGCTCTGCCCTGCCCGATATCGCCTTCTACATTGCCGGTGCGCTGATCGGCGCCGCGGGCGGTGCATTGCAAGCCTCATCACGCAACATGCTGACCCGCCAAGGCAACCCGGAGCGGATGACAGAGGCGTTCGGCCTTTACGCGCTGTCAGGCAAGGCGACCTCGTTTCTGGCACCCGCATTGATCGCGATTGCCAGCGACGTCACCGGCAGCCAGCGTTTGGGCATCACACCTGTCGTGGGGCTTTTCATCATCGGGTTGATCCTGTTAGCATGGGTGAAACGAGATGGAGATTTTGCGAAATGATCCTTACCCGTATCCTTGGTATTACTGCCCTGTCCCTGACCCTTGCCGCTTGTGGCGGCCCGCGTGACATCAGCGGCGCGCGGACAACTTTGCCGACAATCGGATCGTCCGGCGGTGCGCTCAGCAATGTACAAGCGAAAAAGCTGTTTAGTTCCAAGGGTCTTGCATCATCCCAAGCACCCGCTGCGCATGGCGGTTATGCCAAAGGCTGCCTTGCCGGTGGTGCGCAACTACCTGAAACCGGTCCGACATGGCAAGCGATGCGGCTGTCGCGCAACCGCAATTGGGCACACCCCGAGACGGTTGATATGGTCAAAAAGCTGTCCGCCTTTGCCGCGACTCAGCCCGGTTGGGAGGGGCTGTATGTAGGCGACTTGAGCCAACCGCGTGGCGGCCCGATGCTGACCGGTCACAGAAGCCATCAGATCGGGTTGGATGCGGACATCTGGATGCTGCCGCCCAAATCATTGAACCTGACCCGCGCCCAACGGGAAAACATCTCGTCTATCTCCACGCGCCGCGCCAATGGGGCTTACGTCAATGCGTCGTGGACCCGCGCGCATCACGAAATCCTGAAAGCGGCGGCAAATGATCCTCGGGTCGAGCGTATATTCGTGTTTCCCGGTGCCAAAGTGCAGATGTGCAACGACGAAAAAGGCAACCGCGCCTATTTGCGTAAAATTCGCCCTTGGTACGGGCATCACTATCATTTCCACGTCCGGCTGTCCTGTCCCAAAGGGGCGCGCGGTTGTGTGAACCAGAACCCGCCGCCCGCCGGAGATGGGTGCGCTGATGCGCGCCAATGGCAGGCCAATATCCTGAATCCGCCCAAGGCCAAACCACGCGACCCGAATGCGCCCAAGCCAAAACCACGTCGCGAACTTGTGCTGGCGGACCTGCCTGCGCAGTGTAATGCGGTGCTGAACAACTGACCCACATTCTACGTGCGTTTCTCCTGTTGCTGTTCTGCACGGGGTCGGCTCAATCACAGCCGACCTTGCAGCTCAGTTCGGATGGGGTTTGGTCCTTGCCCGGTGAGTGGTTCGGGGGCTTTTCCGGCATTGAGTTAAGCGCGGATGGCGCCCGCGCGACCGTGATCACCGACAAGGGCAATCTGGCACAGATCGCGTTGATCCGTGCTGAGGGCAAGATCACGGGCATTCAGGTGTTGAAACAAATCCCGTTGAGATTTGCGAATGGCAGCATCCTGCGCGGTCTTTACACCGACGCCGAAGGGCTGGCGGAAACTGCGACAGGTGCGTTCTATATATCCTTTGAACAGCACCACCGCATCGCGCGCCTGAACCCCAAAACCGGCGTGACCGAAACCTTGCCAAGGGCAACGACCTTTGCCGCGTTCCAACCCAATGCGGGGTTGGAGTCGATTGCCGTGCATCCAGACGGCACGCTCTACACACTTTCCGAACGCCCGAGCATCGGGCGCGGTTCCTTTGACCTACATGCCTATGACGCGCAAGGCTGGCGCATCACACACCGCATTCCCAAGCGCGGACCATTCCTGCCGGTTGGTGCGGATTTTGACCCTGGCGGATTGCTCTACCTGCTGGAACGCACCGTTTCGCCCTTGGGGTTTCGCAGCCGTATCAGGCGGTTCAACCTCGACGCGGATACTTTGAGCGAAGAAACTCTGCTGACCACCGCGCCCGGCCATTTTGACAACCTTGAGGCCATCAGTGTTTGGCAAGACACCACCGGTGCCACGCGCCTGACGATGATCTCTGACGACAACTTTATGCGCATACAGCGCACCCAGATCGTTGAATACATCCTTAACGAATAGCTTGCACTGCGCGACCCAAAGGCCTAATTGCCCCCTGTCTGCGATCCCCGCAGGCCAAGTCGCCGCACCCTTGCACAAAACGGTTATCATTATGACACGCACTTATCTGCCCGGCATCCTTGCCATGGCCACCATCGTGGTCGCTTCAAACATTCTTGTTCAATTTCTGTATGGCCAATGGTTGACGTGGGGGGCCTTTACTTACCCGCTCGCCTTTCTGGTCACTGACATCATGAACCGCGTTTACGGCACAGCAGCTGCACGCCGCGTGGTGTTGGTCGGCTTTGTTGTCGGTCTCGTCTGCTCATTAACCGGGACGCAGATCATGGGCGAATTTGGCCCGCTGGTTACATTGCGCATCGCCATCGGCTCCGCCATCGCGTTTCTCGTGGCCCAACTGATCGACGTGTCGGTCTTTGCCACATTGCGCAATGGCGCATGGTGGCGTGCGCCGCTCGTCTCAACGCTGATCGGCAGCACGATTGACACCGCGCTGTTCTTTTCCATCGCGTTCTCCGGCACATTGTCATTCATTCATCCCGCAACGGATGTAACTTGGGCGTCCGAGGTGTTGCCAATGCTGGGCTTTGGGCCGCTCGCGCCGCTATGGGCATCGCTTGCCGTGGCCGATTGGGCCGTCAAGCTGAGCATCGCCTTGATCGCTCTTATCCCCTTCCGGATGATCACACGGCGGTATGCCTCTTAATTAATCCCTCGCGCGGGCGCGGCAAAAAAGTTCTTTGCAGAACGCCGAACCTGTGCAAACCTCGGGGTGAGTTCAACAAATGTAAAGGAGGTGATCCAGTGTCAAGAAAGGTATTGGAGCGAGGTGTCGGAACAGCTTGGGAGGTTTCCTGCTAGGGCAACCCTTGGCAGTTTGAAATAACCCGAGTGGGCTTTGGTCTAACCGACCCACCTCCGTAAGCCATTCGATTGGGCCGCTCTTTAACAGGGCGGCCCTTTTCGCATCTTGCGGCCCTTTCCCTCTTATCTGCAGGGTGCGATAAGGGGTGCATGCTACGCATCAGCGATCAAATCACGATACAAGACTGGGAAATCACCGAGAGCTTTATGCGCGCTTCCGGTCCCGGCGGGCAGAACGTGAACAAGGTCTCAAGCGCGGTCGAGCTGCGGTTTGAGGCCGCCACATCGCCCTCCCTGCCGCCACCCGTCAAAGCCCGGCTGAAACGTCTGGCAGGGCGTCGTTGGACCAAAGAAGGCGCGCTGATCCTGCAATGTGACGAGACCCGCAGCCAAGCCCGCAACCGAGAAATCATTCGTGACCGTTTAGCCGAGTTGATCAAGAGCGCCCTGACCCCACCGAAACGCCGCATTGCGACACGCCCGACATTGGGGTCAAAAAAGCGCCGGTTGAAGGAAAAGAAAGTCCGCGGCGAGGTTAAATCCATGCGCGGCAAGGTCGATCCCGACACTTAATCTGTCAGCTTCCGCAGCACGTAGATATCCATGATCCAGCCATGCGCCGCCCGCGCGTCAGCCCGCATCCGGATGATTTTATCACGCACCTCATGCAGCGGCCCGGCGCAGATGATCTGTTCACGCATGCCCACATAGCCGCCCCACCAGATGTGGAACTTATCGCCCGGCAAGTCCTGAAACGCGCACGCCCCATCCAGCATGATCGCCGCAGTGTCGACGCCCGCAGGCCAGCCCTCATCACGCAATCTGCGCCCCGTAGTCACGACAAAAGGTGCACCAATATCATTGATCGGGATCGCATGTGCAGCCGTCAGCGCTTGCAATGATGTGATGCCCGCGATGACCTGCATTTGGGGCTGTGGGTTCAGGCGTGATGCAATCCGCAAGGTGCTGTCATAGAGCGATGGATCACCCCAAACCAAAAGCGCCGCACGTTCGGCTCCGGGATAGGCTGCAATCGTCTGCGCCCAAACCTGCGCAATCGCATCGTGCCAATCATCCACCCGCTTCCGGTAATCCAGCGTCTCCTCGTCGCGAACGGGCAGATCAAACTCAACGATCTTGGTGTCAGGGTTTGTCAGGATTTCGGCGCAAATCTCGTGCCGCAGCTCCGCCAGATCGGCCTTCCCCTCACCCTTGCGCGGGATCAGGATCAGGTCTTGGGCGTTGATCGCACGCACGGCCTCTAGTGTCAGATGATCGGGGTTGCCGGTGCCAATGCCGATAAGTGTCAGTTTCATAGCTTACCCCGGTATCCGCGCCAGCGCCTTGAGCCGCAGATCACCCAGCACGCGCGCATCGGGAAACGTGCCGTCTGTTGATGCCTGATAAAGCCGCGCAAAGTGACGCAGATCGTCCATATCCGCGCCTGTGATGTCGCCAAACAGATACGCAACCTTGCCCTTGGCCCGAAACGCGACGGTCTGCGCGCGCGCGCAACCTGACATGCATTCCACACCTTCAACGGTACAATCGGGCAAGCCGACCTTCACCACATCGACAAACCCGCCATCAGTAGAACAAGTCGAACAAACAAACACTTTCACGGATCAAGCTCCGCCAGCGGCCCATAGAATATCAGCGCAGGCGTCGTGCTGCTGGTCGTCTCAAGATGTGCTGCCAGCGTTTCAATCGTGAACCGTTGCAGTTTTTCCGCAGGGGTCGATACCGCCTCCGCCAGCATAGCGGGCGTGTCTGCAGACAACCCCTGTTCGATCAACCGCACGACAAGGCCCGGAAACGTCCGTTTGCCCATGTAGACCACAGTCGTGGCCATCGGATCGGCAAGGGCGGCCATATTCACGTCAGGGGGCAAGTCACCCGTCACATCAGCGCCCGTGATGAACTGCACCCTCCGCGCCGTCAGCCGTCGCGTCAGAGGTATGCCCGCAGTGGCCGCAGCGGCAGAGGCGGACGTCACACCCGGAATAATCTCGAACGGGATACCGGCCACGTTCAGCGCTGTGATTTCTTCTTCCAGCCGCCCGAACATCCCGCTGTCACCTGATTTCAAGCGCACAACGCGCAGTCCTGCGGCAGCGTGGTCGACCAAGACCTGACTGACGTGGTGCTGTTTGGGTGACGCGCGCCCCGCGCGTTTTCCGACGCCAATCAAATCGGCATCGGGGTTGGCATGCTCAAGTATCGGACCCGCGCTCAGATCATCAAACAGGACCACCTCAGCCTGCTGCAACCGGTTCACCGCCTTGACGGTCAAAAGCTCAGGATCACCCGGTCCCGATGAGACGAAGGAGACAAACCCCGACATCAGCCCTCCGAAATCATGTGGAAAAACGTGCCCGTCGCGCAACCGCCACCCTCGAAATGGCGCATAGATCCGGTTTCAGGCACGACCAAATCGTTGCTGTCGGTGACTTCGGCCAAGGGCGCGTCAGGCTCCGTGAGGATCGTCGCGTAATGAAATTCATGGCCACGCAAGTTGGTCGCGGCAGCGTATCCGGGGATCGCGGCTTTCAACGATGCCTTGCGATACCCGAGGTGGAATTTGCGCTTGGCAAACGACGTCTCCACACCCAACAACCCTGCCATCTGATGGTGCGCGCCATCTTTGTCGACCAAACCTGCGCCCATCGCCATGTAGCCGCCGCATTCACCGTGCACCCGTTTTGTCTGGGCAAACGCGTTGATCCCCGCACGAAACGTCTGGGCGGCGGCCAACTTGCCTGCGTGCAGTTCAGGATAGCCACCGGGCAACCAGCACACATCTGCGCTGGCGTCAGGTGCCTGATCGGCAAGGGGGGAAAACGTCAGAACCTCGGCCCCTGCCGCACGCCAACCGGCCAGCAAATGCGGGTACACGAATGCAAAAGCGTCATCTTGCGCCAAGGCAATCCGGTTGCCCGGCGGGATCACCTTTGCGGGGAGCGGCGCGTCTTGCAGTTTGCCTTTGGCCGCTGCACGTAGCGCGTCCAGATCAACATTCTCCGCGATGAACGCCGCTGCTTCAGCCAGAATTTCGGGCAGGTTTTCCTGCTCACCGGCTTGGACCAGACCCAAGTGTCGCTCTGGCATCTCGATCTCTTTGCGCCGTGGCAGGGATCCTAGAACCGTGATGCCCGCCGCCTTCATCCCGACACGTACCAATGCCTCGTGACGCGGCGACGCGACCCGGTTCAATACCACACCAGCAAGTTCCACATCTGGCCGCATCATCTTGAAACCCAGCGCGGTCGCGGCAACCGATTGCGCGGCACCCGACACATCCAGCACCAGCACCACGGGCCAGCCCATGTGCGCGCTGATGTCCGCGCTCGCGCCATTGCCACAGGCACCCGGAATGGCCACACCGTCAAACAAGCCCATCGACCCTTCGGCCAAGATCAGGTCCGCGCCCGCCGCATTGCCCACCAGCCCGTTGATGGAATTGAGGTCCATCGACCAACTGTCGACATTAAACGATGCACGTCCAGACGCCGCCGTATGGAACGCGGGGTCAATGTAGTCTGGTCCGCTTTTGAAGGGCTGCACGTTGACACCCTGCGCTCGAAACGCGGCCAAAAGACCCAACATCAACGTGGTTTTTCCTGTGCCCGATGCAGGCGCAGAGATCATCAAACCGGGGGGGATCATTCTGCTGTCTCCGGGAATCGTGGTTCGGTCCCAACGGGGCGGAAACGGCGATCATAATCGCCCGCATAAAGCCTGCTTTCACCAAAATCCTCAGCGCCGATTGCATGACCGACAAGGATCAGCGCGGTGCGCTCCATTTCGGCTCCAATCGCGGTTTGCAAGGTTGCAAGCGTCGCCTTGACCACACGCTGATCCGGCCAGCTTGCCCGCCAGACTACCGCCACTGGACAGTCAGGCCCGTAATGCGGCGTCAAATCTGCGATGACCTTGTCCAGAATATGGACCGAAAGATGGATCGCCAGCGTCGCACCGGTTTTGGCAAAATTCTCCAACGCTTCACCCTCTGGCATTGCAGTGGCACGACCAGAAGTACGCGTCAGAACAACCGATTGCGCCACACCGGGCAAGGTCAGTTCAGCATTCAACGCGGCAGCCGCCGCCGCAAAGGACGGCACCCCCGGCGTCACGTCATAGGGAATGTCCAAGGCGCGCAGCCTGCGCAATTGTTCGCCCATCGCTGACCATACCGACAGATCACCAGAATGCAGGCGCGCGACATCATGTCCGGCCGCGTGCGCATTCGAGATTTCGTCCATGATTTCGTCCAGCGACATGCGCGCCGTGTTCACGATATGCGCACCTTCGGGACAATAAGCCAGTAGGGCGTCAGGCACCAAGGACCCCGCATAAAGGCATACAGGACAGGCCGCGATCAGGTCGCGCCCACGCAGGGTAATCAGGTCAGGCGCGCCGGGACCTGCGCCGATGAAATGGACTGTCATGCGGTTTTCCTTTAGCTTTCCGCGATGGCGGCGGTCGCCATACCATCGCTTGAAATGACACGTTCTACAACCAACCGCGCCGTGGGGCCAGCGGCAACAAGTGCTGCCGCCTCGGCCAGTGATCCAGTGCCAAAACGGTCCTGAATGCGTTGCGATTGTGTGGGGGTAATCATCTGTTCCAGATCGCGCGGTGCAATCCCCAGACCAGGAACTTGTAGCACTGCGGCAAGCTCGCGAAACACCTTTTCCCGCGATTTTGCACTTTCGGTTACGATTGCGTCAATCTTGGTGCCGTTCAGACTCAGCGCCTTTTGCAACGCGTCCTGCAAGCTGCTCAACTCCGCCGCGGCACGAAACCCGATGCCAACGGCCCTCATAATGTCACGCTCCATTGAACGACGGGGCGCGCGGGTTTCCAGCCCCGCATCCGGCCCAAGGGGTCCGCAGTTGCCAATTCTATCCGCAGCAAATTGCCCCCTTTGGCCGCCTGCATCTGTGTCAGCAATACTTCGGTTTCAAGCGTGACACCGTTGGCTACGATCCGCGTTCCCTTGTGCAGCCGGGCAAACAGCGCCTCAAAAAGCGCGGCGTTCCCACCTCCGCCAATAAAAACCGCATCAGGATCGGGCAGGTGTTGAATGGCGTCGAGGGATGCACCTTCATTGACGTGCATCAGATGCGATAGGCCGAAATCCTTGATGTTCCGGGCGATATTTGCGGCCCGCGTCGGCTTTAACTCAACCGCAGAAGCACGGCCCCCGGCCAGACACCATTCGACCGAAATTGACCCCGATCCCGCGCCCAAATCCCACAAATGTTCACCCGGACGTGGTGCCAAAGCAGAAAGTGTCAGCGCACGCACTGGCCGCTTGGTAATCTGGCTGTCATGGTGAAATGTGTCGTCCGGCAGCCCCGATGCACGCGACAGGCCGACATCTGCAGGCAGTGCAACCGCGACTGCGACAGGGGCGGCGATATCGGTCAGATCAAAATTGCCAGCCGTGGTTTGACGCAAACGCTGCTGTGCACCACCCATACGCTCGCAAATGTGCATCTGCGCGTCACTGGCATCTTGGGCATTCAGCCACGCGGCCAATGTGGCAGGCGCATCACCATCACGCACCAGACAAATCATGCGACCAAAAGGGGCCAGAACGCCCCGCAACCGGGCAAAAGGGGCCGCGTGCAAGCCGTGGCATGTAACTTCTTCCAGCCGCCAACCCAACGCCCCGGCCACAAGCGAAAACGTCGAGGGTGACGGCAAGGCAACGTAGTCCGAGGGCGTCAGATGCGCAGAGAGACTGCCGCCTGCACCAAACCAAAACGGATCACCCGACGCAAGCACGACGACAGGTTGGCCTTTCAGGGCAAGCACCGGATCAACGCTAAACGGCACCGGCCACGCCTGCCCGCGCGCGCCTGCACCAACCAGTTCCAGATGGCGCGGACCGCCAAAAATCACCCGCGCTCTTGCAATCGCGGCAACGCTTGCAGGAGGCAAGGCCGCTGCGCTATCGTCGGGCATCCCGATGATTGTGAGCCAAGGATCACCTGACATGCGCATCCTCCTGCTGGGCGGCACGACCGAAGCCAGCGCCATGGCACAGACCCTTGCGCAATCGGGCATTGATGCGGTGTTTTCCTATGCGGGACGCACCAAATCCCCCATGCAACAACCCTTGCCGCAGCGGGTTGGCAGTTTTGGCGGGGTGACCGGGCTGTCGCAGTATCTGAACACCCAAATGATCACCCATGTCATTGACGCAACCCATCCATTTGCAGCGCAGATGAGCATGAATGCCTTTGAGGCATGCGCCCGCGCGCGCCTGCCGCTGATACGGCTGGAAAGGCCCGCTTGGCATGCGACAGACGCGGACCGGTGGACCCATGTCGCGCAACTGGAAGACACGGTAACAGCCCTCCCCGACGCCCCTGCACGCGTCTTTCTTGCGATTGGCAAGCAGCACATCGGGCTTTTCGCCGCCAAACCGCAGCATCATTATTTGCTGCGTTTGGTGGACCCACCACAGGGCGCTTTGCCGCTGCCGAACACCAGCGTTGTTATTGCCCGCGGACCTTTTGACGTCGCTAGCGATACAGCCTTGATGCACGCGCATAACGTCACGCACATCGTTTCCAAGAATGCGGGCGGCAGTGGTGCGCAAGCGAAACTGGCTGCGGCGCGCGCTTTGGGGTTGCCCGTGATCCTTACGGACAGACCAGTCTTGCCCGGAAAGCATGTTGCCCAGAACCAGCGCGATGTGATGGCGTGGCTGGGTCATGTGGCGGATCGGGGCGTATAGACGTATTTGCCAATCCGGCGCGTCGCGGAATTGCCAACGATCACAAGAGTGCGCATGTCGGCCATGTCTGGCGTGGCTTCGGCCAAGGTGACGGTGTTGAGCGTTTGATCGGGATGGCTGACGTTGCGGGCAAAGGTGATCAGCGTCTGGGGCGAACATTCTTCGCGCAGCACATCCAGTGTCTTTTCAAACCCGTGGGGCCGCGATTTGGAGCGCGGATTGTAAAAAGCCATCGCAAAATCGCCACGTGCCGCCATCCGCAGGCGGTGCTCGATCACCTCCCACGGCTTAAGGTTATCGCTCAGGTTGATCGCACAAAAATCATGACCCAATGGCGCACCCACCGCCGCCGCCGCGGCAAGCATCGCGGTTATCCCCGGCAGCACGCGTATGTCGGTTTTCGTGAATTCAGGGTGCGCCTCCACGGCTTCAAATACGGCGGACGCCATGGCGAACACACCCGGATCGCCAGAAGATACAACCACCACTCGGGCACCATTTGCGGCCAGTTCAAGCGCATGCAAAGCGCGCTCTAGCTCAACGCGGTTATCTGTTGCGTGCAGCGTCAGTCCCTCACGTGGTGCGACGCGGGCAACGTAAGGGATATAGCCGATGATATCGGTTGCTTGGGCCAGAATGCCGGTGACTTCCGGTGTGACCATCGCTTCGTTTCCCGGCCCTAGACCGGCGATGGCGACCCAACCGGTCATTCGGCGGCCTCGGGTCTGCGGCCTTGACCATGCACCAGCACGATGGCGAAGTACGGGCAATCGTCCTCGTCCACATCTGCCAATTTCGCAACGCGTTGTCCCGGCATTGACCCTTTCTCGACCAGCCAAGCATCATCCAGCTTTCCGGCCTGTTGCAGCGCGCGTTTGACAGTCGGCAAATTGCGCCCCGTTTTCATCACCACCAGCGCGTCAGCGGCTTTCATGTGGTGGACCAGTTCCGCTTCGGGCAGCGTCCCCATCAGCACCGTCATCACATCGTCGCCCCATGTAAAAGGCATGTCGAGCGCATTCCAGCAGCCCACCATACCGGGGATCGCGGGCAGCACCTCGACCTCGGCACGGCCCTGAAGCCGCGTGTGCAGGTGCATGAAAGAGCCGTAGAAGAACGGGTCGCCCTCGCACAACACAACGACTTCTTCGGTCTTTGCCAATGCGTCCAGCTTGTCGGCCCACTCCGCATAGAAATCGACCATCAATGTGCGGTATTCATCGCTGTCGAACCGCAATTCCGTCGTGACGGGATATTCCATCGGGTATTCAATCACATCGTCACGCAACATATCTTTGACGATGGTACGCGCTTGGCCCGCGCGGCCTTTCTTGCGGAAAAACGCGAGGTGTTTGGCGCCGCGAATGACACGGTCCGACTTGACGCTTATCAGGTCCGGGTCGCCAGGGCCAAGCCCTGCGCAGATGACTTTTCCCATGTTATTCTACCCTGCTGGCAAGTGCATTGACGGCGGCGACTGTGATGGCAGATCCGCCCAAGCGCCCTTTTACGATCATCGAAGGGACAGGCAAATCCTGCATCAGTGCCTCTTTGCTTTCGGCGGCACCGATGAACCCGACAGGGCACCCGATGATCGCGGCCGGGCGCGGACAGTCAGGGTCTTCGAGCATGTTCAGAAGGTGGAAAAGCGCCGTGGGCGCGTTGCCGATTGCGACCAAAGCACCTGCCAGATGTGGACGCCACAGCTCCAACGCCGCCGCAGACCGCGTGTTGCCCATTTCCTTGGCCATGTCCGGCACGCGTGGATCGCGCAGGGTGCAGATCACTTCATTCTCGCGCGGCAGGCGTTTGCGCGTGATGCCTTCGCTGACCATATAGGCGTCGCACAGGATCGGCGCACCGTTTTCCAAGGCAGCACGCGCAGCGATGGCCATTCCGTCAGAAAACTGTGCGAATTCCTCAAGCCCGACCATTCCGGCAGCGTGGATCATGCGCACGGTCACGATCTCTTCTTCGGGCGTGAACCGGCTCAATGCCGCTTCCGCGCGAATTGTGGCGAACGACTGGCGGTAAATTTCCGCGCCGTCGGTGATGTAGGTATGGGGCATCAGATCGCCTTTTGAATATCTTGGAGGGTGAGGTTTTTTGTGGTCGGCGTGTCGCTTGCACGACCGCCTTTGATCAGATCGAAACCGGTTGGCGTGGCCGTGACGGTCAGTTCCAAAGCGCCGGGATGTGCGCAACCCTTTGCGCAACCAGAGACATGCAGCATCTGGGATCGGCCCAATTGAGGTGCCAAAGCCCGCGCAACGGGACGTGTTTCAGCGAGACCTTGCGCGCAACCCGGCGCGCCGGTGCAGGCAATGACACGCAACAGCGGGTCTTCGGGATCGGTGATCAGCCCTTCGATTTCGGGCAGTTCCCGCGCGCCTTCTACCAACAGCATCCGCCACGGGGTCATCCGCAAGCCACCCTGTTTGGCAAGCGCGGACAATGTCGCAACGGTGAGTTGGCCAAACGCCAACCCGACCATCGCACCAAAGGGCGTATAGCCGGGGGCGGGCACGTAGTGTTGGAACTGACGCGGCACAAAGAAACCCTTGGGGCGGGTGGTCGTAGCTGCAATGAGCGTTGCCATACGGTTATGCGTGCCACGCGTTGCCATGAACCA
>Ga0115563_1001680_pt1 | contig 16800 bp, 18 predicted proteins | sample COGITO_mtgs_1105_2_FD_87198 | JGI IMG/M metagenome (GOLD analysis project Ga0115563, IMG submission 87198) | Pelagic marine microbial communities from North Sea - COGITO_mtgs_110519 | ecosystem: Environmental > Aquatic > Marine > Epipelagic | place: Germany:Helgoland, sampling site Kabeltonne...
AAGCCTCAAGTTCAAGGCGCTCTGCTGAGGAAAGAAAACCGGGGCGGATCATCGATATAGCTGAATCGTTCCGACAACCGCAGTCAAGCCAACAAATTCGGCTTCTTCAGGACTCGCAGTATACAATTAACCTCTCTTGTGCATTTCTGGCCCCAATTAACGTCCCGTTCATGTTTGAGCCCCAATATGCTCACGGGTGGCGGGCTCTCTTTCATAATTGATCGGAGCTATCAAATGAGTTCGATATTATTTACAAATCCCTACACGCCGCAGGGGCCTGCGGTCACGCCTCCTGCTGCAGCGCCCGCCTTGGCCGTTGCGCCGGCCCAGAATACGGCGGCAAGTCAGGATCAGGGAGGCGCCACATCGTTCAGTGGCTCCGGAACCGGCAACAGCAGCCAAAGCGATACAGTCGCACTCTTGCGCACCCTCAAAGACGCCGCCGTACGCCCCCAAATGGCAACATCCGGATCCGTCATAAACGCGCAAGTCGAACCCAAAGCGGTCGAAATCTACACCACAAGCAACCTGCCAGAAGTGAAGATGCCCGATCCCCTGCCGACATCGCCATTCCTGAAACCTGCCTAGAAAAGCGCACCGGGCGGCATCGCATTAACTACTCCGGCTTGCTCAGTTTGAACGGGGTGAGCTGGTACAGTTGGGGCAGATTCTCTGCTTGCCACGCATAGTTCCGCTTACGCAAAGCGTCCACCCCCCGCTGTGCCGCTCTCATCCCATGCAATATTGAGACTAACCATTTCATTCTGATCAGATTTCAGCCATTTCCCGCCCTGATTGCAGGCCAAATGGTCTTGACCCTTGATTTCTGCGCAAGTGATACATTTATTTAAAAGGCATAACGAAAGAATATCGGCCCGATATGCCACTGCGCCCCGGAACGATCTCCCCTTCGTCAAGGCCAAGCTGCCGCATGTTGCGGGCAGATCAATCGTAGGAGACCCGGGTCATGGCTACTGGCACCGTAAAATGGTTCAACACAACAAAAGGCTACGGCTTTATCGCACCAGACGGCGGTGGGAACGATATTTTCGTTCATATTTCCGCTGTTGAACGCGCTGGCCTTACCGGTCTGGCAGACAATCAGAAAGTCACGTTCGACGTCGAAGCAGGACGCGACGGCCGCGAAAGCGCAGGCAACATATCACTGGCATAAAGCGCTGATGGTAAGTCCGGGATAGGCGCGCCTGCGCCTATCTCAATATATTGGCAAGACTAACGCGTCTGAATGGCATCAACGAGTTCAATTACTTTCGGCCCTACAGCCGAAACAATCTTTGCTACGCCTTCCGCATTCGGGTGAATTCCATCCGGTTGAAAATACGGTCGCAAGGCAATCGGGTCCAGATCAGCCCCCTCTGTCAGCCCCGCAAAAAAACTCTCGAGGTACCCGCTGCTGAATGAAGCCGCCAAATCCGGATAAATCGCATCAAATTGTGATTTGTACGCTGGCCCATAATTCCCCGGAGCCTCCATCCCGATCAACAACACCTCGACATCGGCACCTGACGCGACCTCCATCACGCCGGTCAAGTTCGCCTTTGCCTGTTCGGGTGCCAAACCGCGCAGCAGGTCGTTGCCCCCCAGCGCGACGATCATCCCTTCGACATCCGGCGTCAGCGTCCAACCGACCCGCGCCAGACCGCCCGCTGTCGTGTCCCCCGATACACCCGCATTGATCAGCCGCACCTGCGCGCCTTGCGCATCCAGCCAAGCTTGCAATTGCGGCACAAAACCCTGTTCTACTGGCAGTCCGTAACCTTGCGTAAGACTGTCGCCAAGGGCGGCAATCACCACCTCATCGGCCTGCGCTATGCTGCCCGCACAGCAAATCATACCAATCAATACCTTGCGCATCCTGCGTCCTACTCCATATCCAATGGTACCCAACCCAAAAGGCCGCCTTCCATGTCCGATCCCGTGTTCCATCTGTCAGATGTGGTTCTATCTCTCAAGGGCAATGCCGGGACCGTCGATATTCTGCGCGGTATTTCCCTTGATGTCCAAGCCCGCGAAACTGTCGCCCTCACCGGCCCGTCTGGATCCGGAAAATCATCCCTTCTGATGGTCATGGGCGGTCTGGAACAGGCAACTGGCGGCACCGTATACGCGCTTGGCGAAAACCTGACCACCATGAACGAGGATGCGCTTGCCCGTTTCCGTCTTGGCCGCATGGGTATCGTGTTCCAGTCCTTTCACCTGATCCCCACCATGACGGCCCTCGAAAACGTCGCCACCCCCATGGAACTGGCGGGCGACCCCGATGCCTTCCCAAAGGCCGAAGCGGCGCTGGAAACCGTGGGTCTTGGCCACCGGATTGACCATTATCCAGCACAAATGTCGGGCGGTGAACAACAGCGCGTGGCCCTTGCCCGCGCCTGCGCCCCACGTCCCGCAATCCTGCTTGCCGATGAACCCACCGGCAACCTCGACAGCACCAATGGCGCAGCGATCATGGATCTGCTGTTTGATCTGCGCGACCAATACGGTGCCACGCTCGTTTTGGTGACCCACGACCCCGCGCTCGCCGCCCGCTGCGACCGCGCAATCGCATTGGCTGACGGGCGCATCGCATGAGCCTATCGCTCGCTGCGAAATTCGCCCGCCGTGCAATGCGCGGCGGCCTGCGCGGTTTCCGTCTGTTCCTCGCTTGTCTGGCGCTTGGTGTCGCCGCCATCGCCGCCGTCGGCTCTGTCCGCGCGGCGATTGAGGCCGGTCTTGCCCGCGAGGGTGCCGCGATCCTTGGTGGCGCCGCAGAGCTTGATTTCACCTACCGCTTCGCAACTGAACAAGAGCGGGCTTGGATGGCCAACCGCGCAAATGCCGTTTCCGAAATCGTCGAATTCCGGTCGATGGCCGTGGTGAAAGACGACCGCGCGCTGACCCAGATCAAAGGTATTGATGACGCCTACCCCCTCGTCGGCACCGTTACACTATCGCCCGACATCCCCCTCGACGCGGCTTTGGCAACCACAAACGGGATCTCCGGTGCAGTGATGGAACGCGCGCTGTCGGACCGCCTTGGCCTGACACCCGGCGACACGTTTCAGCTCGGCACCAAGACATTCACCCTCACCGCCCTTTTGATACGCGAACCCGACAGTGCCGCCAGTGGCTTTGCCCTCGGACCCCGCACCTTGTTGATGCGCGACGCGCTTGAAGGCAGCGGCCTGCTGACCCCCGGCACTCTCTTCAACAGTAAGTACCGCCTTGATTTACCGCCAGACGCCGATCTTGCCGCCCTACAATCGCAGGCCGAAGCGCAGTTCGAGAACGCAGGCATGCGCTGGACCGATGCCCGCAACGGCGCGCCCGGTGTCGCGCAATTCGTGAACCGCCTCGGTGCCTTCCTTGTGCTTGTTGGACTATCAGGCCTTGCGGTCGGCGGCGTTGGGGTCTCCGCTGCGGTGCGTGCCTACCTCCAAGGCAAAACCGGCGTGATCGCCACCTTGCGCGCACTGGGCGCAGACCGCGCGACGATATTCCAAACCTACTTCATCCAAATCGGTGCACTGTCGCTGCTAGGCATCGCCATCGGCCTCACTCTCGGGGCCTTCGTCCCGCTGCTGTTATCCCCCCTCATCGAGGCACGCCTACCCGTCCCGGCGACATTTTCCCTCTACCCTGCACCGCTGATCGAAGCCGCCCTTTACGGCCTACTGACCGCCCTCGCCTTCACCCTTTGGCCCCTCGCGCGCAGCGAAGACGTGCGCGCCGCAACCCTGTTCCGTGATGCATGGGCCGGTGCAAACCGCCTGCCTGCACCACGCTACCTGATCACCATCGCCCTGATTACAGCAAGCCTCATCGGCCTCGCCGGTTGGTTCAACGGCTCATGGTGGCTTACCCTCTGGACCCTCGGCGGCATCGGCGGCGCACTGCTCATCCTCGCCCTTGCGGCGGCACTCCTGCGTTATATCGCTGGCAAACTCGCGCGCCGTACCCATGGGCGCCCCCGCCTCCGCTGGGCCCTTGCCGCGATCTCTGGCCCTGGCGAAGGGGCAGGTGCCGTTGTCTTGTCGCTCGGCCTTGGCCTCTCGGTTATTGCGGCTGTCGGTCAAATCGACGGCAACTTGCGCAATGCCATCTCGGGCAACCTCCCCGATGTTGCGCCGTCCTATTTCTTTGTGGATATCCAAAAAGACCAGATGCCCGGCTATACGGAGCGCCTGACGAACGACGCGTCCGTCACCCGCATCGACAGCGCCCCCATGCTGCGCGGTGTCATCACACAGATCAACGGCGCACCCGCCCGTGATACCGCAGGCGACCATTGGGTCGTGCGCGGGGATCGTGGCGTCACCTATTCAGCTCTGCCAGGCGAAGATACCAAGATCACTGCAGGCACATGGTGGGCCGAAGACTATACCGGTCCCCCCCTGATCAGCTTCGCCGCTGAGGAAGCCGCAGAAATGAACCTGAAACTCGGCGACACCCTGACCGTCAACATACTTGGCCGTGACATAACAGGCACCATCGCCTCGTTCCGTGAAGTGGATTTCTCCACCGCAGGCATCGGCTTCATCCTTACAATGAACCCGGCAGCCCTCTCCGGCGCGCCCCACACCTTTATCTCTACCGTCTACGCCGACGAAACCGCCGAAGCCGCGATCCTGCGCGACCTCGCCACCGCTTACCCCAACATCACCGCCATCCGTGTGCGTGACGCCATCGACCGCGTTTCCTCCGTTCTTGCCAGCTTGGCTGCGGCCACGTCCTACGGCGCTCTTGCGACACTGCTCACTGGCTTCATCGTTCTCATCGGCGCGGCTGCGGCCGGCTCAGAGGCCCGCACCTACGAAGCAGCAGTCCTCAAAACCTTCGGCGCATCCCGTCGCCAGATCGCCACCAGCTTTGTCTTGCGCGCGGCCCTCTTGGGCCTTTTTGCAGGCACCGTCGCCCTCTTTGCAGGCGCGTTGGGCGGCTGGGCTGTCAGCCGTTATGTGATGGAAACCGACTTTACACTGATCTGGCCCTCTGCCCTTATGATTATCGCAGGCGGCGTTCTTGCCACTGTCTTGGCAGGCTTGGGCTTTGCCCTCAAATCACTGAACGCGCGCCCGGCCCAAGTGCTGCGGTCGCGCGAATAGCACCGATAGGAACGATCCGATGTCAGACAACCTTCCCGCCACGCTGCCCCGCGCAATCACGCCTGCACAGCAGAACCATGTCCTGAACATCATTCGCCGCGCCGCAAAAGCCGAAATTATGCCGCGCTTTCGCAGCCTGTCTGCCGCTGACATTGCGACAAAAGCACACCCCGACGATCTGGTGACCGCCGCTGATCTGGCGGCCGAGGCTATGATCACCCGCGCCCTCACCATCGCTTTTCCCGATGCATTGATCGTCGGCGAAGAGGCGGCAAACAACGACCCCGATCTCGCATCCCAAATCGCAGACGCGCCACTGGCCTTCATCATCGACCCGATTGATGGCACATGGAATTTCGCAAAAGGGCTCGCCTTGTTTGGCACGATCCTTGCTGTAACCCAATTTGGGCGCCCGGTATTTGGCTTGATCTATGACCCTGTCGCCGATGATTGGGCCATCGCAGACGACGAAAACCCTGCCATGTTGCAACGCCCTTTCGGTGCGCCCACAGCCCTCAAGGTCAGCATGGGCAAACCCCTCGACGCGCTCAGCGGCCACATCCACCTGCACCAGTTCAAGGGAGAGGCACAACACAAAGTGGCGGCCCTGCTGCCCACTTTCCGCCACACCGAAGCGTTGCGTTGTTCAGCCCACGAATACCGCATCCTCGCGCAGGGCCACACCGACTTTCTGATCGCCGCAACCTTGAACCCTTGGGATCACGCAGCTGGTGCCTTGATCTGTCAACAGGCAGGCGGACACGTGGAAATGCTGGACGGTGGCCCCTATACAGCGGGCCGCCAAACAGGCGTTTTGCTGGCGGCACCCGACCGAACGACGTGGAACAAACTCAAAAAAGTCTTCGCTTTCCTGCTCGATGCAGAACCTTCGACCTGAGGCCTCGCCCAGACCTCATCTTCAATTTTCCAAATAAACCTCCCGCCGGAGGCTCCGACAGCGCATCAAACGCCGTCTAAATATACTTCTGGTAAGCCGCTTCAGTCATGAACTCGTCCATCTGCGATGCGTCACTGACGGTCATCTTGAACAACCATGCCTCCCCTTGCGCGTCCTCGTTCAACAAACCGGGATTATCCGTCAACGCGGTATTGGCTTCGGTAATTTCACCATCAATCGGGGCCAACACGTCAGAGGCCTCCATCGACCCTTCGATCACGACGACCTCGTCGTCTCTGCTGATCGTTGTGCCCTCCTCGGGCAGTTCCAGAAAAACAATCTCGCCCAGTTCGTCCACCGCATGTTGGCTCAGGCCAACTACCATCTCGCCGTCTTCCTCACGCAGCCACAGATGCTCTTCTGTAAAAATCATCGTCTCATTCCTTGCTTGTCTCTTGTTCCGACATTGAGGCCAAATCTTAGCCCTTGGCAAGAGCACTTTGGCGTCTATTCCGCACCGTGCATCCTTGCGAAAACCTGCTCGACATGTTCTGCTTCCATCCAGATACTCTGAACAAAAGCTCAACCATGACCTCCTATTTTTTTGGTTACGGCAGCCTCGTGAACCGTCAAACCCACAGCTACCCCGACGCGCAGCCAGCAACGCTGCATGGATGGCGGCGGGCGTGGGTACGAACCGCGGTGCGCGATCTGGTATTTCTCAGCGTGGTCGAGGACGAATCCAGCACGATCGACGGTCTCATAGCTGCGGTTCCGGGTTCCGATTGGCATGCTCTTGATGCCCGAGAGGCGGGCTACGCGCGCCTGTCGTCGGGCGACGCGGTGCGGCACGCCCTCACCTCTGCGCCTGACATCGCCCATTATGCCGTTCCGCCGACCGATACAGGCGTGCCGGGCGATCACGCGATCCTGCTCAGCTATCTTGATGTGGTTGTACAAGGCTTCGCGCTTGAGTTCGGCACAAAGGGCGTTGAACGCTTCTTTGACACAACCCTTGGCTGGGACACGCCTGTCCTGAATGACCGTGCGGCACCTCTTTATCCGCGCGCCCAAACCCTAACACCAGATCAGACAGCGCTTGTAGACAGCCACCTTGTCCGTCTATCGGCGCGCATGAAATAGCGTCATCAACCGCCCCTCGCGTCCGAACATGTCCGGCCCTTTCTTGTCCGGTTTGCCGCCCCGCGCGATACATCTCAGCGCCAGAATCCAGGCCACGATACCAAACACCACACCAGACACCGATTGCCCGATCAAAACACCCTGCGCGCCGTATAGCGACGATCCGATATAGACGAGCGGGATCAACGCCAGCGCATTACGCCCCCAGTTGGTAAAGGTCGACAAAAACGGCTGACCCAGATTGTTGAATGCCGCATTGGCAACAAACAAGACGCCCGGGAAAAAGAACGCAAGCGACAGCGGTCCGCAGAACAGATAGATCAATTCGCGCGTCAAACCTGTCGCCCCGAACAAATCCGCCAGTGGCCCCCTCAGAAGAAACAACAACCCCGACACCGTCAGGATGACGATCAACACAAACAGGACGGCCGCATTAAACCCACGCCGCACGCGGTCCATGTCTCCGGCCCCGTAGTTCTGCCCGATGATCGGCCCGACGGCCCCCGACAGCGCAAATACCACGCCAAACGCTACCGGGATCAGACGCCCGACAATCGCCATGCCCGCAACTGCCTCTTCGCCGTAACCAGCCATCGCGCGGGTCACAAAGGCTTGACCCACCGGCGTGGCAATCTGCGCCAGAATGGCAGGAAACGCGATAGCCAACACCGGGCTCAGGTCGCGCGCCATGCCAGCACGCTTGGGCCGTGTGATCCCGCCATAGATGCGCCACAGCGGCCACAATGCCATGCCCGCAATCACGACACGCGCGGCAGAGGACGCAATCGCAGCCCCCGTCAGTTCCAGATCCAGACCGAAGATCAGGATCGGGTCCAGCACCGCATTCACAACACCGCCCGCAATCGTGGCCAGCATCGCGCGCTTGGCATCGCCATGGGCGCGCAGAATTGCGGCCCCCATCATGCCCAGCATCAAAAATGGCACCGACGGCACCACAATGCGCAGGAAATGCACGGCCAGTTCAGCCGTCTCACCCACAGCACCCAACAGCGCCACCAAGGGCCCGAGCGACAGCCAGAACAGGACTGAAAACACCACACCAAAGACCAACCCATAGCTCAGCGCGTGGGTGGTGCGTTCGCGCGCCAATTCAGCATCATCCGCACCCAGCGCCCGCGACACCAAAGCCCCTGCCGCAATGCCTAAGCCAATCCCGAAAGACGTGGTAAAGAACAAGATCGCCCCGGCATAGCCAACGGCGGCGGCTAATTCGGCCTTGCCCAGCATGGAGATGAAAATCATATCGACAAAATCGACCAGAAAGACCGCCATCAACCCGATCGAGGCCGTTAGCGACATCACCGTCACATGTCCGAACAGATTGCCCTTCAGGAACTTCGCTTCAGCCATATCACCCCCTCAAAACAGGCAAGGGGTGCTGGTTGAACACCAACACCCCTGTCAATCATTTTGCAATTTCCGCTCAAACGCAACCTCTTGCGCGGGGCCACATTGCCTAGCCCTTGGCCTTGACCACCTGCAAAAGCGGCATGACCGCGCCCATCTCTGGCCCGTTTTCCAGACCCGTCAGCGCCAGACGCAAAGGCCGGAACAATCCGCGCCCCTTGCGGCCCGTCGCTTCTTTAACGGTCGCGGTCCAGTTCGACCATGTTGTCTCGTCAAACGGCATGTCGGGCAGCAACGCCATCGCCTGTGCCACAAAAGCCTGATCGTCTTCTTCGATCACTGGCTCTGCCCCATCACGGAACATCGCCCACCAACCGCCCAATTCCTTGAGCGTCTCGACATTCTCGCGCACGGCCTTCCAAAAAGGGGCCGCCAATGTGTCCGGCACGCCCGCCGCACGAATATCATCCGCAACATCCTCTGCCGTCAGCGTTTGCAGATAGCGTCCCGTCAGCGGGAACAGGTCCGCCACATCGAATTTCGTCGGCGCGGCCCCGAAACGGTTGATGTCGAACCCGTCAATCAACGCGGCCATGTCAGTACGCAGATCAACTGTGTCAGACGACCCCAACCGCGCCATCAGCGACAACAACGCAAAAGGCTGAATCCCCTGCTCGCGCAAATCGCGCAGCGCCAGAACGCCAAGACGTTTGGACAGCGCTTCACCTTGCGGTCCGGTCAGCAATGAATGATGTGCAAAAGACGGATGATCATGGCCCAACGCCCGCATAATCTGAATTTGCGTCGCGGTATTGGTGACGTGGTCAGACCCGCGCACCACGTGGGTCACGCCCATTTCGGTGTCGTCGACGACGCTGGCCAGCGTATACAAAATCTGCCCATCGCCCCGGATCAACACCGGGTCAGAGACAGACGCCGCATCAATAGATATATCGCCCAGAATACCGTCGACCCACTCAATCCGTTCTTGGTCCAGCTTGAAGCGCCACACGCCTGCGCCGCGCTCCGAACGCAATGCATCCTTTTCCGCATCCGACAACTTCAGCGCCGCGCGGTCATACACCGGGGGCTTGCCCATGTTCAGTTGCTTCTTGCGCTTCAGGTCCAGTTCAACAGGCGTCTCGAACGCCTCATAGAACCGTCCACTGGCGCGCAATTGATCTGCGGCGGCATGGTATTGTTCCACCCGCTCGGATTGCCGTTCAACCCGGTCCCAGTGCAGGCCCAGCCACGCCAGATCCTGCTTGATCCCATCAACATATTCTTCCTTGGACCGCTCTGGATCGGTGTCGTCGATCCTCAAGATAAACGTCCCGCCCGCCTTGCGCGCAATCAGGTAGTTCATCAGCGCAGTGCGCAGGTTGCCGACGTGGATATATCCAGTCGGTGATGGGGCAAATCGGGTGACAGTCTCAGACATGCGCGTTCTCCTCAAGGTGCGCGTGACCTGTCACAGGGATCGACAATTGTCCAGTTGGCACAGACATGGGCACGCCAGACAGTTTAGGTCGAATGCACTGGCCAATGTTTGCCAAGATCATCCAGGCCGGCACGCACCAACTCTCCCAACACCTCCATGTTCACATCCGTCAGCTTGTTCAAATACAAACAGGATTTGCCCTTTGTATACTTGCCCAACCTTGCCAGAATGAGTGGAAAATCAGTATATCCCGGCATGATATATATCGAAATCTTGGCCTTGCGCGGCGCAAATCCCGTGGCAAACCATGTACCGCTGCGACCAGAGGCATAGGTGTAATCATACCGGCCATATCCAAGCATATTCCCGCTATGGAGTTGAGGCTGCCAGCCAGTCGCCTTTCGGAAAAACGCATCAAGCACCGCGGCCTCATCCCGGCGCCGCTCAGGTGACACAGCATCTAGAAACGCCGAGATTTCATCACTCAAAGCCGTCTCCTCAATCGCTAGCGCAACCGCTCAGCCGCCTTCTTTCAACGCGCCATTGTCCCATTCGCCACTGCTCTGCTCGCCAGAGGCGTACCGCATGGTGCCCGCCCCCTGCCGTTTGCCCGCCCGGAAGGTGCCCTCGTAGATATCGCCATTGGCATAGGTCGCCATGCCTTGACCCTCTATCTCGCCGCGCTGCCATTCACCTTGATAGACAAAGCCGCTGGCCATCGTGATCTTGCCGGTGCCGTGCCGCTGCCCCGCCTCGAATGTACCCTCATACACGGTGCCATCGGGATAGACGGCTTTGCCGATCCCGTTGCGCTGCCCGTCTTTCCAGCCACCCTCATAGCGGTAGCCATCGGCATAGGTCATCACCCCTTGTCCGTCATTTCGCGCATTCACGAAGTCGCCTTCATAGACAACGCCGTTGGTGTATGTGGCAATCCCGCGCCCCTCAATCACACCGGACGCCCATGTGCCGTCATAGGTGGAGCCATCTGGATAGGTGATTTTACCCTGCCCATCGGCCAGATCGTCCCGGAACGCTCCCTGATAAACAGACCCGTCGGGGTAGGTGACAGTCCCCTCACCCTGAATTTGCCCTGCGGCCCAGGCGCCAGTGTAGACATAACCATCCGTGCCGGTGAATGTGCCTTGCCCGTCGCGGCGGTCATCTTTGAAATCGCCGACATAGACATCGCCGTTCTCATAAGTGACCTTGCCTTTGCCCTCGCGCCGCCCGCCGACCAGATCACCCTCGTAAACATCACCATTGGGCTGCGTCAGCTTGCCAGTTCCGTCAATCTGGCCATCACGCCAGAGGCCGACATACACCAGACCGTCAGGCATAGTCAGCGTGCCGGTGCCGTTGCGCTTGCCTGCCTCGATCTGACCTTCATAGATCGCACCATCAGGATAGGTGATTGTTCCGACACCCTGTTTGATCCCGTCAATCCAGTCGCCTTTGTATTCATAGCCGCCCGGGCTTTGCATGACACCCTTGCCGTGGTGCTTGGCATTACGGAACTGCCCCTCATAGCGCACGCCATTGGCATATTGCGCGACGCCTTGGCCCATGATCGCGCCGGTCTGCCAGTCGCCCTCATAGGTGCCGCCATCGGCAAAGGTAATCTTGCCAAACCCGTCAGGCTTGCCCTTGTCAAAACTGCCGACATAGACTGACCCGTTAGGGAAACGCGCTGTGCCCTGGCCTTTGATCTCACCATCAATCCAGTTGCCGGTGTATTCATAACCATTGGGCAGGCGGTAGGTGCCTGTCCCGTGCTGCAAGCCACCCCGGAAAGTGCCCTCGTAAACGCCGCCGTCATCATATTGTTTGGTCAGGACCTGACCGTCCTGTGCTGCCACTGCAGCCGGAACAAGGAAAAGACATAGAGCAAGAGCGCGAAGCGACATGAAGAAACCTACGTGTTGGGCAAGCAGCACCGCCGCTTGCGCGCACCGGCCGCACCCCCTGCGACCGTTCCTTGACAGCCTAGTTAATGGGGGCAAAGGGGGCAACGCCTTTTCAGGCTCTTTGCCCTGTTGCGGACACACCCCATTCAGGTATCGTGCTTAGATCAGCGTAAAGGAGCATAAAATGGCCGACACACAAATCCTCACCGGCAAATGCTACTGCGGCGCGCTTAGCTATTCGACGCAGGGTGATCCTGTTTTCAAGGCACAATGTCACTGTCGCGAATGCCAATATATCTCAGGCGGCGGGCCGAACTATTTCATGATGATGCCAAAAGACGGCTTTTCATGGGACAAGGGCACACCAAAATCGTTCACCCGCCCGGATCTAGACCGCGCCGTTACCCGCTGGTTTTGCCCCGATTGCGGCACCCAGATCATGACCCGCGTGCCGGGGCGCGATTACGTGGTGCTCAAGGTCGGGACGCTTGACGATCCGGCCAAGTATGGCGGACCGTCGGCTGCAATCTTTACCATCGACCAGCAACCTTTCCATCTGATCCCCGACGGTCTGCCCGCATTTGAACGCATCCCGCCCCGATAGGTCCGCGTCAACGATGCGTTCGATTGGCCAAAACAGCCCATTCCCCCTTTCCCCCATAGGCTGATCTGCTACATCCCTAGCAACAACTGAGGAAAGGCCGCACGCGCATGGCAGACCATTTTCGCATCACTCTGGGCCAGCTGAACCCGACCGTCGGCGATTTAGCAGGCAACGCCGATCTGGCGCGCACCGCATGGCGCGAAGGCAAAGCCGCAGGCGCCGATCTGGTCGCCCTGCCAGAGATGTTTATCACCGGCTACAACGCCCAGGATCTGGTGATGAAACCCGCCTTTCAGCTTCATGCAATGGCCCATATCGAAGCGCTTGCCGAAGATTGCGCCGACGGCCCGGCACTTGCCATCGGCACCCCTTGGGCCGAAGGGGCCGAGCTGTTCAACGCATATTTGATCCTGAAGGGCGGCAAAATCGCCAGCCGCACGCTGAAACACAACCTGCCCAATGAAACCGTCTTTGACGAGGTGCGCATCTTTGACAGTGGTCCACTTGGTGGTCCGTATTCGGTCGGCAACACCCGCATCGGTTCTCCCATCTGCGAGGACGCATGGCATCCCGAAGTCGCGGAAACCCTGCAGGAAACCGGGGCGGAATTTCTGCTGGTGCCCAACGGATCGCCCTATTATCGCGGCAAAATGGACACCCGTATGAACATGATGGTCGCACGGGTGATCGAAACAGGTCTGCCATTGATCTACCTGAACATGGTGGGCGGCCAAGACGATCAGGTGTTTGATGGCGCGTCTTTCGCGCTCAACCCCGGCGGCAAGCTGGCGATGCAACTGCCCGCCTTTGACGAGATCACGACCCATGTCGATCTGGAACGCACACTTGACGGTTGGCGCGTTCTGGAACAACCGCTTGCTACTTTACCTGATGATTATGAAGCCGACTACCGCGTCTGCGTGGAGGGCCTGCGCGATTACATGCGCAAGACCGGGTTCAAAAAGGTGTTGCTGGGCCTATCGGGCGGCATTGATTCAGCGATTGTCGCGACCATCGCCGCAGATGCGCTTGGCCCTGAAAACGTCCGCTGTGTGATGCTGCCCTCTGAATATACCTCCCAAGCTTCGCTTGACGATGCTGAAGCCGTCGCAAATGCGCTTGGCTGTCGCTATGACTATGTGCCTATTTCGGAGGGGCGGGAGGCGATCACCAACACCCTAGCCCCACTCTTTGAAGGCACCGAACCGGGGCTGACAGAGGAGAACATCCAGTCCCGCCTGCGCGGTCTTTTGCTGATGGCACTATCCAACAAATTTGGCGAAATGCTGATGACGACGGGGAACAAATCCGAGGTCGCGGTAGGCTATGCCACGATCTACGGCGACATGTCGGGCGGCTATAACCCTATCAAAGACATGTACAAAACCCGCGTGTTCGAGACTTGCCGCTGGCGCAATGCGAACCACCGCGACTGGATGATGGGACCAAAAGGGACTATGATCCCCGAGAGTATTATCACCAAGCCCCCGACGGCCGAGCTGCGGGAGGATCAAAAAGACAGCGATTCCCTGCCTGATTATCCAGAACTCGACGCAATCCTCAATATTCTGGTGGATCAAGACGGCTCCATCGCCGATTGCGTTGCTGAAGGTTATGATCGCGCCACGGCGAAAAAGGTGGAACACCTGATCTATATTTCGGAATACAAACGCTTTCAATCCGCACCCGGTCCGCGTCTGACCAAGGGCGCATTCTGGCTGGACCGGCGTTATCCGATGGTGAACCGGTGGCGTGATCCCAGCGGGTGACGGGTGCGGTGCATCGGGCAGCGCAGAAGTATTTAAGGCCAAAAAGAAAGACAAGAGCAGTGCCCTTGGCAAGAAGTTGCGGGCAAAACCGACCGCGCACGGGGCTGTGAGTTGCCACTGCCCAAAAAGTTGATCATGCTCGTACTCATGCGCATGATCACCTTGTTTTTCCTCCTTTTCACCACACCGGCATTGGCCTGCGGCACCGATACCGATTGCATGCTGGGCGACCGGTCTTACCGCATCGCCATGCCCGAGGGGCATGATGGCGTGACGCCCGTGGGCGCATTGATCTGGTCGCACGGGTATCGCGGCTCTGCGGCAGGGGTCATGCGCAATGGCTCGCTCAGGCGCATGGTGTCGGATGCAGGCCTTGCGTTGATCGGCGCGCAAGGAGTGGGCGGCACTTGGGAGCTGCCTTACGGACCGCGTACTTTTGACAGTACAGGTGCGGCGGAGTTCGCCTATTTCGACGCTGTTATCGACGACCTCACCGCCAATCATAACATCAATCCAGACCGTATCATCGCATCGGGTTTTTCCGCAGGCGGCATGATGGTCTGGAACCTTGCGTGTTCCCATCCCGGCAAGTTCGCGGGCTTTGTCCCGATGTCTGGCACTTTCTGGCTCAAACCACCCGAAACCTGCGCCGCACCAGTGTCCAGCATCGTGCACATCCACGGCGACGCAGACAAAACTGTCCCCTTGATGGGCCGCGCCATTCGCGAAACCAAACAGGGAGACGTCGAGCAAGCCCTTGCGATGTATGAAAAATTCGCAGATCATGGGGACGCGACAACTTCCACTTCGGGCACTCTAAGATGTCGCAACCGCAGCAACACGGACGGTGAAATCCTTGAGTTTTGCCTGTTTTCAGGTGGCCATTCTTTCCGCACCGAACACCTGCGTCACGGCATCAACCGCATCAAGGCAGCCGGTCAGTTCTAGCGCCCGAAAACCTCCGTGAAAGCGGCCTCACCTCGCGCCGTAAACTGCACCACACGCGTGCCCTCTACCCGCTCGGCCCAGCCCAAATCTTGCATGCGCACCAGCAACGCCCGCCCTACACTGCCCGCCAAATGGGTCTGCCGCGCGCTCCAATCCAGACAAGTCCGGCACAGCGGCGTCTTAGACCGCATCAACCCGTCCACATCCAAACCAAAGTCGCGCAACCACGTCGCACCTTGATCTGTCAGCACAACATCATCGCCGTCCTCGACAACAACACTTTGCCCCAGCAATCCCTGATAGAGCACAATCCCCTTGGCCCCCGCCAAGTGATTGTAGCACACCCGCGCCTCGCGCAGCGCATCATCCTTGGGCCCGGTCCGCGTGCGCAAATGCCCCGCACCCACCGCCAGTCCCATCAACGCCTCAAGCGCATGGCCCACATCATCGCCGCCCAATGTGAAATACTTGTGCCGCCCCGATTTGCGGCACGCGATCATCTCAGCCGCCTCCAGCTTTGCCAAATGGGATGAGGCGGTTTGCACCGTCACCCCGGCCTCTGACGCCAGTTCGGTTGCGGTCAACGCCTTGCCAGACATCAGCGCCGTCAGGATATTTGCACGCGCCAGATCACCGATAAGTGCCGCGATGCGGGATATGTCTGGACCTTCTTTCATACTTCGACCGTAGCCGAAGCATATTTATCTGACAATCCGCTAGCAATGGGTCAGCAACGAAAGGACCACCTATGCTGACCTGTATTATCCGCTATGAAATTGACCCCACCAAAAAAGCCCAATTCGAACAATACGCCCGCAACTGGGGCATTGCGATCCCGCGCTGTGGTGCCGACCTCATCGGTTACTACGCCCCGCACGAGGGTTCCTCCACCCTCGCCTATGGCATCTACAACATCCCATCGCTGGCCGCCTATGAATCCTACCGCACACGCCTTGCTGCAGATCCCTTGGGCCAAGAGAATTATGCCTTTGCACAATCCGAAAAGTTCCTCTTGCGAGAAGATCGCACTTTCCTGAAACTGGCCTCTGCCTCACATGGAGGACCAAAATGATCGCTGTTATCTTTGAAGTCATGCCGCACCCGGACCGGAAGTCAGACTACCTCGACATCGCCGCACAGATGCGTCCCATGGTAGACGAAATCGAGGGTTTTATCTCTGTCGAGCGGTTCCAAAGCCTTACGAACCCCAACAAACTTCTGTCCCTGTCTTTCTTTGAGGACGAAGACGCGGTCGCCCGCTGGCGGACACTGGCCGCCCACCGGGGCGCGCAATCAAGGGGGCGCAGCGGAATATTCACCGATTATCAGCTGCGCATCGCTCATGTGATCCGGAATTATGGCATGTTCGACCGCGACGAGGCCCCGACCGACAGCCGTGCCTCTCATGGGTGAAATGCGAAATGCGGGCAGCCGTCAGACTGCCCGCACAAGAACCACTTTATGCCATTGACGCGATGCCGAACATGTTCCCTTGGGAGTATCCGAAACTCTGTGTATGAGGCTTAGCCCATGCGGTTTTGACGGGTCATTTATTGAACCGTTCGGGGTATAGGATAGCGAACTGGTTTCGCGCGGCAACCCATTCTCTGACGC